>QWCV01003679.1_pt1 | contig 10914 bp, 7 predicted proteins | sample 1972621 | NCBI WGS metagenome assembly QWCV01 (sample SAMN09866699, study PRJNA288562) | Human gut metagenome isolate pre2_stool, whole genome shotgun sequencing... | isolation source: gut | host: Homo sapiens | place: USA: California
ATTCCGCTACGCTCCACTTCAAAGAATTTCATAAAACATTGTACCTTATCTCTGGCATCTTTTCATCCAATGGGTCACATCTATTGACAACGCAGAGCTGATTCTTTCAAAATTTCAGAAAAAGCTTGATTTTCCGTTAGTTTTGTGGTATGATAGAAATAATGCACTACAAGCGGAAACTTTTTCATGCAGAAAAACCGCTGAAAAAGCCGGAACTTTTCCGGTAGAAAGGAACGAACATGGCGAAAAAGCAATCTTATGATAATGAAAGTATCACGATGCTCAAAGGACCAGACAAGGTACGAAAACGCCCCGGTGTCATTTTTGGCTCTGACGGACTGGACGGCTGTGCCCATTCGGTTTTTGAAATCATTTCCAACTCTATCGATGAAGCACGTGCCGGATACGGCAGCAAGATCGTCGTGACACGCTATCAGGACAATTCCATTGAAGTGGAAGACTTCGGCAGAGGCTGTCCGGTAGATTTCAATAAAAACGAGAACCGCTATAACTGGGAACTGGTCTACTGTGAACTCTATGCAGGCGGTAAATACAACTCCAATGATGACAACTACGCGTATTCTCTGGGACTGAACGGTCTGGGACTTTGTGCCACACAGTTCGCTTCCTCTTACATGGACGTAGAGATCATTCGTGACGGCTTTCAGTACAACCTGCATTTCGAAAAGGGTGTCAATGTAGGCGGACTGCAAAAGAAGCCGACCAAGAAGAAGCAGACTGGCACACGAACTCACTGGCTGCCGGATCTGGACGTTTTTACAGAGATCGAAATACCAGATGATTATTTCTGTGACACTCTGCGGCGGCAGGCAGTTGTCAACCCGAACCTGTTGTTCCTCTACCGAAAAGAAGAAGCTGACGGCACTTTTACCGAACGACAGTATCTCTACGAAAATGGTATTGCAGACTATGTGCGGGAAATCGCCGGAGAAAACACACTGACTTCCGTACAGAACTGGAGCTGCCAGCGAGAGGGCCGTGACCGTGAGGATAAGCCGACCTATAAGGTGAAGCTGAATGTGGCTCTGACTTTTTCCAATCAGGTACAGCGACTGGAATACTATCACAATTCCAGCTGGCTGGAACACGGCGGCTCGCCGGATAAAGCTGTGCGGCAGGCACTGGTATCCCAGATCGATACCTATCTGCGACAGAATAACAAATACCTGAAAAGTGAAGCCAAACTGAAATTTGAGGACGTGGAATCCAGCCTGGTGCTGATTTCTTCCAGTTTTTCCACAGAAACCAGCTATGAGAACCAAACCAAAAAGGCGATCACCAATAAATTTATCTACGAAGCCATGACGGAATTCCTCAAGCATCAGCTGGAGATCTACTTCATTGAAAATCCGGACGAAGCAGAAAAAATTGCAGCACAGGTGCTAATCAATAAACGCAGCCGTGAAAATGCCGAAAAGACCCGTCTGAACCTCAAGAAAAAGCTGACCGGCAGCATTGACGTCACCAACATGATCCCGAAATTTGTAGACTGCCGGAGCAAAGATCTGTCCCGTCGGGAATTGTACATCGTGGAGGGTGACTCTGCATTGGGTTCCGTAAAAATGGCACGAGATGCAGAATTTCAGGCAGTCATTCCGGTTCGTGGCAAAATCCTGAACTGCCTGAAAGCAGACTACAACAAGATTTTCAAAAACGAGATCATTACTGATATTGTCAAGCTGCTGGGCTGCGGGGTAGAAGTTACTACCAAGGCAAACAAGGATATTTCCTCTTTCCATCTGGAAGGTCTTCGTTGGAATAAAATTGTCATCTGTACCGATGCCGATGTAGACGGTTTCCAGATTCGAACACTGATTCTCACTATGCTGTATCGTCTGACACCGACACTGATCGACAAAGGCTATGTGTATATCGCAGAATCTCCGCTGTTTGAAATCACAACCAAAAAGCGGACATACTTTGCCTATACCGAAAAGGAAAAAGCAGAGATTCTGGCAACACTGGAAGGGGAGAAGTACACCCTCCAGCGTTCAAAAGGTCTGGGCGAGAACGAAGCAGACATGATGGCTCTGACAACCATGAATCCGGAAACACGCCGGCTGATTCAGGTGACTGCGGCAGGCATCGAAGAAACAGCAAAGATGTTCGACATTCTGCTGGGCGATGACCTGCAGGGGCGAAAAGACTTCATTGCAGAATACGGTAGCGAGTATCTGGAACTGGCGGACATTTCATAAAAGCGAGGGCAAAAATGGCACGAAAAAAGCAATCTGAAAAACCTAAGAAAAATGCAATTCCCAATGCCTATATTGCCGGTGCCGGCATTGTGGAAGAAGAAAAAATTACAGATACACTGGAAAAAAACTATATGCCCTACGCCATGAGCGTTATCATTTCCCGTGCACTGCCGGAGATCGACGGCTTCAAGCCTTCTCACCGGAAACTGCTGTACACCATGTATAAAATGGGACTGCTCACCGGCGGGCTGACCAAATCGGCAAACGTTGTAGGGCAGACCATGCGGCTGAATCCCCACGGTGACAGTGCCATCTATGAGACCATGGTGCGTCTGGCAAGAGGCAACGAGGCACTGCTGCACCCCTACGTGCAATCCAAGGGAAACTTCGGTAAGGCATATTCAAAAGATATGGCATACGCCGCCTCCCGTTATACGGAAGTCAAACTGGAACCGATTTGTAACGAACTGTTTCGGGATATTGACAAAGACACAGTAGACTTTGTTCCGAACTACGACAATACCATGCAGGAGCCGACACTGTTTCCGGCAACATTTCCCACCGTACTGGTCAATGCCAATGTAGGTATTGCCGTTTCCATGGCAAGCAGCGTCTGCCCGTTCAATCTGGCAGAAGTCTGCGAAACAACCATTGCCGTGCTGAAAAATCCGAAGCATGATATTCTGTCTACACTGAAAGGACCGGATTTTCCCGGCGGCGGCTTTCTGTTCTACAATGAAACAGAACTGCAAAAAATTTATGATACCGGTCGCGGCAGTGTAACTGTCCGTGCAAAATGGAACTACAACAAACAGGACAACTGTCTGGAAGTCACAGAAATCCCGTACAGCACCACCATTGAAGCAATCAAGGACAAGATCGTGGACTGCATCAAACAGGGCAAACTACGGGAAGTTTCTTACGTCCGCGACGAAACCGACATTGACGGCTTGAAGATTGCCATTGACTTAAAGCGTGGCTCTGATCCGGAAAAGGTCATGCAGAAGCTGTTCCGCATGACACCGCTGCAAGACAACTACTCCTGCAACTTCAATATTCTGGTCGGCGGAGCACCCCGCGTTATGGGCGTGCGAGAAATTCTGGAGGAATGGTCCGCATTCCGTCTGGAATGTGTCCGCCGCCGTCTGGTATTCGATCTCCAGAAAAAACAGGAAAAACTGCATCTGCTCCTTGGTCTGGAAAAAATCCTGCTGGACATTGATAAGGCAATTCGCATCGTGCGGGAAACCGTCGAAGAAGCAGATGTTGTACCAAATCTGATGATCGGCTTCGGCATTGATGAGATTCAGGCAGAATATGTGGCGGAGATCAAACTGCGGCACTTGAATCGGGAATACATTCTGAAACGCACGCAGGAGATCGACCAGTTGAAACAGGAAATTGCCGAACTGGAAGAAACCATTGCGGATCCGAAAAAGATGAAGAAAATCATCATTGCAGAGTTGAAAGAAACCGCAAAAAAATACGGACAGCCCCGAAAGACACTGTTCTATTATGCGTCTGACATCGAGGAAGAACCAGACGAAGAAGATATTCCCGATTATCCGGTACACCTGTTTCTGTCGCAGAGTGGTTACTTCAAAAAGATCACACCAGCTTCTCTCCGCATGAGCAGCGAACAAAAGCTGAAAGAGGAAGACCAGATCGTCTGTCATCTGGAAACCACCAACTGCATCGAACTGCTGTTTTTCACCAACCAACAGCAGGTTTACAAAACCAGAGCCAGCGACTTTACGGAAACCAAAGCCAGCGTCATGGGCGATTACATTCCGGCAAAACTGGGATTTGCTGACGGGGAATTCGTGGTGCAAATGATTGCCACCGCAGATTACCAAGGTGATCTGCTCTTTGTATTTGCCAACGGAAAGGCGGCCCGTGTACCGATGTCTGCCTACGCAACGAAAACCAACCGTAAGAAGCTGCAAAAGGCTTACAGCGACCGTTCGCCACTGGTACAAATTCTGCAAATTCCAAGCGGCGAGGAATCCTGCTCCGTCTTTTTCCGTACAGACGGCAATCGGGCAGTGCTGGCAGATACTGCACTGATTTCCGCAAAGTCCACCCGTGATACACAGGGCGTACAGGTAGTCACATTGAAAGCAAAACACCTTGTCTGCGAAGCACGTGTGCTGAACGAAGAAGAATGCATTGCACTGAAAAAATATCGTGTAAAAACCATTCCGGCAACTGGTGGCATGGCGAAAGATCTGCCGGAAAGCGGACAGCTTTCGCTTCTGTAAATATTGTTAAACGAATCCAAACAAAAAAGCCACTCCAAAATCGGAGTGGCTTTCGTTGTCATAAATATTTGCAGAGGCTTACTGTTCCGGCAACGTGTTGATGATATGCACCAAGAACCGCAGCAGGCAAATTGCATCATTGCTGTCCGTCTGTCCATCAGCGTTGCAGTCAGCATTGCCCTTTGCCTGTACATTCAGTTCTACCTGACCAGCAGTTGCCTTGTTCAGCAGCACCGCATCAGTAATATCCACTCTGCCATCCAGCGTAACATCGCCATACAAAACTGCGGACGGGTTCACCTGTTCAGAAGAAGTTGCAGCAGAGGTAGTTTCTGTTGCAGTCGTGGTTGTTTCTTCCGAGGACACAGCAGTGGTGTTGCTGCTTTCCGTCGAAGCAGCGGTACTCTCTGTAGTCAATGCTGTTTCTTCTGTAGAAGCAGTGGTTTCAGAAACAGTTTCCGAAGTGGATTCTGTCATCGTTGTTTCTGTTGTTGTGGTTGTTTCTGCCGGCGTTGTAGTCGTTTCGTCCGGTTTGTCATAATTGTATTCATACACCAATGTCACTGTATTAAATGTAGTAGAGATATCTTCGCCGTTTTTGGAATCGTTTTCGGAAGAAGCCCACCAGTTCTGTAATTCTGCACTTTCATCATTGCAGGAACCAGTAATATTTTCACTCTTGCCGTCACTCAAAGAAATAGTAAACTGATCGTCAAAAGGAACTGTTATATCACTTGTGCCCAGACGGTATTGGAAAGACTTGTTTCCCCAAACGCCAGCAGAGGAGGAACCCTTTTTCACGACTTCGTTAAAGCAGAGAGCTCCGCCGCCGACAGCCCACGAAGATCCGGCATTCGAAGATACAGTAGCGTTCACAATAATTTCTTTCAGGTGTTCCTTGTCACCCAGCGGAATCATCGGATTGCCTGCGGTATTTGTCGACAAATCGCTGATATTGTAAGTGGTTTTTTTGATTTCAACATTCGGTTTTTCCGGAATTGTCACATTGGTCTTTTCGTCAGAAATCACCACTTGAGCCACAGACAACGGCGGCAGTTCTACAGTTACCTGATTGCCGGAAACATCATTCTGCACATCCAGAATCTGAATATCGCTGCTGTCCTGTGTGATAGCATAGACAACAGCACTCTGATAGTCAGTGTCTGTGCCTTCCAGAGAAATAACCGCTTTTTCTGTATTTTCCTTATCCTTGTTGGAAATCACTGTAGTCACTTCACTGTCATCAGAGCCATCAATTGCCGCAAAGATTGCCGCCTTAGACAGGTCAGCAGAGGAAGACTCCACAAGGGTATCCCCGAATGCACCGCCATTGCCGTCATAGTTAGTGTAAAGGTTGATCGCACTGGTCACATACGGACAAAGAGAAAGCGTTCCCCAATAGGTTGCCAGATATACGCCCTGATCGGCAAAAGCCCCCAACGCTTCAGTTTCTGCAATGGCAGAAATTACAGATTTTCCAGTTGTAGATTCCTTGCTGATGTTTGCCAGATTGTACTCCGTCAGTGCCAGCTTGGTACCTGGATAGTACTTGTCAATAGACTCCTGCATTCTGGTGAGGAACGGGAACGAACCCCCAAACCACTGTGTCAGCCAGCTGTTTTCCTTGTAATCCGGATCGTACAGGCTTCTCGCCGCCTGCAAAATGCCGTCATCTGTTTCGCAGTCCTGTGCATAGTAGTGAACATCAACCACATCTAACAGTCGTTTGCCGTTTTCCTGCTCTGCATCTGCCATTTGTTTCAGGTAGTAATCCATATACCACGAATACTGTCCTTTGACAGCTTCCCAATCCGGATCCTTGAAGTTGTCGCCGCTTCCTGCCTGTACACAGGGGAGAATTCCCCAGAATGCCGGACCGTAAATTTCTGCATTGGGGTCAAGATTTTTTACCACCTTTGCCAGAGCAACCGACTTGGAGATCAGTTCGCTGTTGGAAACTTCGTCCTTGTGCAGCAGGGGGTGCGTATCATTCCAGAGTACCGGTTCATTGTCCAGATTATATCCCTGAATACCGGTAGAAGTTGTAGAATCCCCCAGATTATTGATCAGGTAATTGACATACTCGTCCATGTATACCGTGTCGTCCGTCAGATCCGGCGTGTCAGACAGTGCACCGTCTTTCTGAAATTCCACCTTATTCCAACGAGAGGACGGTGCTACTTCCGAAGCTGCCACAGTTCCATTTTTATCTGCGGAAGTATAACCCGCCATTTGCAGCGTTGCCATTTTGTAGTCTACGTTGTTTTCAGCAGCTTCCTTCGACAGTCGGCGTGCCTGATATGCCGGACCGTCTGTTACATCTCCCATGTTTGTGTCAGAACTATCGTTCCAGTCCCGACCGGCATTGGAATAATTATTTTCCCAGTTGTAGCCAGTAAAACGATTGCCGCCCTGCCGCAGCGAATGCGTTGTCACTTTTTTCAAACTGGTTGAATTTCCGGCTTCGTTCACACCGTAGATATACGGGCTGATTGCTTTCTTTTCACCGTTCAATTTGATGTTCAACTGCATTTCATAATTTCCAGCAGCCGAAGCGGACAAAATTGCCGGCACTTGTACAGCACAGGAAAGAGCAAGAATGCTTGCCGTAATTCCCGCGAAGATGCGTTTTTTCATTTCAATTCTCCTTTTTTTCAGTTGTGGCATACATCTTTCATGCCAATTTTCTTACGAACATTTTTATTATAGCATATTCTTGCTCTATAAGCAAGCGTTTCGTATAAAAAATTCTAACAGCACTGCAATTTTATTGTGCATAAATTTATTTTAAGAAACAAATTTGCAAAAAGAAAAAGCATAAAATTGTCCTTGACAAAAGAAAATTGCCGTGCTACAATGAGTCATGATGAAAAAGACGGGAGGCGTTGTATGAAAAGAATCCAACGGAAACAAATTTTGGCACTTCTAACAACGGTAGCATTGACCATAGCTTTTGCAAGCTGCGGCACATCAAGTACGCCAACAGAAGAAAGTGCCGAAACTACTTCAACAGCAGATCAGGAACTTTCTCTGCTGGATACTTACGTGTCCAATACCGTGATTTCTACTGGCAGCAATACCGTTATCAAAAACGCAGAACATGTGACCTATCGGGCATGGTTTCCGGTAGAAGCGGCAGGGGAGTATGACTACCGGTTTTACTTTTCCAATACGGTAGATTCCACATGGGGTGACGGCAGCGAAAGTTATGTGGGTATGTCCGGCGGCAGCTACACCATTGAAAAGGCAACTGTCTATGATGGCGGCACGGAATTCGATGCCAACGTGGAACCAACAGTTTCCGCAGCCGTGACCTTTTCCGGCAGTGCGACCAAAGAAGTCGCTCCTGACGAAACTTTCTGGAGCGATCCCGTAACGCTGAACGTGCCGGAAGGACACTATCTGCTGTGGGAATGGACAGTCAATGGCACGAATATTCCGGCAATTGCCATGTCTAACCTGACCTACGCCTATGCTGATAACGGGGACGGAAAGGGATTCCTCTACACCAATGAAATTCCTGTGCCCCAGCTTGTGGGCTGTGACCGAAAAGTCAAGACTCGAATTGTCACGTTGGGGGACTCTGTCACACAGGGATGCCAGACTTCCGAATTCGGGTATCAATTCTGGGCAGCCAAGCTGCTGGATCAATTGGGTACAGAAGATTACAGCCTGTGGAATCTTGGAATCGGCCATGCCCGTGCCTCTGACTGTGCCCGGCAGGGCAACTGGCTGAATCGTGCTGTTGCCGGTGCAGATCTGATTACCGTGGCATTCGGCACCAACGACATCATCAGCGGACCTTATGGCGGCACTGGTCATGCCACACCGGAAGAAATCGAAGCAGATGTCCGGAAGATCACCAGAACTTGTACCGATGCCGGCATTCGCACGATTTTGTGGAACTCTCCGTCATTTGACATGACACCAGAATTGGATGGAATTCGAACTGTCTATAACGAAACGGTGGAGGGCATTGCCAAGGACAACGGAGCGACTTATTTTGATGTTGCCTCCCTGTTGGCAGACCCGTCAGATGCTTCAAAAACCGTTTACGGACAACACCCGAATGACGAGGGCGGCACTGTGATCACAGATGCTCTTGTCAAATTGATTCAGGAATAAGGAATTACATGAAAGGAAGAATAATATGATGAAACAAAAAATACTTGCCGTTTTAACAAGCCTTTGTATCGGCGTACTGCCCCTTGCAGCTAGTATGGCAGCTGCACCGGTTGCCGCAGAAGGCTCTACAGAACCGGTACGGATTCTGGCAATGGGAGACTCCATTACAGACGGCTACATCAACGGGGACAACGGCTATCGGAAATACTTTTGCTACGAAATGCAGCAAAAAGGGTTTACCAATTTCGATATGGTAGGACCGAAAAACAACTGGTCTGATTCCGTTTCCTACACCACCTCTGACGGCGTAACATTCCAGTATGACCCCGCCCATGCCGGCTACAGCGGCTATGCCATTGAGAAAATCGGAAGTCGGCAGGGACTGTATGAAACCATTTTTGACACAACCTATTACAATAACAATGTCACAGGCAATATGATCGAAGCATACGATCCGGATATTGTCCTGCTGCAAATCGGCACCAATGATCTGCTTGACAACCAGAATGCTGGCATTACAGACCGTCTGGAAAAACTGGTAGACAAGTTGCTGGACAGCATAGACAGCAACAGCATGCTGTTCGTGGCATCAGTACCGGATATTGACGTATCAGTACGGCATGACTGGCTCTGGGCATATCAGTCCAGCGGCTATTCCTATGAAAACAATCCGGAAGAATTTACAGCACTGGTAGAGCAGAGCGTAGACAACTACAATGCCTCTGTCAAAGAACTGGTAGAGAAAAAGCAGGCTGCCGGAGCACGAATTCGGTTTGCAGACATCAACAGCGTTGTAGATGTGAAAACGGGATTAAAGGACGGCGTACACCCCAATGAAGCCGGCTACGCCTGCATGGGAAAATACTGGTCAGAGCAGGTATCTGCTTACCTGAACGGTACAACACCCACACCGACACCTGCAACAACGACAGAAGTGACTACCGCTACCGAAACCACAACAACTGCAATTGAAACAACTACAACTTCTACAGAAGCAACAACAGAAACAACCGTTTCGACCACAACAGAAGCAACTACCATTTCTACAGAAACCTCTGCAACAGAATCGTCGGAAGAAACTACTACAGAAACGACAACAGCTTCGTCTTCTGTCAGCGAAAGTGACACAACCACATCAACTACAGAAACTTCTGCACAGCCGACATGGCAGAAGGGTGATATCACACTAGATGGTACCGTTAACATCGCCGATGCCGTTCGCCTGTGCTATTATCTGCTGGGCAGTGAAACCATTTCCCAACAGGCATATCAGTGTGCTGACGTGTACACGGATTCCATGATAAATGGTTTCGACTTGGCAGCCCTGCGGCAGATGCTGACCAATGCAGGAGGACAGAACCAGTGAGCACCATTCGCGGATTAATTTTTGATATGGACGGCGTGTTGCTGGATACGGAAAAAATCTATTTCCGCTGCTGGCTGCAAAGTGCAAAGGAACTGGGGTATCCCATGTCAGAAGAAGCCGCCCTGCATGTCCGAAGCTGCTGTGCCGCCCACGCCCAGCCTTACTTCCGGCAGCTTTACGGAGAAAACTTTGACTATTTCAAAGTACGTGACCGCCGGCGGGAACTAGTTTCCCAATATATTGCAGAGCACGGCGTAGAACAGAAATCCGGCATTGCAGAGTTGCTGCAATTCTGCCGTGAATCCGGACTGCCTTATGCCATTGCCACCGCCACCTCCAAAGAACTGGCAGAACAGCGGCTGGAACTGGCTGGACTGGCTGGGCAGTTTCCGCAAATTGTCGGCGGTAATCAGGTGCTTCACGGCAAGCCGGATCCGGACATCTATCTGGTGGCGGCAAAGGCTCTGCACTTGCCGCCGGAACAGTGCGTGGCAATTGAGGATTCGCCCAACGGCATTACCGCAGGGCTGTCCGCACACTGTAATATGATTCTGGTTCCCGACCTGACACCGCCGGAAGCAGGGGACAGGGACCGCTTGTTTGGCATCGCCGAAAATTTAAAAGAAGTCATTCCGCTGCTTCAGGCGGCTGGCATAGGAGAAAAAGAACATGCGAAAAAATCCTGCATCGGAAGTCTATGACATTCCACAGTACACCTATTTTGAATTCGGAAACACCTTTACCGGCAGCTACGGCAAGCTTAGCTATAAGATCATACCGGGGGAGAACTTCACCGTGCAGATCTGGCACAGCCGTCTTTGTTCGGAACTGGCAGACATCGAGGAGGAACAGACGTATCCCATGACAGAAGACGGGTTCCACGAAATGCTGCGTTGGCTGGAAACGAAAGCACCTACCGGAAAATAACAACAAAAATCGTCCT
>QWCV01004521.1_pt1 | contig 10910 bp, 7 predicted proteins | sample 1972621 | NCBI WGS metagenome assembly QWCV01 (sample SAMN09866699, study PRJNA288562) | Human gut metagenome isolate pre2_stool, whole genome shotgun sequencing... | isolation source: gut | host: Homo sapiens | place: USA: California
CGAATAAATATTCGCGGTGGTAGAGAAATCGCTGTGTCCCAGCCACTCCTGAATCATCTTCATCGGGACACCGTTTGCCAAAAGCAAACTGGCGCAAGAGTGGCGCAAATCGTGAAAGCGGATGCGCCGCAGATGATAATTTTGCAAGATAATCTGGAACGAATTGGAGTCCTGCAAATAAAAGTCAATAGGTTTTGCAGAAAAAGTCCAAAAAAATACTCGGCAGATAGCCGAGTGAAAATGCGTACAGCAAACAGGACTCCCTCAAAAATCGGAGGCAGCCAAATGGCATAATGAGCATTACAGATTAGCCTTCTTCGACCTGAGTTGCGCTTTCAGCGGCGTTCAGGCACTCCTTAACGCGAGCATAGTAAATGCGCAGGAATTTGTTCGCGGCAGCGGTAGTGCAAACGAAGAACGGCTTTCCCTCGTCACGTTTCTTAGTGTAGAACTGGTAAACTGCTTCATTTTCAGGCTTACACTTAACGTAAGTAGAAACCACCTGAAAGAGCGCTTTCCTCAGCTGAGGTGACCCGCGCTTAGAAGTTGCCACACTGGAAAGCTGCATCTTGCCGGAGCCAACAACGCCGGGATCTACGCCTGCAAAGGCCACAATAGAACTGCGGTGCAGGAAACGGCGAACATCACCCAGTTCAGCCATGAGATGCGGTCCGGTAGACTTTCCAACGCCGTACATGGCCATAACAGTCTCGTACTCTGGTAACTGCTTGCAGAAATTCAGCATCTCGGCTTCCAGTTTGGACTGGTTTTCGCGCAGTGCAATAAGCTGGTCGGCGGCAACCGTAACCAGTAACCTGGCATTGTTGTCACGCGGCAGCGTGGTGTAAAGCCCGCAGCTGGCTGCGTAGAGAGCATCTGCTGCATCAGCACTAAAATGGTAGCCCTTTCTCTTGCACCATTTTTTGTATCGCTCTCCAAAAGTATCCGGTGACATACGGTTAATGCAGTCGCAATGCCAAAAGGTTCTGTAAAAATCTACCCACTTCAAATGTCCGTCTGCCTTTTCGGGGCTAGAGAACAGCTCGTTTACACCCGGAAAGGTCTTGTCAGACAAAGAAATAAGGTTGTTTGTGAGCATGACAATACTCTTGTTATACAAGTCGCATTGACGTGCGCACAACTTGAGTTGCTGTCTAATTGCTTCCATAGGAGTATATTCCCGCAATGTAGACCAGTTGTCAAGCCCATATTTAGCAATTTTAAGAGCATCTTTCGGATCAGACTTTACTTTGCGCAGAGACCCTGCTCCGCTTTGCTTAATAAGCAATGGGTTCAGGATGCTTACAAAGATTCCTTCGCTGTGAAGCAGCGCTGCTACTGGTTCGTGGTATCTGCCGGTTGCTTCCATTACAACGCGTGTATCCGGCTCCATGCAAAGAACATTCAACGCAAGACGTGACAGTTCAATATCTGAATGCCTTACCTCATATGGCGCGGCAACAAGCTCCCCACCGGGCTTCATGGCAGCTACCATACTCTTACCCTTAGAAACATCGATTCCAACTATGGTCATTCGTTTTCCTCCCAGTTTGAATTTGCAATGGCTTCCGCCTTTTACTTATTGCTTGTTCAATCTCCTAGGTAACACGAACGCACCGCTTTACGGTGGGACTACCTGCGTAAATCGAATGCTGCGAATAAGAACGGCGGCTGACTGACTCCAATGCGGACGTGTGAGTCCAGAATGATAAATGTCAGACCACTACATTCTTATTCTACAGCTTAGGCAACAAGTTGGATAGCAACACGACTGGATGCCGTAGGGCTACCCACAAATATATTGTAGGAGAGATAATCCGGCTTGATCAGATTGCCCATTGCGTCTACGCAGATGTAGTCTTCGTATTTTTTGTTGTAGCATCTACCGCACAGCTTGCGGTTTTCTTTCTGTTCCTCCTGCAAGGCCAGCAGCCGTTCCCGGAAAACCGGTACAAGCGGCAAGGTGCGCTTGCTGGATTTGTTCTGCTCAAAGTCCACAGCAGCCCATTTCAGCCCTACAACCTCGCTGCGGCGCAGACCATAAAAGGCGGTCAACATAACTGCCACCTCAATTTTACTGCCGCGCACAGCGTCGAACAGCGCGTTCATTTCGTCCTTGCTGTAAAAGTTCCCGGTAAATTCGTTTTTCTTTGGGCGGTCTACCTTGTCGGCAGGGTTCACATCGATCAGGTCTGTTTTCACTGCGTATTTCAAGGCGCGGTGGATAACCGCATGATAGTGAATGACCGTATTGGGCTTCACACGCTCCAACTGTTCCTGATAAAATGCTTGGATATGAACCGCTTTCAGGTCGCCCAGCGTAACGCCGAGATTTCTAAAGTAAGGAATGATCCTGCTGGAGCACAACAATTTCTATCTGCGTGACGGCGTGCCCTTCGTGCGCGCCCGCATGGATGGAGGCAGCTACACCGAGAAGGATGATACGATCCTCCCGCTGCCCTAAAAAGCACAAAAACACCCCCCGCCCCGGATGTCGAATCTTTCAGCATCCGGGGCGGATTTTTGTACGCATTTTGCCCGTTCGGGCGGGGTTTGCGCAAATGTCGAATGTATGGTAAAATACAGGTAAAATCAGCTTTTTGGGGGTCATCTTATGGGCATTGTAGTCATCGGTGCGGTTTTTGTGGACATCAAGGGGTATCCGCTGTCTACCTATATCCCGGGCGGGCGCAACGCGGGCCGGGTCGAGCAGGTACACGGCGGCGTCTGCCGCAACGTGGCGGAGGACATTGCCAATGTCGAGCTGCGCCCCACCTTCGTCAGTCTGGTGGACGACACCGGCTCCGGCCAGGACGTCATTGACAAGCTGGCCCGGCACAAGGTCAACACCCGCTACATCCAGCGCATGCCGGACGGCATGGGCACCTGGCTGGCCGTGTTCAACAACGACGGCGATGTCTGCGCCGCCATCTCGAAGCGGCCCGACACGACGCCGCTGACCGCATTATTAAAGGAAAAGGGCGACGAGATCTTTGCCGACTGTGACGGCATCGCCATCGAGTTTGATCTGGAGAAGGACACCGTCAAGCAGATTTTGCACTTCGCCAAAAAGTACCGCAAAAAGGTCTACGCCGCGGTCTCCAACATGAGCATTGCCATGGAGCGCCGCAGCCTCCTGCAGGAGATCGACTGCTTTGTCTGCAACCAGCAGGAGGCCGGGCTGATGTTCTCCGACGATTACGACCACCTGACGCCGGACGAGATGCGCGCCACGCTGGCCGCCAACGTGCGCAGCGCCAACATTCCCTGCATGGTCGTGACGATGGGCGAGCAGGGCGCCGTCTACGCCCGCACCGACGGCGAGAGCGGCATGGTGCCCGCCAAGAAGGTCGATGTCATCGACACCACCGGCGCGGGGGATGCTTTCTTCGCCGGGACGGTCATCGGCCTGACCTACGGCAAGACGCTGGCTGAGGCCTGCGAGATCGGCAGCCGCCTGGCCGCGTCGGTCATCTGCATCTCGGAGAATGTCTGCCCGCGGTTCCGCCCGCAGGAGTTCGGGCTCGATGTGCCGGTCACAGACTGATTTTTTCGGTTCTTGGCACGTATTTCCCTTATTTTGCCAATTTTCCGATTTCGCACATTTTGCCTTTTTAGCAGTTTTCTATCCGCACATTTTCGGCTTTTGTGGCCGTTTCAGTGCATTTCAGTATCGGAATTTTGCGCACAGTTTTTCAAGAATTCAAAATATTTAGTTACTGTATAACCAACCATGAAAACAGACAACCTCATTCCCGCAGCCCCGCTTGACCGGCGGGAGCTTGCACCCGGCGTGCAGCTCTGCTTCACCCGGCTGGACGCGCCGCTCTGCCCGCCCCCGCTGGACTGGCCGCGGCTGCTCGTCTTTGATTTCTGCCGCAGCGGACGGCGCGCCATCCCGGACGGCGCACAATATGCCATCGTGACGGAGGGTCATGCCGCCGTCAGCTTTGCTGTGCCCGGTGCGGACTTCTACCTGCCCGGCAGCCAGTACGAGGCGCTGCAGCTTTTCATTGACCCCGACGCCGTGCAGGCAGACAGCTTTTTGACGCTGATGGGGCTGGAAATAGGCGGCATCGCGGATTATTTCTGCCGCGGCGGCGTCCACTGCTGCCCGATGAGCGACGCCATCACGGCCATTGTGGACGAGGTCTGGGACGACGCCGCCTACGCCGCTCCCGGCGAGCTGCGCTATGCCGCCGTGCGGCTGCTGTATGAGCTGCTGCGCCTGCCCGACGAGGCCGACACGGCCCGCTGCCCCGCGCGGCAGGTCGAATGCGTGCGCGAGGCCGAGACGCTGGTTCTGCAGGACCTCTCGGTCCGCCGCTCGGCCCGGGAGCTGGCCGACCATTTTGGTTTGAGCGAGAGCGGCTTCAAGCTGTACTGCCAGAACGTGCTGGGCGAGGGGTATCTCGCCTACTTCCGCCGCCGCCGGCTCGAAAGAGCCGCCGAGCTGCTGCGCACGACCCCCCAGCGGGTGCAGGACATCGCCGCCCGGGTCGGCTACGAGAGCCAGGGCCGCTTTGCCCAGGCATTCTACGACCAGTTCCGCCTGACCCCGCTGGAATACCGGCGCTTGTCGAAGTAAAATGCCCTTGGCCGCCTCCCTCACAGAGGGAGGCAAGAAAGCCACGACCCGAAAGGAGCGGAAAATTGAACAACATCACGCGCTCGATTTTCCGTGCCATTCATGAGGGGCGGTGGTTGAGCATTGAATACAAAAATCAACAGACCCAGCAGACCAAATACTGGGTCGCTATCCGCGGGCTGAACCCCAGGACCCGCACCCTGAACGTTGACGGGCTGCATCTGGGCAAATTAAGCGTGCAGGCGCTCGACCATATCAGCATTGACCGCATCCAGACCGCCGAGGTCGTCGACGGCTCGTGGTGCCCCGTCAACCAGACGCTCATCGACGACATCCGCGACAACCCCGGGCGGTACGCGGCGCTGTTTGACAACGCCGCCAACCTGCGGGTGCTGGACTATCTGGCCGCCTGCAACCGGCTGGACGCCACGCCCTACCAGTCCAACTACAGCCTGATCCATCAAATTGACGCCGACTGCTTTGCCGATTATAAGGAGGACACGCTGGAGCTGACCGACGACCAGTTCCGTGAGCTGGTGGGCCGGTTCCAGCGCCGGGTCGAGGACCGCCGCCAGAACGCCGCCCGCCCCAGCCTGCCCACGCTGGGGCTGAACCTTATCAGTATTGACACCCGGCAGGGGCTGTACGTGCTGGCCTACCGCCCGCTGCGGCTCGACGTGAAAAAGCGCGCCCTGCGGGCCGAGCCGGACCCGGTCATCTGCCGGGAGTTCACCGTCAACGGCAGCAAGCTGAGCATCCATCAATTTCTGGATGCCGACGACTATACGCTGCTGGACGAGTTCACGAAGCACGCCGAGACCATCAAGGACCGCATCACCCGCAGCAACCCGCGGGTGCGGGTCGATGACCTGCCCTACCTCGTCGCCATCAGCCGCGACTGTCCCGTGGACTTGGAGCATGAGTACCGCGGCATCCTTACTATGTTCGAGGACCCCTCCGGCGAGACGGCCACCGCCCCGCTGCGGGCCTTCTTCGGCGAGATGACCGCCAAGCCGCGCCGCCGCAAGTCCTACCCGCTGGCGCTGCTGAACAACAAGGTCAATCTGGACCAGCTGCTGGCCATCAACAATGCCATGCGCTACCCGCTGGCCTACGTGCAGGGCCCGCCGGGCACCGGCAAGACCAACACCATCGTCAACACGCTGACGACGGCGTTTTTCAACGAGCGCACGGTGCTTTTTTCCAGCTACAACAACCATCCCATCGACGGCGTTGTGGAAAAGCTGCAGGCCGTCACCTACCACGGCCAGACCGTGCCGTTCCCGATCCTGCGCCTTGGCAACAACGAGAAAACCGCCGAGGCCCTGCGCACCATTGACCAGCTGTTTGAGCAGTGCAAAAAAATCCCCGTGCCGGAGCGGCTGCTGGACAAAAACCACGCGGACCGCACGGCCCGCGCCAAACAGCTGACCGCCCTGCTGGAACGGTATGAGCGCATCCTTGATTTGCGGGAGCGGCGGGAGACCATCCGGCGCCTGCTGGACGCCCGCGGCCAGATGAACTTCCAGTACGAGCTGCAGGCCGGGCAGCTGCCGCAGGTGGACCGTGAGCTGGCCGCCTACGGCAGCATCGACTCTGCCGACGCGCTGGCTCTGCTGGACCGCAACGAGGACGAGCTGCTGCGCTACCTCTACTACACCTCGGCCCGCTGCATCCGCCGGTTGGAGGAGCCGAAATACAACGATTTAATGAGCATCGTCCACAGCCCCGACACCGACAAGGAGCGGGTCACGCAGTTCAACAAGTACATCTCGGAGCCGGAGAACCTGAAAAAGCTGCTGCGCGTCTTTCCCATTGTGGCCACGACCTGCATCTCCGCCCACCGCCTGGGCGACCCTGAGCCGAGCTTTGACATGGTCATCATGGACGAGGCCAGCCAGTGCAGCACGGCCATGTCGCTGGTGCCCATCCTGCGCGGGGCGTCGCTGATGCTTGTGGGCGACCCGCAGCAGCTCTCGCCCGTCATTCTGCTGGACCCTGCCGACAACCGCACGCTGCGCCGCCGCTACGGTGTCACGCAGGAGTACGATTACATCGAAAACTCGATCTACAAATGCTTTCTGGCCTGCGACGCCGTCAGCGACGAGACGCTGTTGAGCTACCACTACCGGTGCAGCCCCAAGATCATCGAGTTCAACAATCGCAAATACTACAACCACAAGCTGCACATTGCCAGCCGCGAGACCGACCCCACGCCGCTCGTCTATGTGGACGTGCCCAACGACACCACCGACGAGAAAAACACCGCCCCGCAGGAGGTGCGCCGCATCGAGGCATACCTGACCGCGCACCCGGACAAGCAGGTGGGCATCATCACGCCGTTTGCGAAGCAGCGCGCCGCCATCGAGGCCATGCTGCGCGCGAAGCACTTTGAGAACGCCGCCTGCGGCACGGTGCACGCCTTTCAGGGCGACGAGAAGGACGTGGTCATCTTCTCCCTGGCGCTGACCGACCAGACCCGCCCGCGCACCTACGACTGGCTGAAAACGAACAAGGAGCTCATCAACGTGGCGACCTCCCGCGCGCGGGAGCAGCTGGTCATCCTCTCGAACCAGGCCGCGCTGGACCGCCTGCACGCCGACAGCACCGACGACGATATTTACGAGCTGGTGCAGTACGTGCGCAAAAACGGCCAGTCCGAGGTGACCGAGAAGCCCGCCGCCAGCCGTGCGCTGGGCATCAAGCCCTACAGCACCAAGACCGAGGATGCCTTTTTGGAAAATCTGAACCACGCGCTGGACAATGCCTTCCTCGACGGCAGCCGCTGCACGGTCCGCAAGGAGGTACCCATCGCCCAGGTGTTTGAGGATAACCCCGGCTGCGCCGACCTGTTCTACACCGGGCGGTTCGACTTCGTCGTCTACCAGCGGGAGGGCCGCCGCCTGATGCCGATTTTAGCCATCGAGCTGGATGGCCGCGAGCACCGCGACGACCCCGCCGTCCAGCGCCGTGACCGCAAGAAGGACCAGATCTGCCGCGAGCACGGCTTTGAGCTGATCCGCGTCGAGAACAGCTACGCGCGGCGGTATAATTATATCAAGAGTATTTTGATAAATTACTTCCGCAAGGTGTCGTAGCACCCGCAAACGGGCAGAACCCCTCCGGCCTCGTTTTACTCGGCCACCTCCCCACTTCGTGAGGAGGCTTTCTCGCGGGCTCTGCCCGCGCATCCCAGCGTAAAACCGAAAAGTCCTGCCTCCCTTTCCCGGAGACAGGACTTTTTCCTTTTTACCGCCAGTGAAACGTAACCATGCCGTAAATATAAATAAACAAAATCGCACCCGGCACAAAATACTTAAAAATCGGCTTCATCCAGGGGCGGACCTTCAGGCCCCTGCCGGTGTTGGCTTCGGCCACAAAATTGTCCCAGCCCCAGCCAAAGCGGTTGCAGCAGAACAGCGCCAGCACCAGCGACCCCAGCGGCAGCACATTGTTGCTGACGATGAAGTCCCAGAAGTCCAGCCACGCGCTGCCCGGCGCAAACGGCTGGAAGTGCAGCACGCTGTAGCCCAGCGCCGTCGTCAGCGCCAGCAGAAAGATGCCGACGCCGCAGACCACGCAGCCCTTCGGGCGGCTCCACCCGGTCAGCTCACGCACCATGGCAAGGATATTCTCGCAGACGCCCAGCACGGTGGACAGCGCCGCAAACACCATGAACAGGAAGAACAACGCGCCCCACCAGCGGCCCCCGGCCATATTGCCGAACACCCCCGCCATCGTGTCAAACAGCAGACTGGGGCCTGCCGTGACCTCCAGCCCGTAGGTGAAGCACGCCGGGAAGATGATGATGCCCGCCAGCACGGCCACGAACGTGTCGAGAAAAATGACCCGCAGCGACTCGCCCATGAGCGCGTGATCCTTGCCGATGTAGCTGCCGAAGATCGCCATGCCGCCCATGCCGACGGACAGCGAGAAAAACGCCTGGTTCATGGCCGCCACGATGGCCCCGCCGTCAATGGCTGAGAAATCCGGCACAAGGTAGAACCGCAGCCCCTCCGCCGCACCGGCAAACGTCAGGCTGTGCACGGCCAGCACCAGCATCAGCACCAGCAGCGCGCTCATCATGTACTTGGTCACGCGCTCCAGCCCGCCCTGCAAATTAAAGCTCAGCAGCACAAACGCCGCTATAAGGATCACAAGCAGATAGGTCACGTTCAGCCCGGGGTCGGCGATCATCTGCGCAAAGCCGAAATCCGCATTCTGCCCGGTCAGGAACTTGACAAAATAGTACAAGATCCAGCCCGTGACCACCGTGTAGAACGCCATGATGGCAATGTTGCCGATGAGGCTGACGACACCGAATACGCCCCACTTGTGGCCGGGCTTTTCCAGGCGCTGGTACATGGTAACAGGGCTGGCCTGGGCGGCGCGGCCCACGGCAAACTCCATGACCATGACGGGCAGGCCCAGCACCAGCAGGCAGAGGATGTAGAGCAGCATAAAGCTGCCGCCGCCGTTCTGGCCGCACATCCAGGGGAATTTCCAGACGTTGCCGCAGCCGATGGCGCACCCCGCCGACAGCATGATAAAACCCAGGCGGCTGCCCAGGCGTTCGCGTTCGTTCATAAATCAGTTTTCCCTTTCGGTAGTGATTTCCGCGCAGACAATTTCCGTGCGGCCCTGGGTGCGGAACTTGTAGCCCCAGGTGCCCGTGCCACCGCTGACGATGGCATCGCAATGGTCCGCAATGTGCTTTTTGCCGTAGTTGCGCTCATTTTTGGCAACCATGCCCACCGCACCCGCAGGCCAGACCTGTCCGCCGTGGGTGTGGCCGCTCAAAATCAGGTCCGCCCCCGCCGCGGCGGCGTTCTTAAAGTCCCGCGGCTCATGGTCGAGCCAGACCGTGTAGTGGTCGTCGGGGCCGCCGGGCATAAGCTGTGCCGCCGTGAAGCGGCTGCCGTTCGTGTACAGATAATCCTTGCGGCCCACGACGCGCACACCGCAGGGCAGCAGGACGGACGTGTCCTCCAGGATGCGCACGCCCGCGGCGGCGAACCCGCGCTCCAGATCCGCGCGGCCAAAGCTCGGCTCCCGCCAGTGGTGGAACAGGTCGTGGTTGCCGAGGACGTAATACTTGCCCAGCGGCGCGTCCAGCTCGCCAAACAGCTTGCAGAAGGCGTCCAGCTCCTCCGGCTCGGTGAACTCGTCGAAAATATCGCCGGTCAGCACAAGCAGGTCGGGGCGGCACGCCTCGATTTTTGCTTTCAGCTCCGGGATGCGGGTGTGATCCATCGCCGCACAGGCGCGCGGGTGGACATCACTGACCTGCACGATGGTCAGCCTGCCGTTCGGCAGATTTTTCCGCGTTGTAAGGCTGTATTTTGTCGTACAGAGCCGCAGCGCACGCCGCCGCCCCCACCACATGATAAGGCCCGTCAACAGCCATGGTGTTATGCCGTCCAGCCAGATAATATGCCAAACAGTCAGCGGTGTGCCGCCGATGCGCCGCAGCGCCAGTCCGATGGCGGTACCGATGCAGTAGAATGTCACAAGATGTCCGGCAAACACGATGCCCAGCCCGAGCGGGTCGCGGCTGATATACGCCAGCACACCCATCAGCACAAGCGGCAGTCCGTAATACAGCACCGGCCACCGGGCCACCAGCTGTAAGGGCGGCAGCTGCAAAAAGTTCAGGTACAGCAAAGCATCCAGCGCCACCTGCCCGAGGCGCGGAAGAACGAATTGGAAGAAAGGATGATACATGGTTGACGCCTTTGTTCGGTAAGAGTGCCTTCCCCCTTGGGGGAAGGTGTCTGCGGCCCCGCCCGCAGACGGATGAGAGGAAGCCTTTTTAACAAAAACAGCCCCGCACCTCGCGGCACGGGGGCTGAAATTTAATTTTTACTGTTCCTTCGCCTTGATGGCCGCGTCAATCGCGCGGGCAGCCTCTTTACCGGCACCCATGGCCAGAATAACCGTGGCAGCACCGGTAACGGCATCGCCGCCGGCGTAGACCATCGGGCGGCTCGTCAGGCCGTCGGGGCCGTTCGTGATCAGGCAGCCATGCTTGTCGGCGTCCAGACCCGGCGTGGTGGAGCGGATCAGCGGGTTGGGGCTGGTACCCAATGCCATGATCATCGTATCAACGTTCAGAACGAACTCGCTGCCCTCCTTGACGATGGGGCGGCGGCGTCCGGAGGCGTCCGGCTCGCCCAGCTCCATCTCAACGCAGGTCATACCCTTGACCCAGCCGTTCTCGTCGCCCAGCACTTCCGTCGGGTTCGTCAGCGTCTTAAAGACGATGCCCTCCTCCTCGGCGTGCTCGACCTCCTCCTTACGGGCAGGCAGCTCGGCCATGCCG
>QWCV01003684.1_pt1 | contig 10907 bp, 7 predicted proteins | sample 1972621 | NCBI WGS metagenome assembly QWCV01 (sample SAMN09866699, study PRJNA288562) | Human gut metagenome isolate pre2_stool, whole genome shotgun sequencing... | isolation source: gut | host: Homo sapiens | place: USA: California
TCCTTTGCGATTGCCACCGAGCGGGGTCTGGCCTACAGCTTCACCCCCAATGAAGCGGAGACAGACATCTACCCCAATACGGTAGATATCCGGATGGAAAACGCCGCCGGTCGGGTGATGACGGTGCGGGGAGAGTCGCTGGGCGGCGGCAAGGTGCGTATTGTGCGGATCAACGGCGTGGAAGTGGACTTTACCGGCGAGTATAACGCCCTCATTGTGGTACAGCAGGACAAGCCCGGCGTGGTGGCTCATATCACGAAAATTCTCAGTGACCGCGGTGTGAACATTGCATTTATGCGCCTGTTCCGCGAGGAAAAAGGTCATACCGCCTACACCATCGTGGAGTCGGATGAACGCCTGCCCGAGGGCGTGGATCAATTACTGCTGGCAAACCCGAACATCCGTGATGTGATGGTCGTACAGCAGTAAGGAGGGAACACAGGATGAACATGGATTTCAAATCTGCAGAAGAGCTGCTGAATCTGTGCGAAGAAAACCAGCTGCCGATTTCTGAGGTGATGCGCCAGCGCGAGTGTCTGCTGGGCGAAGTACCCCGGGATTCTGTAAATCACCGCATGGGAAAGGCATGGGAGATCATGCGCTCTTCCGCCACCCAGCCGCTGAAAAAGCCCACCAAATCCATGGGCGGGCTCATCGGCGGGGAGGCGAAGAAGCTGGAAGCACACGATGCAAAAAATAAGAGCATCTGCGGCGACGTGCTGGAAAAAGCCATTACCTATGCCATGGCAGTGCTGGAAGTAAACGCTTCCATGGGCCTGATCGTGGCCGCGCCTACTGCAGGTTCTGCCGGTGTGGTGCCAGGTATGATGCTGGCCCTGCAGGAGTGCTACCGGATCTCTGACCAGCGCATTGTGGATGCATTGTTTAACGCCGGAGCCGTGGGCTATCTGGCCATGCGCAATGCAACCGTGGCCGGAGCCGTGGGCGGCTGCCAGGCAGAGGTGGGCGTTGCATCCGCTATGGCCGCGTCCGCTGCCGTGGAGCTTATGGGCGGCACGCCGCAGCAGTGCCTGGATGCAGCTTCCACTGTGCTCATGAACATGCTGGGCCTTGTGTGCGACCCCGTGGGCGGCCTGGTGGAGTACCCCTGCCAGAATCGCAACGCTGCCGGTGTGGCCAATGCCCTCGTTGCAGCGGAACTGTCCCTGAGCGGGATCCGCCAGCTGATCCCCTTTGATCAGATGCTGGATACCATGTATGCCGTGGGCAAGCGTCTGCCCGCCGAGCTGCGCGAAACAGCACAGGGCGGCTGCGCCACCACCCCCGCGGCCTGCGCGGCCTGCGGCCTGTGCGGCTGAGAAAGATCATTAAAAAATGAGGCAGGATTCCCGGGAAAAGGGATATCCTGCCTCATTTTTGGCTTTTTGGGGTTTAGTTCAGTTTCAGGTCGTTCTCTTTGATCCAGCCCAGCTTGCGCTCGATCTCACAGAAGATCACGCTCAGGACAGCGGGGAGAACGAAGCAGACGAGGACCAGAGCGGCCCAGTCCATCGGGGTGATGGCGGCCTTGGTGCCGGCGGCAATGTCGTTGACCCAGCCGGTGTAAACGCCGATCTGGCCCACCAGACCGCAGGTGCCCATACCGGAGGAGACGGCGGCACCGTTCATCTCCATGTGGAACACGCAGGTGGCCAGAGGGCCGGTGATGGCGCTGGCCAGCGTGGGGGCGATCCAGATGCGGGGATTCTTGACGATGTTGCCCATCTGGAGCATACTGGTGCCCAGGCCCTGGCTGATGAGGCCGCCCACGCCGTTTTCCTGAAAGCTCATCACGGCAAAGCCCACCATCTGGGCGCAGCAGCCCGCCACGGCGGCACCTCCGGCCAGACCCGTCAGGCCCAGGGCCGCGCAGATGGCGGCGGAGGAGATGGGCAGGGTCAGCGCCACGCCCACGATGACCGAGACGAGGATGCCCATGAGGAACGGAGCCTGCTCGGTGGCCCACATGATGAGGGTGCCCACCTGGCTGGCCGCCGCACCGATGGGGGCGGCGATCAGCATGGAGAGGCCGACGCCCGCAAAGATCGTGACCAGCGGGGTGACAAGAATGTCGATCTTGGTCTCCTTGCTCACGGCCTTGCCCAGCTCTGCCGCCACAATGGCGATGATGAGGACGGCCAGCGGGCCGCCGGCTCCGCCCAGTGCGTTGGAGGAGTAGCCTACCGTGACCAGGCTGAACAGCACCAGCGGCGGGCAGTGGAGTGCCCAGCCGATGGCCACGGCCATGGCCGGGCCGCTCATGGCCGTGGCATAGCCGCCCAGGTCCACCAGCACGTCCAGCCCGGTCTGCTGGCCCAGTGTTTTGATGATGGTGCCGATGAGCAGGCTGGCAAACAGGCCCTGCGCCATGGCACCCAGCGCCTCAATGAGGTAGCGCTGCGGGGTAATGACGATGTCTTTTCGTCTTAAGAAATCTTTTACATTTGACATATTGCTTCCGCCTTTCCGTACGGTGTGTTCACAGTGCAGCAAAGCTGCATGTCCATCATGATACCATACACCTGTCAAGACAGCAAGAGGAAAATTGAAAAAAGAGAAGAAATTGCATCTTTTTTGCGCGGCAGGTGCAATTTTTGCGTGTTCTGGTTCGTATTCTGAATGGAGCGTTTTCTCTTGGACCAAAAAATCGGATTTGCCGTGCTGCTTCTGTGGCGCGGAACATTGACGGGAGCTTGGGTTTGGGTGTATACTAAAGAGGTCAAAATAGCGTTATCGGAATGCTCCGGGGGCTGCAGGGCGGCCCTGTGAAAATAAACGGGCGATGCAGGCCCGATCAGGCTGGAGGCAAGCAGGCGACATGAAACAGAACACTTCAAACTCGGCAAAGAAAGGCGCGCGGCGCGGCGCGGGCCAGGCCGTGGCAGCCATGGTCATGGCGCTTGCGGTTGCTGTGGGCGGCGTGGGCACTACGGCCCTGCTGGCAGCCCAGCCGGTGGGCCTGACCGTGGAGCCCTCCACCATCCAGTGGGAGGACGACTCCACCCAGACCAGCACCCATCAGAACCAGAAAAAACAGGAGCAGAAAAAGCCCACGGTCAAGGCGGAGAGCGAAGCTGCAACGGAGCAGCCCGCCGAGTCCAAAGCCGAGAGCACGGCAGCTTCTGTGGAAGAAAAAGCGGGTTCCGCAGCGCCCAGCGTGAGCGAGGCGGCATCTTCCGAGGCCGCGCCCAGTGAGCCTGCGCAGGAGCCCGCTCCCGCAGATCCCATGGCGGGCAATGGCACCGGGCTGGAACAGGAGAACGCGTTCCCCGTCTTCCAGCAGGAGACCGATGAACTGGCTGCGGAAGACCCCCTGAGCCCCCGGGTGGAGAATACCGCCATGGATGGGGCCGCGGACACGGCCGTGAGCACCGCTGGGGTCAACTCAGTGGAAGACGCACTGGCCGAGGCCCAGATCAAAGATGAAAACGGCACCATCCTGCTGACGCCGGAGGAGATCCGGGCCGCGCTGGATGCCGGCACGCTGGATGAAGACAGCATCGACGCCCAGTGTCTGGCCGACGAGAACGGCCTGTTGAGCTGGCTGTGGAAGTGGCTGTTTGGCAAAAAAGAGGATAACACCCCTGCCCCGGTCTACTCCGGCTGGCGGACCGTGAACGGCAAGACCTATTATTATGACCAGAACACCAACAAGCCGGTCACGGGCATCCAGTCCATTGACAACAAGCTCTATTATTTTGATGCCGATGGTGTGCAGCAGAGCGCAAAATTCGGCATTGATGTCTCCAAATACCAGTCCAACATTGATTTTGAAAAGGCCAAAAAGGCAGGCGTGGAGTTCGTCATCATCCGCATCGGCTACCGTGGCTATGGCTCCGGCACGCTGGTGCTGGACCCGATGTTCGAGCAGCATTTCACCAATGCCCGGAACGCGGGCCTGAAAGTGGGCGTCTACTTCTTCAGCCAGGCCGTCAACGAGAACGAGGCACGGGAGGAAGCCCAGGGCTGCTGGTATGTCCTGAACAGCCGCAAGCTGGATTACCCCATCTACTTTGATTCCGAGGCTTCCGGCGGCTCCAATGGCCGCGCCGATGGTCTGGGTGTCACCGACCGCACCAAGTGCGCCATTGCGTTCTGTGAGGAGGTCAAGGCGCTGGGTTACCAGCCGGGCGTGTACGCCTCCACCCGGTGGTTCCGCAACCGGCTGGATCTGAGCCAGCTGAGCCAGTACCCCATCTGGAACGCCCATTATAATGTGGCCAGCAGCCCCATCCCCTGCCAGATGTGGCAGGGCACCTGCACGGCCCGCATCCCCGGCTATAACGGCCAGATCGATGTGAACATCAGCTACATGGGCTGACGCCCTGAAAGAAAAACAGCGCTGCATCCAACCGGACGCGGCGCTGTTTTTTGCATAAAAAATTCCCCGCGGGGGACACGGTCAGACCCTGCGCGGGGAGAGGTTCGGTAAACTTTTGCGGGACGGTTATTTCGTCCACTTGCGGAACTCGTCGTCGGTGCACTTGACGTAGTGGCTGCCGCTGACATGGTGGTTGGTGCCCTGGGTGTAGTCGATGCCGGAAGTGGCGTAGTCGTACGTCTCTGCCACGCGGCGTTTCTCGACCACGGGGTTGGGCAGCGGGATGGCGGACAGCAGGCTGCGGGTGTAGGGGTGGATGGGATTTTCAAAAATCTCTTCCGTGGTGCCCGTCTCCAGCAGGTGGCCCAGATGGAGCACACCGATGCGGTCCGAGATGTACTTGACCATGGACAGGTCGTGGGCAATGAACAGGTAGGCCGTGCCGGTCTCCTGCTGGATGTCTTTCATCAGGTTGACCACCTGGGCCTGGATGGACACGTCCAGTGCCGAGATGCACTCATCGGCAATGATGAGCTTGGGGTTCATGATGAGGGCACGGGCGATGCCCACACGCTGGCGCTGGCCGCCCGAGAACTGATGGGGGTAGCGCTCGGCGTGCTCCGGGGCCAGACCGACCTTGGCCAGAATGGCCTCGACCTTGGCGCGGCGCTCCTCCTGATTCTGATACATGTGGTGGATGTCCAGTCCCTCGCCGATGATGTCCTCCACCTTTTTGCGGGGGTTCAGGGAGGCCATGGGGTCCTGGAAGATCATCTGCATCTGGGTGCGCAGGGTGCTGTTCTGGCTGTGGTTCAGCTTGCCGCTGATATCCTGCCCGTCAAAGGTGATCTTGCCTGCGGTGGGGTCGTACAGCCGGATGATGCTGCGGCCGATGGTGGACTTGCCCGAGCCGGACTCGCCCACCAGACCGTACGTTTCACCGGGATAAATTTCAAAGCTGACATCGTCCACAGCCTTGACGGTAAAGTTTTTGTTTACCTTGAAATATTGCTTCAAGCCCTCGACTTTCAGCAGAGGGGTAGCACTTTGAGCTGCCATGTTACTCCGCCTCCTCGATCTTTTTTGCTTCCGCTTTCATGCGGGCAATGCGCTGGGCCAGCTCCGGCGGCATGTCCACCTTGGGAGCGCGGGGGTCCAGCAGCCAGGTGGCCGCATAGTGGGTATCGGTGATCTTGAACATGGGCGGGTCTACCTCGTCATCAATGTTCAGCGCAAAATGGTTGCGGGGGGCAAAGGCGTCGCCCGGCTTCTCATGCAGCAGGTTGGGCGGCGAGCCGGGGATGGTGTACAGGCGGTCGTCGGCGGTGTCCAGATCGGGCATGGCGGACAGCAGGCCCCAGGTGTAGGGGTGGCGGGGCTCGTAGAAGATCTCGTCGATGGTGCCCGTCTCCACGATCTTGCCGGCGTACATGACGTCCACATAATCGGCGACTTTGGCCACAACGCCCAGGTCGTGGGTGATGTAGATGACCGAGATGCCGCGCTCTTTCTGGATGGAGCGGATCAGCTCCAGGATTTTGGCCTGAATGGTCACGTCCAGAGCGGTGGTGGGCTCATCACAGATGAGCAGGTCGGGGTCGCAGGCCAACGCGATGGCGATGACCACGCGCTGCCGCATACCACCGGACAGCTGATGGGGGTAGTTCTTCATCCGCTTTTCCGCATCGGTGATGCCCACCTCTTCCAGCAGCTCCACAGCCTTTTTGTAGGCCTGATCCTTGGGCATTTTGAAGTGCCAGAGCATTCCCTCCATGATCTGCTTGCCGATCTGCATGGTGGGGTCCAGGCTGGTCATGGGATCCTGGAACACCATGGCAATCCGCTTGCCGTTGATGTGGCGGCGGATCCACTTTTTGTCTTTCTGCAGCAGGTCCACGGTCTCAGGGGAGCCGTCGGCGTGGTGGTAGCTGAACTGGATGGAGCCGCTGTTGACGATGGCGTTCTGGGCCAGGATGCCCATGGCGGCTTTCATGGTGACGGACTTGCCCGAGCCGGACTCGCCGACCAGAGCCACCGTCTCGCCCTTGTACAGGTCGATGTTCACGCCGCGGATGGCGTGGACCTTGCCTGCGGTGGTCTTAAAGGTGATGTCGAGGTCACGCACCGACAGCACCTGTTCTTTTTTGTTTTCAGGCATGGTGTGTTCCTCCTTACATGCTCTTCATCTTGGGGTCCAGTGCCTCGCGCAGACCATCGGCCACCAGGTTGAAACTGAGCATCAGCAGGCTCATGACCACGATGGGCGGGATGATCTGGTAGGGGTGGGTGGTAAAGCTGTTGTACAGCTCACTGATGAGCGAACCCAGCGAGCACTGGGGAACCGGGATGCCCAGACCCACGAACGAAAGGAAAGCCTCGGTAAAAATAGCGGTGGGGATGCTGAACATGACCTGGGTGATGATGGGTCCGATGATGTTGGGCAGGACTTCCTTAAAGATGATGAAGAAGCTGCCCGCACCCAGCGTGCGGGACGCCAGCACGAACTCCTGATCTTTCAGTTTGAGCATCTCGGCACGGGCAATGCGGCTCATGCCCACCCACTCGGTCAGCATCAGGGCAAAGATAATGGTGATCATGCCGGGCTGCAGGATCAGCAGCAGCAGGGTCACGATGACCAGACGGGGGATGCCGTTGGCCACTTCGAGGAAGCGCTGCATCAGCAGATCCACTTTTCCGCCAAAGTAGCCTGAGATCAGGCCGTAACTCATGCCAATGACCATGTCGATGATGGCGGCAGCCACGGCGATGATGAGGGAGACGCGGGCACCCTCCCAGGTGCGGGTCCAGATGTCACGGCCATACAGGTCGCTGCCGAACCAGTAGTACACATCGTCCTTGCCTTTTTCGACGTAATTGTTGACGATCTTGGTGCCGGTGGTGGTGCTCATCTTCTCGCTGCCGTCCAGAATGCCGAAGCTCTCGATGCCCGGCACACGGGGGGCAAAGTTTTTCTGGCTCAGCTCCTGGCCGGAGTAGGTGTAGCTGTTCATGCCCGGGCCAAAGATGGCCAGCAGCACGATGAACACGATGAGGATGAGGCCCAGCACGGCGCTCTTCTTGCGGAGGAAGCGGATGCGGGCATCTTTCCAGAAACTCTGGGCTGCAAAGTTGGAGTCCACGGCGATCTCATCGTCGTTGTGCTTGAGGGTGAAATCCGCCTCGTTGAACTTGTGCTCGGGGTACAGACCATCCACGGTCTGGGTGATGGCGGCGGCGGTGGATTCGCCGCCCAGCCGGATCGCTTTTTCTGCCATATCAGTCGTCCCCCTTTGCCAAACGGATGCGCGGGTCAATGATGCCGTACAGCAGGTCAACGACCAGCATGATGCCAATGTACATGGCGCTGTAGATAAAGCTCAGACCAATGACAACGTTGTAATCGTTGGACTGGATGGCCGTCACCAGCAGGCTGCCCACGCCGGGGATGGCGAAGATCTTTTCGACCACCAGAGAGCCGGTCATCAGATCCACGATCAGAGGAGCCAGCACGGTGATGATGGGGATGAGGGCGTTGCGCAGCGCGTGACGGAAGATCAGCGCCGGGCCGGAGATGCCTTTGCTCTCGGCCAGCAGCATGTAGTCGGAATCCAGCACCTCGATCATCTCACTGCGGGTAAAACGGGCAATGGACGCCATGGTGAACATGGAGAGCGACACGCTGGGCAGCACGCTGGAACCAAAGATGTCTTTTGCGGAGAACAGCATGGGGAACCAGCGGAGCTTGAAGCCGAAGGTATAGCTCAGTGCCAGAGCAAAGACGTAGGACGGCACCGAAACGCCGATGACTGAGATGATGGTGGCGACGGTATCAAAAATGGTGTCCCGCTTGAGGGCGGCGATGATGCCTAGCACCAGGCCCACCAGCGCACCCAGCGTGACGGCCATGCCGCCGATCTGGATGGAGATGGGCAGGCGGGCCTGCACCAGCTGGGAGATGGGCGTGTTCTTGGAGATGTTGTAGCTCACGCCCAGGTCGCCCCGGAGCATGTTGCCCACATAGCGGAAGAACTGGATGTAGATGGGCTGATCCAGACCGTACTTGGTGTACAGCGCAGCCCGCATGTCAGCGGTCAGCTTTTCATCGTTGAACGGGGAGCCGGGCATCAGCTGCATGAGGATGAACAGCACCAGCAGGATGGCCAGCAGCGTGAACAATGAGGTCAGAAGCCGCTTGAGCGTATATTTTTTCACGACGGGTGAACCCCCTTTTCTTTTGCAGCTGCGGTCAACCGTGCGCGAGCTGCGGACAGGTACGATGCCAAAAAGGCGCACAGTGGCTTTTGCGGGCCACTGTGCGGCCTTGTTCAGCAATGGATGTTCAATTAGACGCTCTTGGTGGTGCGCTTGTACACGCGGTTCAGAGCGCAGGGGTGATGCTCCACACCCTTGACGGCGGAGGAGATCATCTCGGCGTTGCACTGGCCGTACAGCGGGAAGATGACGACCTGATCCAGCACGATGGCTTCCGCGTCGTACATGGCAGCCCAGCGGCCCTCGGGGTCGGTGCACAGGTCACCGGTGGTGCACTCGGCGATGATGGCATCGTAGTCGGCGTCGCTCCACAGACCGTAGTTGTTGGAGTTGCCGGTGACCCACATGCCCAGATAGGTCATCGGGTCAGCGTAGTCGGGGCCCCAGCGGGTCAGGCCCAGCTGGAAGTTGCCGTCCTGCAGATCCTGCACACGCTGCTTCTTGGGCTCCACGGTCAGATTGACGGTCATGCCTTCCAGCGTGGTCTCCAGCTGCTCCTTGACGACCTGTGCCACTTTCTGGGGGGCATCGTCGGCATCAACGATCATATCAAAGGTGAACGAATCCTTGCCCAGCTCGGCCTTGGCAGCCTCATAGAACTCCTTGGCCTTGTCCGGATCGTATGCGCAGGAATCTGCAAACTTGGTCTGGTCGGCGCTGAAATCGCTGCCGTCGGGGCCGGTTGCAAACTGTGCAGGCACAGCGGTGTAAGCAGGGGTGGAACCATCTTTCAGCACGTCGCCGGTAATGGCGTCGCGGTCCAGCGCAAAGGTCATGGCCTTGCGCAGGTTCAGGTTGGCCAGATCCGGCACACCGTCCACGTTGGGGCTGATGTACCACAGGTAGCCGGCACCCACGCTGGTGAACTCGGGGTCATCCTTGACCTGATCCACCTGCTCGCCGTTCAGCAGGGTCATGTCCAGAGCACCGGTCTGGTAGCTCATCAGGGCCTGCTGGCTGTCCTTGATGACCTGATAAGCCAGACCATCCAGAGAAATGGAGTCAGCGTCGTAGTAATCGGGGTTCTTGGCCAGCTCAAATGCGGTAGCAGCGGGCTGGTAATCGGTCAGGATGAACGCGCCGTTGGACAGCACGGTGTCGGGGCTGGTGCCAAAGGTGTCGGCGCAGGTGTTATAGAATGCCTCGTTGACGGGGTAGAACGTGGGGAAGTACATCAGGCTCAGGAAGTAGCTGACAGGAACATTCAGCTGGACCTCCAGGGTCTTGTCGTCCACAGCGGTCACGCCCAGGTCGGTAACGGGCTTCTCGCCGGCAATGATCTCAGCGGCGTTGACCACCTGACCAATGTCGGACAGCATGTAAGAGTACTCGGAAGCGGTGGCGGGATCGACGGCGCGCTGCCAGCCGAACACGAAGTCCGCAGCCGTCACGGCATCGCCGTTGGACCACTTTGCATCGCGCAGGTGGAACGTGTAGGTCTTGCCGTCCTCGCTGATGTCATAGGTCTCTGCAATGGCGGGCACGGCAGCACCGTCTGTATCCATCTGCATCAGGCCGTCGGTGTAATCGGCGATGACCTCAAAGGAGGTGCCGTCGGTGGCCACCTGCGGGTCCAGAGACTGGACCTCGGTCTCCAGCATGACGTTCAGGGTGCCGCCGGCAGCCGTGCCAGCAGCTGCGGAACTTGCACCGGAAGCTGCGGTAGAAGCAGCAGCCGTGGAGCTGGAAGAACCGCCGCAGGCCGTCAGGGCCAGAGCAGCAGCGGAGACACCTGCAGCAGCCAGGAAGCTGCGGCGCGAAATACGACGATCGAATTTCATAATATCTTTTCCCCTCTCTTCACCGCTTTAAAGCTATAAAGCGATATCTTCTAAAAAATGCACAGGGCGGTCTGCTCCCCCTCTGGAGCTTCACACACCTTTGTGCTATGGCTGCATTATACTCCCCGTTGCACAAAAAGAAAAGTGGTTTTTTGCTGTTTTGACGGAAAAGTGGGTGATTTCTGTGAAATGCCCAATGATGCAAAAAATCTACTTGCTAATTTTTGTATAGTTTTGCTCTTGCGCTGTATTTGATACAAGGACAACTTACATGAAATGAGTAATACTTGTATTTTGTACAAGGACGAATCTTGCGGATTACTTTGTTTTTGAAAGAAAACGGCTCATTTTTCTTTCGCACAACTTGAACAATCGTCATCTGTTTTTATACCAGAAACAAAAAGAGCCGCTGCAAACGCAGCGGCTCTGAAACAATGAGATTTTACTTTGCGTATTCGACGGCACGGCTCTCGCGGATGACGTTGACCTTGATCTGGCCGGGGTAATCCAGCGTGTCCTCGATCTTCTTGGCA
>QWCV01003688.1_pt1 | contig 10895 bp, 9 predicted proteins | sample 1972621 | NCBI WGS metagenome assembly QWCV01 (sample SAMN09866699, study PRJNA288562) | Human gut metagenome isolate pre2_stool, whole genome shotgun sequencing... | isolation source: gut | host: Homo sapiens | place: USA: California
GCGTTGGCGCTGACGGCCAGAGACAGAGTCATGACCAGAGCCAGCACCATTGCGAGTAACTTTTTCATAGATGTTACTCTCCTTTCATAAATTTCCATCCCCTTGGAGCGCTCCGGCAGCGAAAAGCGGGCATTTTGCTGTTCGCGGGCGAAAATGAAGGTTGACCGAAAAAGTTGCAAAACATTTCGATTTTCTTGCATTTTGGGCCGTTTTGCAGGAAAACGCGCGATTTTAGTTGCTATCGCATCCCCTTAAAGATGGTTCGTTTGTCAGAAAGGAGCAAGTTTCGGCGTTTCTCGGCTTACTTACCGTGGCATGCCGATCCCGTAACTAAGTCGGGAACGCACCGTTCCCCACCCTTTCTGCACTGTCACCTTACCACAAGCAAAATTTCAAGTCAACGCTTTCGCCCCATCTGTAACACACTTGTAACAAACCGCCGCTTCTGTTACAGCTTGACATAAAAACACAGAAAACCCCATTATCCGCCACCACATACATATAATATATAAGCACAAATATGAAAAAAGCGGCCTAAGCCGCTTTTTGTGTTCTGATGACCCGCGCAGCGGTCAGGCGGCAAGTAACAGTAGTCCGCGCCGCCGCGCGGGGAGCGAAATTTCCCTTTTCCAGCCGCGGCCCGCCGAAAAAAAGGAAAGCCCGCTCACCTGAGCGGACTTTCGCCAATATTTTTTGCACAACCCCGTACAACCCAAAAAAATTCGCGCCCGCAGGCGCGCAATGATCTTGATCGTTTTTTGTCGCGACAGAAGGTGAATTGCCGCAAAGCGGCAAGAGAAGCCGCCCTAGGGCGTGTGCGTGGCAAAAAAACATCTCTCACGCCGCAAACGTGTACGCCTACGGCGCGTGCGCTGCCGCGGCGTGCAATCCAAAATCAAAAAAGGCGGCTTTCGCCGCCTTTTTTGAAGTTCTTTACTGAATCTCGATCTGCTTCGCGTTGACCACGGCGCTCTTCTTCGGCATGTTCAGCTTGAGCACGCCGTCATTGTACTGCGCGGAGATATTCGCGACCTCGACGCCGCTGATGTCGAACGCGCGCTGGTAGCTGCCGTAGCTGCGCTCGCAGCGGACGTAATTGCCCTTCTTGTCCTGATCCTCGTGCTCGCTGTGGCGCTCGGCGCGAATGGTCATCGTGTCGCCGTCCACATCGACGTGGATGTCCTCTTTCTTGAAGCCCGGCAGATCAGCTTCCAGCAGGTAGCTGTCGCCCTTGTCCTGAATGTCGGTCTTAAACTCGCTCAGCCCGCGGCCCCACGAGCCGTCACCGAAGAATGCGCGCTCCATCTGATCCCAGGGATCATAAGCCGCAACGTGGTTGTTTCTGCGTTCAAAAGGTCTCAGTTCAAACATAATACAAAGCCTCCAAATCTATTCTGGCGAGCCGCTCTTGCAGCCCGCGTGGTTTACGTTTCTTTCGTTCCCCTCGGAACAATTATGAGTATAGGCACGCCCTGTGAACAAAAATACATCTTTTGATGAACAAACTTTTAATTTTAGCACTCGCGCGTCGAGAGTGCTAAAATCATGGTAGCTGCGGATCGCTACCAAACCGCTACCAGCCGCGCCCGCAAGCCATTGCGCATCGGGCTTTTTTTGCGGCGCTAAGGGGATGCGATATCCGATGAATCGAACGTTTTTGCGTTGATTCTGCCGATTTTTTGTTATTCTTGATCGTTCTTGCAGCAATTTGAGAATTTTCAAATTTTGGCAGCAGTCACGGGAAAGCGGGAGAGACGGCGGGTGTTCGGCCGCGAGAAGATGATGACGTTATCGTCATGATCGACACCTTCCTCGCCAAGGTCACCTATGTTGCTCCTGCCGCTTATGACGCTCAGGGCCACCTGCGCAAGGAAGCCAGCATCACCCTCCTCGTTTATGATGGCACTTCCAACAAGGAGCTCACCCTCACCAACGGCGAGGATGCGTATCCGTATGCTGTCGGCGATTACGTTCTCCTGAACGCCTTCACCAACGCTGTTAACAGCGCTACCGAGAGCGGCCTCATCAAGACCGGCGCTGACAAGTACGGCGAGATCGTTTCCAAGGCCACTTCTGTTGACGGCGCTCAGACCATCATCTACTGGAACAACGAGCAGCACAATGTTGCTGGCACTGTCTATGATGATGCTGTCAAGTTCATCCTCGATGAGGCTGGCAACTCCACCGGGAACCACACCTGGTTCCTCGACCAGTATGGCAACCTGATTGGTGCTGCTGATACCGCTGCTACCAACAGCTACGGTGTCATCAACCGCATCTGGTGGGCGGGCAACACTGCTGACGGCACTGGCGTTGCCACTGCTAACGTGACCTACATGGACGGCACCACCGCCGTTCTCGACATCAGCGCCCTCATCTACAATGGTGCTGCCGCCGAGAACCGCAACACTACGTATATCGCTAAGGGCGGCAAACTGTCCCACAGCACCGCTGCCCTTAAGGTCATGTCCGGCGATACCTACAGCACCGCGCCCACGAGCTACTTCTACATCGACGACTATATCGATCAGAACGCCCGCGCCGACAAGACCAGCGCTCAGATCCTGAACGACGATATGTTCCAGTTCACCACTCAGACTGACGGCACTGTCAAGGCTGTTGAGGTCAGTGGTGCCGGCACTGCCGCCGCTTACAAGAATCTCCACAGCGAGAACCTGGCTATTTACAAGGACACCCAGATCACCAGCGGCCTTGTTGCCAACTCCAACACTGTGTACCTGATCCGCTCCGGTGATGACACCACTGCCAGCCCGTATACCTTCAAGTCTGTTACCGGCTTCGACAAGATAGACCGTTATCAGAATGATGAGGTCGACTACGTCATGAGCGACGACTTCGCCAAGTATGTCTTCATCAAGGCTGATCCCACCGAGTCCAAGGTCACCAGCGTGTTCTTCTATGCTGGCGAGCAGGCTTCCTTCAACAACGAGACCGGCGTTTGGACCACCCCCGGCTACCTCGACGGTGAGAAGACCGCCATCTATGCTGTCGGCTGGAACAACAGCAACGTGAACACCATCATCGACACGGCCACCGGTCGCGGCAATGCCAACACCATTTACAGTGTCGCTCTGAGCAACGGCTACCTCGACAAGGATTACACGAGCGCTTGGGTGTACACTTCCACCGACCCGATTCGCGCTGCGTCTGTCAACGGTGTCACCTACCCGCTCGCTGCCGCCTATATGAACCGCAACGACGTTAAGGTCCTCACCATTCAGGGTTTCTCTTCCGATACCTTTGAGGGCAATGTCTACACGCACAACGACGCCAAGTACTCCGTTGTCAGCAACGCAGACTTCGCCTCCAAGATCAACAGCGAGTTCACCAACCTCGGTGATAAGGTGATCTACCTCGCTTACATCTCCGGTTCCGGCGAGTACAGCGGCTCTATCCTCCATGCCAACATTGTTGACAGAGCTACCACCGCTGATGAACTGCGTGAGATCAGCGCTGTTAAGCCCAACGGCACTGTTACCGCTGCCTCTTCCCAGTCCTTCAAGGATATCACCATCTCCAACTGGGATGTTACGTACACTGATGGTCTCACCTCGGGCAGCACTGCTACCGTTAAGACTGTCAACATCGAGTGGTATAAGCTGAACGAGGCTGGTACCGAGTACAATGTTAAGGTCGTTGATACCAACGCCCCCTTCATCGCTGGTAACAGCTACAAGTTCGTTGCTACTGTTGAGCTCACCGGCAGCAATGCTGATGACTTCACCTTTGCTGATGGCGCCAATGTTTACACTGGCTACGTCAACAACGTTCAGTAATTGAACGAAAAAAACTACCCCAAAAATAGTTTCAGCCTCGAGCCGAAAGGCTCGGGGCTGTTTTTTGCTTTATCCAGTCCGCGTCATAACCGAGGACAAGATAGCAATATTCTTTCCCGCTGCTGTTGAACTGCGAGGATGCCGTATATCCGCCAGAGTCGCTGTCTAACGTCTGCGATACCCGGCTCACGCCGCTGTCACCCCATGTATAGTAATTGTTCATGGAGCCGATGCCGGACGAGCAGCCGGTCACGCCGCGTATGGCCGTCGTTTTCTGTCCGCCGTCCGCGCGGAACAGCACCAGCACCGCGGGGCAAAAGCCGCATTCGACGCTGTTCGGGTGATTTTGACCCGATAGACCGGTGCCGGTGTATGTGCCGAACTTCGCGCGGCAAATCTTGCTGCTGGCAATCGTCTGCGCAATGGCGGTCACGGTCTCCGCCTCCGCCTTGGCCGCCACCGCGTCGGCGTTGGCCTTGAGCGTTTCGTCGATCTTGCCAAACGCCGCATTGAAGTCATCCATCTTGATGAAGTCCGACTTTTCCCACTTGGGCAGGCCGTAATTGGCTGTTTTTCCCATCGCGTCCTCCCCTTTCACCACGCGCGGCGCACGACGCTCAGCACGCCGATGGCCTCGTCGATGCTCGAAAAGCGGTAGACGCGCTCGTCGCGCTCGCGCTGCGCCCTTTCGATCGGGTTTTCGAATTTCATCCGCGCCAAGTGCTCGCATTTTTCGATCTGGGTTCTGGGTCGTTCATAGGTGTTGTTGTACATGTTTTTCCTCCTCATTTTGTGCAGCCCACGCATTTGCGCGGACCGTTTACAGCTATAAAGCTGTAAAGCGGTTTTTGGGACGAACCGGTGCAGCGGAGGAAAAATTTTCCGCCTTGACAACGCGGGAAAGCGGGGTATAATGGAGATAGAAAAGGGCGCTGTTGTCATGACGGTTAGCCCTCAAAGCTGGTTAAAACAATACTATGTTAACCGCTCGGTGGCCGCCGGGCGGTTAACACGCTTTTGGGGCTATGTAGGTCATTACCACGAGGACAATGACGAGACACAGAAGAAAACGCAGAGCATTTCCTCTTCCCATCCGCATCACCCCCTTTCGCAAGGGAGTGGCTAACCGCCGTTTACAACAGCGCCTACCTTTATTTTACGGTCTTTGCCGCATTTTGTCAATCTTTGCCGCCCGTTGGGCGGTTTTTTGCATTTTTTAGAGGGTTTCGAGCGTGACCAGCGCGTCGAGCAGCGGCCACGCCTGCGCGAGCTCCCGCCCCGCCTGCCAGAAGCCGATGCCCTGCAAGCCCTTTTCCGCCGCGAGGGCGATCTTCGCGCGCAGCGAGCGCGCGTCCTCGAACCAGACGACGTGTTCGCGCCGCATTTTGTCGAAGTAGTGGTAGCAGGGCGAGCGCGCGGTTTCGTCAAACTCAATTTCCGCCCCCACCAGCCGCGCCCGCGCGACGGCCGCTTGCGACGAGAACGTCTCGGCCCGCGTGCGGCCTTTTTCGTAGGGCAGCGGCCAGTCGTAAGCGTACAGCGGCGCGCCGAGGAAGATGTTCTCCCCCGCCGTGACCGAGAGCGCGTAATCGAGCACCGCGCGCACCTGCGGCAGCGGCGCGATGGCCTGCGGCTCGCCGTAGGCATAGCCCCATTCGTAGGTCATCAGGAACACGGCGTTCGCGGCTTTTGATAGCAGCGCGTAGTCGTGCGCCTCGTAGAGCAGTCCGCGCTGCTGCGCGCTCGTCTTCGGCGCGAGTGCGGCGACAACGGGCTTTCCCTCGGCGTTCAGCGCCTCGCGCAGACGGCAGACGAACGCGGCGTAGTCCTCACGCAGCTCCGGCGGGACGTACTCGAAGTCGACGTCGAGGCCGTAGTATCCCTTTTTCGCCATCGTCTGCAAAATCTCGGCAAGGAGCGCGCTCTGCGCGCGGTCGTTTTGCAGGAGCTCCGCGGCGTTTTCGCTCGAAAAATTCCCCTCCGGCGTCAGCGTCGAGAGGTGCATGAGCGATTTTGCGCCATAGCGCGCCGCTCGTTCGAGCAGGCGCGCGTCGTCGAGCGGCGCAAGGGCTCCCGCGGGCGTGATGCCGTAGGTGAACGGCGTCAGATACGTCAGGTACGGCAGGACCGAGTCGAGCAGTTCGCCGCCGATGTAGGGGTAGGCGTAGGCGTTCACGCCGAGCGTACCGAGCGGCGCTTCGTCTGCGTAGTCGATGGCAAGCACGTCGCCCTCGCGCAGACGCTCGCGTCCGCGGAGGAAAAAGTTCCGCCGCAGGAGCGTCCTGACGCTCAAATCATAGTCCCGCGCGATGGACGAAAGCGTCTCCCCCGCGCGCACGGTGTGCAGTGTCTTCGGCGTCCGCACGACGAGCGCCTGGCCGATCACAAGCGGCGTACTCAGCGCAAGGCCGTTGTCCGCCGCGACGAACGCGGGCAGGGCGTCGTGCATCGCGGCGATGGAAGAAAGCGTGTCGCCGCGCTTTACAACATGAATGTGCATGGTCGATCACCTCGCGCCATTCTATGCCGGATTTTTCGCGCTTACCCCAGCGCGACGTCCAGTATCATCATCAGAAGGAAGCCCACGAGGAAGCCGCACGTCCCCCGCCGTCCGCCCGCGCGCGGAAGAAGCTCCTCCGCCACGACGTAGAGCATCGCCCCCGCTGCAAAGCTCAGAAGCCACGGCATCAGCGCGTGGATTCCCGCCGCCGCGAGCACGACGAGCGCGCCGAACAGCGGCTCCACCGCGCCGGAGAGCACGCCGGTCCAGAAAGCGCGCCATTTCGACTTGCCCGATTGGTACACCGGCAGCGCCACCGCCGCGCCCTCGGGAAAGTTCTGCACGCCGATGCCGAGCGCCAGCGCGAACGCGCCGGCAAGGCTCTCCCCGTCCGCCGCGAGCGCGAACGCGAGGCCGACGGCCATGCCCTCGGGGATGTTGTGCAGCGTGATGGCCGAGAGGAGCAAAAAATCGCTATGTACCTCTCCTCCGCCGCGCCGCCGCACGAGCTCGTCGAGCAGGAAGAGCGTCAGCGCGCCGAGCACGATGCCCGCCGCGGCGGGCAGAAACGGAGGCAGACGCCCCTCTGCCTCTGTCTGTTCGATGGCGGGCAGGATGAGGCTCCACACGCTCGCCGCCATCATCACGCCCGCGGCAAAGCCCAGCAGCGCGCCCTGCGCGCGCTCGCACACCTTGCGCGCAAAAAAGAACACCGTCGCGGCGCCCAGCGCCGTCATCAGAAACGTGAAAGACGTGCCGAGCAGAGCCAGCATCAGTGGTCGAAGCATATCCGTTCATCGCCTTTACGGTTTGTCAGGCGGAAAAGCGCCTGTATGCCAGTATAGGCGGCAGGAATGAAAAACGTGAAAAAGGGCGCGGAGAATTCTCCGCGCCCTTTAGGCTCATATTGACTTACTGCATCAGCTGCGCGACCATGTCGGTGTACGCGCTGGGATCTTCGAGCGGCAGGCCCGCGATGAGGTTTGCCTGATCGTAGAGGATCTTGGCATACAGCGCCGCCTTGTCGCGGTCCGTTGCCAGCGCGGCGGCCATCGCCTTGACCGCCGGATGATCGACATTCAGCTCGAGGATGCGCTCGGCCTTGATGGGCTCGGGCATCTGGAAGTTCTTGAAGTACTTCTCCATCTCGAAGCTGAAGCCCTCGCCCGCCGTCAGGCAGACGGGATGGGTCTTCAAGCGGTGCGAGACCTTGGCCTCCTTGATCTTGTCGCCGAGCGTCTCCTTGACGAACTGCATGAGCTCCGCGCTCTCGCTGTCGTCCTTGTGCTCTTCCTCGCCGCCAAGCTCGAGGTCGCCGTCCACGATGGAGCGGAACGGCTTTTCGTCGTAATTCATCAGCGCCTGCAAAACGAACTCGTCCGTCTCGCCGGTCAGGTACAGAACCTCGTAGTCCTTGTCCTTCAAAAGCTCGGTCTGCGGCAGCTTGTCCACGGCGGCGATGCTCTCGCCCGCGGCGTAGTAGATGCACTTCTGGCCTTCCTTCATGCGCTCGACGTACTCCTTGAGCGTCGTGAGCTTCTTCTGCGTGGAGGAATAGAACATCATCAGGTCCTTGAGCGAATCCTTGCGGCTCTCGCCGCCGTCGCTCACGATGCCGTAACCGATCTGACGGCCGAAGTTTTCGTAGAATTTCTCGTAGCCCTCGCGGTCATCCTTGAGGAATTTTTCAAGGTCGGCGCGGACCTTCTTTTCGAGGTTCTGGCCGATGACCTTGAGCTGGCGGTCGTGCTGTAAAAGCTCGCGGGAGATGTTCAGGCTCAGGTCCGGCGAGTCGACCACGCCGCGCACAAAGCGCAGATAGTCGGGCAGCAGCGAGTCGCACTTGTCCATGATGAGAACGCCCGCAGAGTAGAGCTGCAATCCCTTTTCATAGCCTTCCGTGTAGAAGTTGAACGGGCGCGAAGACGGCACGAACAGCAGTGCCTTATAGGTCACGCTGCCCTCGGCCGAGACGGTGATCGTGCGCTGGGGCTTGTCGAATTCATGCGTCAGCTCGGAGTAGAACTTGTTGTACTCCTCTTCCGTGACGTCGCTCTTCTTGCGCTGCCAGAGCGGCACCATGGAGTTGACGGTCTTCATCTCCTCGACGGTCTCGTACTCGGGCTTCTCCGGGTCGCTGCCCTCTTTGACCTTCTGCTCGGGCAGCAGCATGCGGATGGGGTAGCGGATGTAGTCGGAGTACTTCTTCACGAGCGCGTGCAGGCGGTAGGATTCCAAGTACTCGCTGTACTTCTCCTCGTCCGTGTCGGGCTTGATGTGCATGATGACGTCGGTGCCGACGGTCTCCTTGTCGCATTCGGTGATCGTGTAGCCGTCCGCGCCGGAGGACTGCCACTCATAGGCCTGCTCCGAACCGTATTTCTTCGTGCGGACGGTGATGCTGTCGGCGACCATGAACGCGGAGTAGAAGCCCACGCCGAACTGGCCGATGATGTCGATATCGGCGTCCTTCTTGTCCTTTTCCTCGGTCTCCTGGTGGAACTTGTAGGAACCCGACGACGCGATGACACCGAGGTTGTTTTCAAGCTCTTCGCGGCTCATGCCGATGCCGTTATCCGAGACCGTCAGCGTGCGGTTCTCCTTGTCGACCGACACCGTGATGGCAAAATCGCTGCGGTTCATGCCGACCTTGTCGTCCGTCAGCGCGACGTAACAGAGCTTGTCGATGGCGTCGCTGGCGTTGGAAATGATCTCGCGCAGGAAGATCTCCTTGTGCGTGTAAATCGAGTTGATCATCAGATCGAGCAAACGCTTCGATTCTGCTTTAAACTGTTTTTTAGCCATAAAAGCATCCCTCTCTGAATTGTATTTGAACCTAAGTATAGCAGGAAATTCCTGATATTTGTTACCAAACTCTTAATTTTTAGCACTCGTCGGCAGCAAGTGCTAAAACAGGATAGTTACCTTTTATTATATATAAAGGAAGCTATCGGTTTCGCACAGGTGCGAAGGATATGCCGCCTGCGGGCGGCAGGGGCAAAGGGGATATTCTCTTTCGCAAAAGAGAATATCCCCTTTGGAACCCCAAGAGAAAGGCTTAGATTGGCAGTCTCTGGCTTGAACAACTCTGATGTCTCCGAAGTGAAAGTGCCTCGTGCGCGGCGCTGCCGCGTTGGGTGTTGCTATACGATTTGATTTGCTCCTACTATCCGCTGTTGCGCAGCCGTTGGCGGCTTTGCCGCCTTACGGATGCGGCACACCCCTTGCGGGTGCCGCTCTGCCAGTCTTGTGGCAGTGCGGCCTAATCACCGTCTACCGGTGCACCCATCAACGCGGCGAGCGCAGCAATGCCGCTATTTCGCACGCAGTCTGCCGCCGAGCAAACGTCACTCGCGCCTCACGATAGTAAGGCGCGGTTGCAAGACGTGACGATTTGCAGAAGATTCATGGCGAAGCCATGTACACCGCACCCGATTGCGCAGCGCGTGCAGTTCGGTAGACCTCTAGCGCCGCCCGCAGGCGGCGCAATCCCCAAACCCGCCGCAGCGAAAACAAAATAGCCCCGCCCCGGGGCCAAAACCGGGGGGCGGGGCCGGAGCGGAGGGGCGCGCCGCCGCAGCGGCGCGGCGGCTAAAGGCCGCTGAAGCAAGCCCCCCTACCTTGTTTGCCCGCGCAGAGCGACGCGGGCGGGGACGGCGGCGGGGACGGCGGCTGCGCAGACGCCCCACCGCTGCGCGAACTGGACAAGGACGGCTGACGACTGACGACGCCCCCGCCGCTGGCCACGGACGACGGCGGCCAGCGGGCACAGGGGGGCGCAGCGGAACCCCGCAGCGGGCGCGCAGGCTTTTGCCCCCCGCTGACGACGCCATCTGCGAAGCGGGGGCGGCGGCAGCGGAAAAGGGGCAAAGCCGATGATGGCCGCGGCCCGCCGTTTCGGCGGGACGGGGCCGCGCGCATACCGAAAGTGTGCTGACGCCATCAGGCGGCAGCACAACGAGCGGCAACGGGGGGGCGCAGGCCGCGACGGCGCCCCCCACGGCAGCCGCGAGCATCCCCCATGCACCCACAGTCTCCGCCGCGAGCTACCGTCACGCGGCGGAAGTGGGGGCCCTATTTATAGGGCCACCACTCTTCCCCGCGTTCGGCGTAGTAGTCGCTGACGTATTCGACGCACAGCTGCTCGTATTCGTCCTGCAGCATCCGGTAGGCCGCATAGCGCTCTTCTGCGGTGTGCGGCGGGCGAACCGCGTGACGTTCGGCAATCCACGTGCCGTGCGCTTCCGCATGGCAGCGCCAACATAGCGTGATGAGGTTGCAGGGCGTGTCATTGCCGCCGCAGCTGCGATGAACGATGTGATGAATCTGCAAGCCGTGCGTGTCGTCGCACAGCGCGCAGCGGTAGCCGTCACGGGCATAGACGGCCTTCCGTGTCTCGTTCGGGATGGATGCGGACAAGTTTCTTTTGGTCTTCATAATCGAAGCCCCCTTTCGTTTGATACCCGCACAGCAACACGCCTGTCAAGGGTGGCCGACAGGCCACTTGCGAAGCCCTTGACGGGCGTGTTATCCACAGAGTTTTCCACAAACGAAAGGGGGCTTGATTCTGAAGACCGCAGGCAGCAGCATCCATCCCG
>QWCV01005952.1_pt1 | contig 10894 bp, 10 predicted proteins | sample 1972621 | NCBI WGS metagenome assembly QWCV01 (sample SAMN09866699, study PRJNA288562) | Human gut metagenome isolate pre2_stool, whole genome shotgun sequencing... | isolation source: gut | host: Homo sapiens | place: USA: California
AAAAGAATATGGGCGTGTTCCCGAGTGGCCAATGGGGACAGACTGTAAATCTGCTGCTTTTCAGCTTCGGTGGTTCGAATCCACCCGCGCCCACCAAGAACTCCAGTATCCGAACCGGGTGCTGGAGTTTCTGTTTTATAGAAACGTATCAAGGGAATCGTAGCGGGTGGATTCGAACAGCATCGGCCGCCGTCATCCGTCCCGGCGGCAAAAAAGCCCCTGCGGGGCTTTTTTAGATGCGCGGCTTGCGCAATCCACCCGCGCCCACCAAGGACTCCAGTATCCGAACCGGGTGCTGGAGTTTAGGAACGTCTACCGTGACAGCTGTACCTGCCGGAACAAAGTCAGCAGAGCGTGGTGCAGCTGGAGGAGTAAAAAGCTCTTTGTATCAGAAAACAAATCAGCCCCCGGATGCTCCTCTTTGGAAGAGGAACTGTCCGGGGGCTGTTATTGGATGTACTTTATTTTCGCCGGGGCTTTTTCTTCCGGACACTGTAGCCGAATGTTCCCAGCTTTTTGCCCAAGGCCAGATACTCGCCGTGGCTGTAGACGATCAATTTGGCTTTGTCGAGGCAGAGCTTACCGCTCTCGTCCAGCAGGCTCTCGTCCACATCACAGGCGACGACCTGCGCCAAAAACAGATCATGGCTGCCCAGCGGGATGACCTGCGTCACCTTGCACTCAAGATTCAACGGACTTTCCTCTAAAATGGGGCAGTCCGTCAGCACAGAGCCCGGCGCGGCGTGGAGGCCGCAGGCAGCAAACTTGTTGATCTCCCGGCCGCTCTTGACGCCGCACCAGTCCACGGCGCGGACAAGGCTCTCGGTGGGCAGGTTGATGGCAAACTGCCCGCTCTCTTTGATCAGATGGTGGCTGAACCGCTCGGGGCGGACGCTGATGGACACCATGCTGGGCTGGGTGCAGATGGTGCCTGTCCAGCCGATGGTGATGAGGTTGGGTGTTTCCAGCCCGCCGCAGGATACCAGAACGGGCGGTTCCGGGTTCAAAAGGGTGCTGCCTTTCCAGCTCTGTTTGCTCATCCGTGGTACTTCCTTTCGTAGGGGGCCCAGGTGCGCTCGCTGATGATATAGCGGGGCCGGGCCTTGGTTTCCATATAAATTTTGCCGATATATTCGCCGATGACGCCCAGACAGATGAGCTGGACACCGCCCATGAAGCAGACGATGCAGACGGTGGAGGCCCAGCCGGCCACCACGCTGCCCCGGACGGCCTGCACGATGGCCCAGATCACCCCGATAAAGCTGATCAGGCTGACCACGATACCGGCTCCGGTGATGAGCCGGATGGGTTTGTTGCTCAGGCTGGTGATGCCGTCGAACGCAAGGGCCAGCATCTTGCTCAGGGGATAGTGGCTGTCACCGGCCAGCCGCTCATGCCGCTCGTAGGTGACTACCTCGCTGGGAAAACCCACCAGCGGCACCATGCCCCGCAGGAAGATGTTGACTTCCCGGTAGTCGGCAAAGCTTTCCAGAACCCGGGTGCTGATGAGCCGGTAGTCGGCGTGGTTGAAGACGATGTCGGCTCCCAGGGCGTTCATCAGGTGATAGAATCCCTCGGCAGTAAAGCGCTTGAAAAATGTGTCTGTGTCCCGGCGGCTCCGCACGCCGTATACCACCTCAGCACCCTCCAGATACTTGCGCACCATTTCATCCATGGCGTTGATGTCGTCCTGGCCGTCGCAGTCGATGGAGATGGTGATATCGCAGCTGCCGCTGTACAGGGCTTCCATCAAACCGGCCAGCACGGCGTTCTGGTGGCCGCGGTTCCGGCTCTGAGAGATCCCGATGAAATGCTCATCCTCTTTTGCAAACCCGGTGATGAGCTCCCATGTCTTATCCCGGGAGCCATCGTTGACAAACAGCACCCGGCTTTGGTCGCTGACCAGCCCTGCGGCGGTCAGGTCGTGAATCTTCTGTAAAAACATCGGGGCCGTGATGGGCAGCACCTGCTCCTCGTTGTAGCAGGGGATCACGATCCAGAGTATCGGCTTGGACATTGTTACAACACCATCCCTCTCAATGCTTCCGCATCCATAATTTTAAAGCTGCTGCGGTAGGTCTCCAACAAGCCGTCCCGCTGCATGAGGCTCAGCTCCCGGGAGAGGGCGCTGCGGTCACAGTTGAGGTAATCCGCCAGCTGGATGCGGGAGTAGGGGATGGTAAAGGTCATGCTGTGGTGATACTCGGCCTCACTGAGGAGGTAGGCGCACACCTTGGCCCGCAGGCTCTTTAAAATGAGCAGGTCCACCCGGCGGGAGAGCAGGAAATATTTATCGCTGATGGTCCGTACCAGATTTTGCAGCACCTGCTGGCGGGCGGGGTCGCTGCCGGGCTGGAGCAGCCGGTCATAGGGGAGCAGAAGTACCTCGCAGGGGCACTCGGCCACCACCGTTATCGGGCTGGCCAGGCTGGAGCCGCCCAGCACATCGCCAAAGACACCCCCTGCCTCCATGTGGGTGATGGGCAGGTGGGTGCCCCCCGGCGCGGGACGGTAGGCCTGAATGGTGCCCGAGAGCACCACCCCCACCCGGCGGTTGGAGTGCCCAGCCTGCACCAGCGTTTCGCCCCGGCCATAACTGCGCACCACGGCGCACAGATCCCGCAGGAGCATCCGCAGGGCAGGCTGTTCCAGCCCGGCAAAGAGTGAAGTGGTTTGTAACAGCGGCAGGTAATTTTCCATATCCATTCCGTGAGGTTTGACCCGGGCCCTCACCGCCCATCTGCAATTCCGTTGCGTGCGCAACGGTATTTTTTCTTTCATTATAGTAAACTTGAGCCCGTAAAGCAAATGTTTTTTGCAAATTTTATTTCTCGCAAGGGCAAAAATAGAAAGTGAGGAAGTTTCTGATGATGAAAAAACTGACATCTCTGCTGCTGTCGGTGGTCATGCTGGTCAGCCTGCTGGCCTGCGGGGCCTCGGCAAAAACGCTGTCGGCCAAGACCCTCCGCATCGCGGGCCTGAAAGGCCCCACCACCATGGGTCTGGTCAATCTGCTCTCCATGGAGAAGAAGGGCACCGCCGCCATGGATTACGACCTGCAGCTCTATGGCGCGGCCGATGAGATCGTGCCAAAGCTCATCAAGGGGAATCTGGACATGGCGGCCATCCCGGCCAACCTGGCGGCAACCCTCTACCAGAAGACCAACGGCGGCATCCAGGTGCTGGCCGTCAACACGCTGGGCGTGCTGTATGTGGTGGAAAAGGGTGACACCGTCCACAGCTTTGCAGACCTGAAAGGCCGCACCATCCTCTCCACGGGCAAGGGCACCACGCCGGAGTACGTCCTGCGTTACCTGCTCACCAAGAACGGCCTGGACCCCGATAAGGACGTGAAGATCGAATACTACAGCGAGGCCTCTGAGGTCACCGCTCAGATGGCCGCCACCAAGAAAGACGCCATCGCCGTGCTGCCCCAGCCCTATGTCACCGCTGCCCAGATGAAAGACAGCGAGCTCCGTGTGGTCCTCGACCTGACCAAGGAGTGGAACAAGGTCTGTGATACCCAGCTCATCACCGGCGTCACGGTGGTCCGCACCGCTTACGCCGAGGATCACCCCGACGTGGTGCAGGCGTTCCTGAAGGACTATGAGAAGAGCGTCAACGCCGCCAACACCGACATCGACGGCACCGCCGCCCTCTGTGAAGAGATCGGTGTGGTGGCCAAGGCTGCCATCGCCAAAAAGGCTCTGCCCAAGTGCAACATCGTCTACCGCCGCGGCGAGGAGATGAAGAAAGACATTTCCGCTTACCTGCAGGTGCTCTACGATGCCTCCCCCGCAGCCGTGGGCGGCAAGCTGCCGGACGACAACTTCTACTGGGTCAAGCCCACCACCTCGCAGCAGGTGCAGCATCCCGGAAGCAGCCAGCCGAAACCGAGGGCACCCAGCGGCAGGTTGTTGGCCAGTGCAGCCACCGGGCCCAGCGGCAGGGCGGCGGGGATGCTCTGCAAGGCCGCCAGCCCAATGGCCCAGCTGTAAACACTGCAGCGCTGGAACCGCCCGGGCAGGAACGACAGAAAGATGAGGACGATGGCAGCCGGGTAGATGGCGTTGAGGATGGGGACCGAGAGCTCGAGGATGCTTGCCAGCCCGATGTTGGACAGCAGCATACTGGTCAGGGCAAAGAAAGCGGCCCACCCGGTGTAGGGAACTTTCGGCCAGAGCTGGTGGAAATACTCGCTCACGCCCGAGATGAGGCCCACGCAGGTGTTGAAGCAGGCGATGATAAAGATGGCCGCCAGCAGCACCTGTCCCACCCGGCCAAACAGGGCGTTGGCCAGCAGGGTGAGGGTCTCGGCACCCGTCTCACAGCCGGGGAACGCGGCCCCCGCAATGCCGCCGATGTGGGTGAGCATGGCGTAGACCACCGCAAACAGCCCGGCGGCGAGGAACCCGGCCCGGATGGTGCCCCGCTCCACCTCCCGGGGCTCGGTCACACCGAGGGCCTGGATGTTCAGCGCAATGACCGCCCCGAAATTCAGCCCGGCCAGAGTGTCCATGGTCTGGTAGCCGTCCAGGATGCCCTGCACGGCGGGCAGGGCGGTGTAGGCGGCGGTCGGGGTGCCGTAGCCTGCTGCTGCCGGGTGGAGCAGACAGCCCGCAAACAGCAGCAGGATAAGGGCCAGCAAGGCGGGGCAGAGGATCTTGCCCAGCCGCTGGGTCAGCTTCTCCGGGTGCTGGGCCACCAGAAAGGCCACTGCAAAAAACAGGAGGGAGTAGCCCCACTGCAGCGCGGTGCTTTCCCCTGCCAGCGGCTCCAGCATCGCAAACGAGGTGCTGGCCGTGCGGGGGATGGCGAGGCATGGCCCAATGGAGAGATATACCAGAATGGAGAAGACCTGCGCAAACCGGGGGTGCACCCGCTCGGCCAGCTGGGGCAGCCCCCCGGCCCGGGCTACGGCCACCACGCCTGCAATGGGCAGGCCGATGGCGCTGACGGCAAACCCGGCAAAGGCCAGCCAGAGGCGGGTGCCTGCCTGTGCCCCCAGATAGGGCGGAAAGATCAGGTTGCCTGCTCCGAAAAACATGGAAAAGAGGGTGAACCCGATCAGTAGCTGTTTTTTGCCGCGGAGGGTGTTGGTTTGCATGAAGCATCGTCCTTTCTATCGGGGAAAAGTGCCCTGGTGTGGGTTTCTGGTTTCCAGTTTAGTGTATAACAGTGCTCATGTCAAGAAAAGAAAAAGTGAAACATTGTATTTTATTGCGTGATGGAATCTCTTGAAAAAGAGGACACAAAGCCTGTAAAATATGGGAAAAGAACAAGGAAAGGAAACGATATGAAGCAGACAAAAAAAAGCCGCCTCTGGCTGGCGGCGGTGGTGTTCTGGCTGGTGGTGTGGCAGGGGGCTGCCATGGCCATCGGGCAGGAGGTGTTTCTGGTGTCGCCGCTGCAGGCCTTTGGCACGCTGGTGCAGCTGCTGCCCCAGGCAGAGTTCTGGCAGCGGGTAGCGTTCAGCGCCGGGCACATTCTGCTGGGCTTTGTGCTGGGCGGGGTGTGCAGTGTGCTGTTGGCTGTGGCGGCGGAGCGCTGGCTCTGGGTGGACGCCATGCTGGCCCCGGTGATGCAGCTGGTCAAGGCCACGCCGGTGGCAAGCTTTATCATTCTGGCGCTGGTGTGGGTCAGCGGCAAAAGCCTCTCCATCCTCATCAGTTTTTTAATGGTGCTGCCTGTGCTGTACGGCGCGGTGCGCACCGGGCTGGAAAGTGCCGACCCGCAGCTGCTGGAAATGGCCCGGGTGTTCCGCCTGCCGTTGGGGCGGCGGGTGAAAGCCATCTGGCTCCCGGCGGTGCTGCCCGCGTTCCGGCAGGGGTGCAGCGTGGCGCTGGGCATCTGCTGGAAGAGCGGCGTGGCGGCGGAAGTCATCGGCCTGCCGGACGGCAGCATCGGTGACGCCCTCTACCGGGCCAAAATCACCCTTTCCACCGGGGAGCTGTTTGCCTGGACATTCGTCATCATCGTCCTGAGCACGGCCTTTGAAAAACTGTTTCTGGCCCTGCTGGACAAGGCGGTGGCCCGGGTACTGGGCGAGGAGGCGGTATGATGCAGCATAACAAACTGGAAATTTTGCACCTGACAAAACGCTTTGGAGAGAAAACGCTCTTTGAAGACCTGAATCTTACAGTGGAGGAGCCTGCCGTCCTCTGGGCCCCCAGCGGCTGGGGCAAGACCACCCTCCTGCGCGTCCTCATGGGGCTGGAAACGCCTACCTCCGGCAGTGTGCAGGGGGTGGGGCGGGTGAGCGCCGTCTTTCAGGAAGACCGCCTCTGCCCTCAGCTGAATGCCGCCCAGAACGTGGCACTGGTGCTTCCGGGACCGGAAATACAATACAAAGAGCAAATTAAAAACTGTTTTCAACAACTTGGATTGGACTCGACGGCCCTTGTCCTGCCTGCCCGAAAGCTCTCGGGCGGCCAGAAGCGCCGGGTGGCTCTCCTGCGGGCGCTGCTGGCCCCCAGCGACACCCTGCTGCTGGACGAGCCGTTCACAGGGATGGATCCGGAGACCCTGCAAAAAGCCGCCGCGCTCATCCGGGAGCGAGGCGGCGGCAAAAATGTCCTCCTCGCCACCCATGACCGGGACGCCATCGCGGCGTTGGGCTGGCCGGTGATCCAATTGGCGGAATGAGAGACCCCCGCGGACCTACGGCAAGCCTGCGGGGGCTGTTCTTGATAAGATTATAAGAATAAGATTATAAGAGCTCCGCCAAAATGGTGTTCTGCACGATGAGCCCGGCGGGGGTCAGGGCCAGGGTCTTGCCATCAAAATTGGCGTACCCGGCTTTGACGCAGTTTTGCACAAAGGCAAGCTGTGCTGTGGAGAACTCCTTGCCGTAGAGGTTTTTGTAAGCCTCCAGATTCAACCCCTTGCGGAGACGGAGCTGCAAAATGAGATAATCCTCCGCGCCGCAGCTGCCGTCCAGCACCGGGGCAGCGGTATCGTGTAAAAAGGCATCCGTATCAGGCGGGTAGTAGAAACGCTTGCCGCCCATGCAGGAGTGGGCCGCTGGGCCGAGGCCAAGGTAATCCCCGCAGTCCCAGTAGATGAGGTTGTGCTTCCCCTCATAGCCCGGGCGGGCAAAGTTGGAAATTTCGTATTGCTGGTAGCCGTGGTGTTCCAGCTGCTCCACGGCGTAGAGGTAAAAATCAGCGGCCTCGTCGGAAGTGGGCAGGCCCTCCGGCGGCTTGCGGCCAAAGGCGGAGTCCGGCTCGATCTTTAACAGGTAAGCGGAGACGTGGGTAGCTCCGCCGTTCTCGATCAGTTCCAGTGTCTCATCAAACTCGGCCTGCGTATAGTGGGGCAGTGCAAGCATGATGTCCCCGCTGATGTTGGTAAAGCCTGCCCGCTGGGCCGCCGCGAACGCCGCCCGGGCCTGTTTGGCAGTGTGGGGGCGGCCCAGCGTTTTGAGCTGGCTGTCCCGGGCCGACTGCACCCCGAACGAGATGCGGTTGACGCCCGCGGCCCGGAAGCCGCGCAGTGTTTCTTCGGTGACCGTCTCCGGGTTGGCTTCCAGTGTGATCTCCGCCCCGGGCCGGGGCTGGGCCGCTTCCATAAGGCGGGCAACATCGCCCGGTGTGAGTAAACTGGGGGTTCCGCCGCCAAAATAAATGGTATCGGGCCGGAGGGGAGCATCCGGCGCAAACCGGTGCAGCTCCCGCAGCAGCGCGTCGGGATACTCCGGCGGTACACCCCGCTGGCCGGGGGCGGAATAGAAATCACAGTAGCGGCATTTGGAAAAACAGTAGGGGATATGCAGGTAAAGCCCAAGAGACATCAAATATCACAGCCTTTTTCATGAAACGTTCATTTCTATGCAGTATACTATAAAACAGAAACCGGAGCAAGGCGGCAGTGCCCGCCCCGGCAAAAGACTGGAGGATTCCACAATGGATTATAACAACTATGACCGCGGCTATGCGGAGCCCTCGATGAATGCATCGGACTATATGACCCGCACCTACCGCTGGATGGCCAGCGGACTGCTCATCACGTTCGCCATGGCGTATATCACGGCCACCACCTCGCTGATCTATCTGGTGGATTCGCTGTATCTTGTACTCACCATTGCGGAGCTGGCATTGGTATTTGTGCTGAGCTCCCGGGTACAGAACATGTCAGTGGACGCGGCCCGGGCCACGTTCTTCGGGTATGCACTGCTCAACGGCATGGTGCTGAGCTATTATTTTATCGCCTTCTCGGTGGGCACGCTGGTCATGGCGTTCCTGGCTACCGCCGTTTACTTTGGTCTGATGGCCGTCTACGGTACCACCACCCATAAAGACCTCACCGGCTGGGGCCCCCGCCTGATGATGGGTCTGGTAGCCCTGATCGTTACCAGCCTGATCGGGATGCTGTTCGGCTTCGGCTTTGGCAGCTCGGTGCTCTACTGCGGCATTGGTCTGGTGCTGTTCATGCTCCTGACCGCCTATGACACCCAGAAGCTCCAGCAGATGTATGCCTACTATGCAGGCGACCCGGAGCTGGCGGAGAAAGCTTCCATCTACGGTGCTCTGACCCTGTACTTGGACTTCATCAACATCTTCCTGTATGTCGTCCGCCTGCTGGGCAACAACCGCCGCCGCAACTGATTCAAACGCAAACAAAAATATCCGTCATCGCGCCGCGATGGCGGATATTTTTATGTATAAACGTCCGCCAACCATCGCACACTACCACCAGAACAAACCGTACACAAACATGGATGGGAGTAACAAACGATGGAACAGATCCGAAAATTCTTGCAGGGCAAGGGCTTTGCGCTGGTGCTGGCCGCCTGCCTGCTGGCGGCAGCGGCCGCCGGCGTCTGGGCCGTGCAGACCGTCCGCGGGGAGCTGCAGAAAAATCTGGACGGCCTGCGTGATCCGGCCAGCAGTGCCCGCACTGCCCCCGGCATCGACGAGGGGCTTGACCTGACAACACCGGATGAGGAGGATTCGACCGAATGGCAGCAACCCACCGCCCCCGCCGCAAACTCTGTGGCCAATGTGCCCAAAGCTTCTTCCAGCACCGCGCCCTCCGGTGGGGATGGTGGCTCTTCTGGGGCGTCATCTGGTTCTGCTGGGGTGCGCGAGCCCTCCGCGCTGCAAACCGAATCCGCACCTGCCAGCAGCTCAGCGGCGCCTGCCTCCACGCGGCCAGTCTCGGGGCGTATCTTAAACGCGTACAGCGGGGATGAGCTGGTCTACAACAAGACGCTGGGCGACTGGCGCACCCACAACGGCATTGACTATGCCGCCGCCAAGGGCGAAAAAGTTTCGGCCCCGGCGGCAGGCAAGGTGACACTGGCGGGCGCGGACGGCAGCTGGGGCCCTACCGTGGCCATTGAGGACGCTTCCGGGCGGCTCTGGCGGATCAGCGGTGTGGCCGACCTGAAAGTGAAAGCCGGGGATACCGTGACGGCCGGGCAGGCCCTTGGCACCGTGGGCAGTGTGAGCTGCGAGTGCGCCGAGGACAGCCACATCCACCTGGAAGTGAAACAGGGCGAAAAATACCTCGACCCGGCCAAGGTGATGCAGTAAAACAGAACACGGCACTCCGGCGGGAAAACGCCCGCCGGAGTGCTTTTTTGCGCGGAGCAGAGGAAATGCCGCCCGCTTTTCCTGCAATTTCAGCCGCCGGGCACATTGCTTTTGGAGGACGATTCTGGTATGATACAATAGAAATATCAGGTTTTGTGGGAGGAATTGCTGGATGGCAAATGTGTTGGTGATCGGAGCAGGCGCGGCGGGCCTGATGGCGGCCGGTGCGGCCGTGCGGCAGGGCCACACCGTTACGGTGCTGGAACATAAGGAAAAGCCCGCTCAGAAGATCCTGGTCACGGGAAAGGGCCGCTGCAACGTGACCAACGACTGCACCGCTGAGGAGTTCCTGCACCATGTGCGCACCAACCCCCGTTTTCTGTACTCGTCTTTAGGGGCGTTCCCGCCGGCAAAGACGATGGAGCTGTTTGAGGAGCTGGGTGTGGAGCTGAAAGTGGAGCGCGGCCGCCGGGTGTTCCCGGTATCCGACAAGGCGGAAGAGATCCGGCAGGCATTGCTCCGGTACGCGGAGGGAGCCGTTCTCATCGAGGACGGGGCCCAAAAGCTGCTGCTGGAGCCGCTGGCCCCGGCGGAGGAGGCTGCTCCGGCTGCCCCGGAGAACCCGCGCCACCCCAAAAAGAAAAAGCCCGGCCCGGCGTACCGCTGTGTAGGCGTGCGGGGCACCTCGGGCAGGGAGTACAAGGCGGATGCCGTGCTGGTGGCCACCGGCGGCCTGAGCTACCCCACCACGGGCTCCACGGGCGACGGCTACAAACTGGCCCGGCAGGCGGGCCACACCATCGTGGACCCGGTGCCCAGTCTGGTGAGCCTGGTCAGCCACGACCCGGACTGCAAAAAGATGATGGGCCTGGCCCTGAAAAACGTCAACCTGACCCTGTTGGAAGACAACAAGGCCATTTTTACCGAGCAGGGCGAGATGCTGTTCACCCACTTTGGCATCAGCGGGCCGCTGACCCTCAGTGCTTCCAGCCATCTGGGGGACATGAAAAAGCATACTTACAAGGCGGAGATCGACCTGAAACCTGCCCTGAGCGAGGAGCAGCTCTATGACCGCATCACCCGGGATTTTGCACTGCTGGCAAACCATGCGGCGCAGGGGGCGCTGGTCAAGCTGCTGCCGTCCAGTATGCAGCCGGTCATGGTGGCCCGCTGGGGTATCGACCCGGCTACCAAGGCAAACCAGATCACCCGGGAGCAGAAGCGGGAGCTGGTGCAGTTGTGCAAGCACTGGGGAGTGCCCATCGACGCCCGGGGCGATTTAGCCCATGCCGTCATCACGGCGGGCGGAGTTTCGGTACGGGAGGTAGACCCCAAGACCATGCAGAGCAAAAAGGCGC
>QWCV01003691.1_pt1 | contig 10888 bp, 8 predicted proteins | sample 1972621 | NCBI WGS metagenome assembly QWCV01 (sample SAMN09866699, study PRJNA288562) | Human gut metagenome isolate pre2_stool, whole genome shotgun sequencing... | isolation source: gut | host: Homo sapiens | place: USA: California
TGCGCCGTAATTATAGCCCACCAGCGGACGAATGCCCTGAATGATTCCACTTACAGGAAGGTAGATAAAGGACTGCAGCTTATAATATGCGCCAAATACCAGCACGTAGCCCTGTCCGAATACGGAGAGGATGCCATTGATCACTGATAAAAGCACAGAGGATAATGCCATGTTCAGGGCAGCAGGTACTCCGACAGAATACAGCCTGCCCGCAATTGCGCTGTCCCATTTCACATTTTGCAGATTGATCTTAACAGGAATCGGACGGCAGAAATAGAAGCCAAAATAGCATAGCAGTGTCAGCACCTGTCCAGTGCCTGTCGCCCAGGCTGCACCTGCTGTTTCCATTCTCGGGAAAGGTCCGATACCAAATATCATAAGCGGATCTAATATAATATTGGCAATAAAACCTACCATCATACTGATCATGGATACCTTCATTCTGCCGACTGCCTGGAATATCTTCTCATAGGTGATTCCCACTGTAACAATAGGTGCAAAAGCAAAGGCAATATTGGCATATACGATTCCAAGTCCCAATACTTCACTGTCTGTAGTGAACATACCGAGGAAATGCGGCATGATGATGCGATACACTACGGTAGTGAGAATACCGTGCAATAAGCTGAGCGCTGTTCCAAGTGACGCTGCGATATTAGCCTTGTCCTTCTCAGCTGCTCCCATATAAAAGGCGATCAATACGTTGATTCCGACTCCGAAGCCTACGGAGACTGCCGTTACTACAAGCTGTGCCGGGTAGACCAGTGACAGGGCTGTCATGGCAGCTTCGCTTACTTTGGCAACGAAATAACTGTCTACTATATTAAACAGTGAATTTACCAGCATGGACAACACCATTGGCATGGACATGGAGAACACCAGTGGAATAACTTTCTTTTCTTTCATAAATGTCTGATTCATAGATTGTTCCCTCCTTCTGATATATGCAGTAAAAAAGGACTGTAAATCCACTGTTTTTCTCAGAAACAGTAAAATTTATAGTCCCATTTAGACAATTTTATGTGCTTTAGTAATATATCATTAAAAAACAATTTATGCAAGTAGTATTTTACTATTTATTGCGCAGGGTTATGATCAGTTCATACACTTCCGGGCGTTTCTCTTTCAGGTGTTCATCCAGTATATGCCTGCGCTCCTTGAAGCGTTCTGCCAGTTCAGGATGTTCCTTGGCAATACGGTCATGCACTTCTTTTCTGTGTGCTTCGATATGCTTTGCCAACGTTTTCTCATCCTTACCGGATATATTGACGATCTCCTTGAGATGTTCTTCCAGATGCTCCAGCCATTCGTCCTCGTCCAGTTCTTCCATATGTGACCACTTGCCATGCAGCAGGTCTTCCACATCCCCTGTCTTTTTCAACTGTTCGATCTGACGCACGATCTGCTTCTCGATCTGTTCCTCGGATTCAGAGCCAAATGCCCATACGAATTCCTGTACTCGATTATCTGCACGTTTTCTGGAAGCACTTCTCTGTTCATTATCCACGCCGCCCTCCAACGGGTAAGGTCTGGTGATTCCCATATCTTTCAATGCAATATGAATCGTTCTGCGCACACTGCCTTCCTCAATCATATATCCAAGTCCCAGCTTACGAAGCTGTTCATTGAGACTGGCAATATGCTCTGTCATATAGAAACGTATTCCATGCTCTTTTAATGACTGATACAGCATACCCAACCTGTCCGCCGCAGTAATGTCCATGCTGCCGATACCACTGGCATCCAATATGACTGCCTTGGTATCTGCACTGATATGGTCCTCGATATCTCTTTGCAATACCTGAATATTGGCAAAGAACAGATTGCTGCTGAATCGGTAGATCAGTACGCCTGATATGGCATGAATCTGATCACTTTCCTTCAGATCACGGAAATGTCTGTGTCCCGGCTGTATTCCAAGAAAACATCTGGCTGGCTTGGAAGTACGAATAATGACTTCTGAAAAAGACAAAATAATACCAATCAATACACCATTGATCGTTCCAAGCAACAATACGCCCAGGAATGCACCTATGAAGATAAAGCATTCTGTCCTGCTTACTTTCCAGAGTCTTACTGCCAGTTCAAACTCTGTTGCACCAAGCAGTGCGGAAATAACAATTGCCGTCAGCACAGGAATCGGTAAATAGCCGATAAATCCTGTTGCACACAAAAGCAATACAATCATGTATAAGCCCGCAACAATGCCAGTTAATTGTGTCTTAGCCTGATACTGCTCTCCCATGGCAGTACGTGACACAGAGCCATTCATGGGGCAGCATCCGGTCAATGCCGCTGCCAGATTGCCCATGGAAAAAGCAAGAATCTCCTGATTATCATTGATCCTATAACCGTTCTTCTGTGCGAAGCTGTTCTCGGCAAGAAGTGTCTCTGCCATGATTACGACAGCTACCGACAGACTGATCGTAACCGCATCCTGAATCGGCACTGCTGTAAAGTTCGGCAGACTCCATTTAGGCAGACCTGTCTCTACAGAAGCTAATGTCTGTATGCCCCACTCTTCCACAGGAAGCAGCTTCGTCATAATCGCACCCGCTGCCATAAGCACTACAGCCATTGGAAATTTAGGTGCTGCCTTTTTACAAATGAGAAGAATGGCAAGTGCCAACAGCCCCATTACAACAGAGGGCAGATTGATAACTGCCGCCGTCTTAATAATATGCTCTGCCAATTCAAAGAATTCTCCGGTTCCTGCAGTTCCACCCATAAGCTTCGGTACCTGCATCAGGATAATCGTTGTACAGATACCTGTGATAAATCCTCCCATAACCGGTGCGGAGATATAATTGACCAGTTTTCCTGCCTTCATTACATAAAAGGCAAGCAGCCATAACGCCACGAAGAAGGTAAGCATCTGTACCGCTGCCATTGCCTGACTCGAACCGCTTTCGATACCGAGACTCACCAGAGCAGACCCTATCAATGCCGCAGGCGCTGCATCCACACCAAAGATAAATTGTGGTGAGGTAGAGAATATTGCAAAAACAAGAATCGGAAATACGGACCCATACAGTCCATACACTGCAGGCAGCCCGGCAATCTGCGCATATCCCATGGAAATGGGAATAGATACCGCCATAATGATGATTCCTGCCAGGATATCTTTTGCCAGATTCTTCTTATTATAATGTCTTATGGTTTGTGCCAGTTTCACACTAATCACCACACCTTTCCCTTTTACCTGTTATACCAGCCCCTGAATCAGAATAATCAGAATCAGTACCGGCAAAACAAACTGAAAATAAGGTTTCAGATATTTTGCAATCTTAATGCCTTCTCCAGTATTTGCTTCTTTCATATAGTTATCAAAGCCCCATCCCCATTTTGTCACACAAAACAGCAGATAAACAAGAGAACCAAGAGGCAATAACAAATTACTTACAATGAAGTCCTCACTGTCCAGTACATCTCTGCCACCTATTAAATGCAGATTACTCCATACATTATAACCAAGCACACAGGGCAGGCTTAATACCAGAATAGCAATACAGTTGACCAGTGCCGCTTTCCTCCTGCTCCATCCAAACATATCCATACAGAAGGACATAATATTCTCAAATACTGCAATTACTGTGGAAAAGCTTGCAAAAGTCATAAACAGGAAGAATAACGAACCCCATACTCTTCCGCCTGCCATATTGACAAATACATTAGGTAATGTGATAAAGATAAGGCTTGGACCCGCACCGACCTCTACTCCATAGCTGAAACATGCAGGGAAAATAATCAGACCTGACATAATCGCTACAAAGGTATCCAGCGCACAGATACGCACACCTTCTCCTGCCAGTGTAAAATCCTTGTTCATATAACTTCCAAATATCTCCATGGCAGCCACACCAAGACTCAAAGTAAAGAAGGCCTGATTCATCGCCGCTGCAATGACACTTCCAAAACCTACGTCACGTACTGTATCAATACTGGGAATCAGATAGAACTTTACACCTTCACCTGCTCCCGGCAAGACAAAACTGTGCACAGCAAGTACAATAATCAGCACAAGTAATGCACTCATCATGCCTTTGCTGATCTTCTCCAGACCATTCTGCAATCCCTGACTGCATACCAGAAAGCCCGCAACCACGATTAATATCATCCAGAAAGCCATCTGTACCGGGTCAGATAACAGATTAGCGAATACATTGCCTGCCTCCTCTGCTATCATCCCGGATACAAACTCGCCGGTTATGAACTTATAGAAATAAGTAACCATCCAACCAGAAACTGTTGTATAGTACATCATCAGCATATAGCAGCCTGCAATTGCGAACCAGCCGTGAATATGCCACTTACTTCCCGGCTTTTCCAACGCCTGATAGCCCTGTACTGCACTCTTACGGCTTGCACGTCCTACTGCCAGCTCCATGGTAAGTACCGGCAATCCCATGGCAATCAGAAATATCAGATACAACAGTACGAACAGTCCCCCACCGTTTTGTCCTACCACATAAGGGAATCTCCACACGTTACCGATCCCGATTGCACATCCTGCACTGACCAGTAAGAATCCCAGTCTTGATTTAAATGATTCTCGTTTCATTCTGTAATTTTATCCCCTTCTACTACAATTCCATATTTTTGCAGATCGACTCTGCCATTGTTTACTTCGATTCCGTCTGCCTGCAGCAGCTTCGCCTGTTGTCCTGCACCGCCAAAGGCAAATTCCCCTGACAGCTCTCCTTTGGAATTGACTACCCGGTAACAGGGTACATGCTCCGGGTCCGGATTCTTATGAAGTGCATTGCCCACTGCCCTGCACATTCCCGGATTGCCTGCCAATGCCGCCACCTGTCCATATGTAGCCACCTTACCTTGGGGAATCTTTTTTACTGCTTCATAGATTCTTTTGGTCGGGCTGTCTGATACCAGATCATAGCTTTCTGCAATCATACATTTAATGGTCTCATCAGGTATCGTACCATCCAGAATGATCGTATTCCAATGTTCCTTATTCTGATGATATCCAGGAATTACGGATGCAAAAGCCCCTCTCCAGTAATCCCGCCACTGCGGATCAACCTTTACATTCAAATGAATATACCCGTCTTTTTCATATGTCCATAGAAAGGCTTTCTTACTGCCATGTACACGCACTAACTGCCAGTTTGGATCATGAAACGGCGCTTCCTGATAAGTATAGGGCATAGACAGTCCATAATCCAGCGCTTCCTGTCTCGTTGTCAAGATATAACCCCCTCTTAGATAAATTTCATAACCTTATCCACTATTATAACGGACTTTTCCCACAAACACAACAAACCGGACACAATAAAACAGAGCAGACCCTCTACAGATCTGCTCCATATCATATATGTTATCTCTCTTCTCTGAAATATGCCAGTCCCAGGCTTGCAGGCGGCTGGTTCTCCCGCTTGCTTCGCATACTTGTCACAACCAGAACGACCAGCGTAACTACATAGGGAATCATCTTATACAGCTCCTGATACTCCATGTGGTCCATACCTGTAGGAATATACAGATACAGAATATAGAGTCCACCGAACAGGAAAGATGCCAACACGCTTAAATTCGGACGCCAAATTGTAAAAATAACAAGTGCTATTGCAAGCCATCCCCTGTCACCGAATGCATCATTAGACCATACACCACAGGCATAATCCATAACGTAGTAAAGACCTCCAAGACCTGCAATCATACAGCCTACACAGGTCGCTGCATACTTGTACTTCGTTACATTAATGCCCGCTGCATCAGCAGTATTAGGACCCTCACCCACTGCACGCAAATGTAAGCCGACGCGTGTGTGATTCAGTACATAAGAAGCTGCCAGAGCAATCACAACTGCCAGATAAGCCAGGAATCCATAGGAAAGGAACAGCTTACCAAACCATCCAAGCTTTGCAGCAAAAGGAAGTGACTTGCTGAAATAGCTGCTCGTTGCACTCAATGCAATGGATGGAACATCGCTGGCAACCAGCTTGATCAGAGAGCCGCCAAAGAAGTTACCAAAGCCAACACCAAAGGTAGTCATGGCAAGACCTGTTACATTCTGATTTGCTCGAAGTGTAACTGTCAGGAAGCAATACAGCAGTCCCATTAACAGGGAACCCAGCAGACAGCACAGCACCGGTATCAGAACTGCCAGCACCGGATTCATGGCTGCTGCGCTTCCTGCTGATCTCTCATAGAAGAAAGAACCAATAACACCGCTGATCGCACCTACATACATGACACCCGGAATACCCAGATTCAGATTACCGGATTTCTCCGTAATGATCTCTCCCGTACTTCCATACAGAAGAGGAATTCCCTGTACGATAGCCCTTGGAATAAATGCAAGTAAAAAATTCCACATGATTACTGCTCCTCCTTTTCTGCCTTTTTACGGAACTGAAGCCGATATGTAATGAAAAACTCACAACCTATAATAAAGAACAGAATGATACCGGTCAAAATATCCGCATAGGAATGATTCAGTCCAAAATTCGTTGATATTTCACTGGCTCCACGATCCATGAAAATAATCAGGAAACTGGAAAATACCATGACCAGCGGATTGAACTTGGACATCCAGGACACCAGAACTGCGGTAAATCCCTGACCACCGGCTATGGTAGTTGTTACTGTATGGTTGATACCGCCGACTAACAGCAATCCTACCAGTCCACAGATGGCACCGGATAACACCATAGTCCTGATAATGACCTTCTCTACCTTGATGCCTACATATTTGGCTGTATTCTCACTTTCGCCCACTACTGTAATCTCATATCCATGCTTGCTGTATTGCAGATAAATATACATAAATATCGTGATTACCACTGCGACCAGAATACTCAACAGATATTTAGAACCAAATATCTGCGGAAGCCAGCCTGAATTGGTATTCTGATTGATAATACCAATCTTACCTGATCCCTTGGGCACTTCCCACACAATCGTGAAAAAGGCAACCAGCTGTGTCGCAATATAGTTCATCATCAGAGTAGACAGTGTCTCATTGGTATTCCACTTTGATTTAAAGAAAGCAGGAATAAATCCCCATACTGCCCCTGCTGCGATACTGGCAATGATCATACAGACAACGATCAGTGCATTGGGTATCTTATCTCCAAGACAGATCATACATGCCGCTGCTGCCAGACCACCGATCAATACCTGTCCTTCACCACCAATATTCCAGAACTTCATCTTGAAAGCAGGTGTCAGCGCCAAAGCGATCAGTAACAGAATGGATATATTCTGAAATGTGACCCAGGTCTTTCTGGCAGAGCCAAAGGCACCAATAATCATGGATTCATATACCTGTATTGGATTAATACCTGTTGTAATGGTCGTTACAATAGCGCATACGATCAGTGCCAGTACAATGGCAATTGCCCGGATTCCTACGGACTGATACCAGGGAAGAGCATCCCTCTTCACTATATGAAAAAACGGTTCTTTCTTTTTTTCATTCATGATTTTCGCTGCCTCCTACTCTGGTCATCATCATACCGACCTCGTTTTTATCTGTCTTTCTTGCATCCACAATACCGCTTACTTTACCGCCACACAGAACCAGAATCTTATCAGACAGCTCTAACAACACATCCAGATCTTCGCCAACAAAGATTACGGCAACACCTTTCTTCTTCTGCTCATTGATCAGTTCATATATTGTATAGGAAGAATTGATATCCAATCCACGTACCGCATATGCAGTCAGCAATACTGTTGGTGCTGAAGCAATCTCACGACCAACCAGTACTTTCTGCACGTTTCCACCGGAAAGTCTGCGGATAGGTGTTGTAATGCCCGGTGTCACTACTTCCAGATTCTCTACAACGTCTTTTGCCAGCTTCTTAGGCGGTTTGCGGTTTGTAAATGGTGTACGTCCGCGTCTAAAGGAACGAAGCATCATATTATCTGTCAGGTCCATGTTACCGACCAGACCCATTCCCAGTCTGTCCTCCGGGACAAAAGACAGGGAAACACCCATTTCTGCAATTTTAAGAGGATCTTTACCAATCAGCATTTCTCTGCTGCCATCATCCTCTATATAATAGATTTCTCCTGCTTCTGTTACCTGCAGTCCTGCTATCGCTTCCAGAAGCTCCTTTTGTCCACAGCCGGAGATTCCCGCAATACCAAGGATCTCGCCGCTGTTTGCAGTAAAGGATACATCATCCAGCTTCACAATACCTTCTTCACTGCGCACAGTCAGGCCTTTAACCTCGATACGCGGCTTTGGATCTACCGGGTCAGGTCTCTCAATATTCAATGTTACCGCATGACCTACCATCATGTTAGTCATTTCCGTGACGTCGGTATCCTTCGTTGCCATACTGTCAATGTACTGTCCATTTCGAAGTACTGCTACACGGTCAGAAAGTGACTCTACTTCGTGCATTTTATGTGTGATGATTACAATGGCCTTACCATCATCTCTCATCTTTCGTAATACACGGAAGAGCTTCTCTGTCTCCTGTGGAGTCAATACTGCTGTCGGCTCATCCAGAATCAGAATATCTGCGCCTCGATATAATACTTTTACGATTTCTACCGTCTGCTTCTGTGAAACAGACATATCATAGATCTTCTGCTTCGGGTCTACATCAAAACCGTATTTTGTACAGATTTCCTCGATTTTACGGGAAGCCTCCTTAATATCGAGCTTTCCCTCCAGTCCAAGGATGATATTCTCTGTCGCAGATAATACATCAATCAGTTTAAAATGCTGATGAACCATACCAATACCCAGATTAAAGGCATCTCTGGGAGATTTGATGACTTCTTCCTTTCCATTAATATAGATCTGTCCCTCATCCGGATAATAAATACCGGAGAGCATATTCATCAGAGTAGTCTTACCACTGCCGTTTTCACCGAGCAAAGCAAGGATCTCACCCTTATAAATATCCAGATTCACTTTATCATTGGCAATAACAGATCCAAAAGTTTTGGTAACATTTCTTATAGAAACTGCGGCTGTTTTAGCTTCCATCATTCGTTTCCTTCCTGATTCATTCATAAAAGAGGGCAGCGCGGCGATAAACGCTGTGCCGCCCTCTGCAATTGTATACAAGCTTAATTGCAAGGCTTCTTATAATTATATATTAGAATGCCTGATCCAGAAGAGTGATTCCATCGATCTGTACATTGAAGTAAGGAGCGGAACGGAATCCTTCGCCTGATTCATGGAAATATCCATCCAGTACTACTTCATGATCCGGTGTATAGTCAGGATCTGTATCAATATCTGCCTCATAGCTGGTCAGAGTCTCTCCACCTACAGTAAATGTAGAGGTATCAAATGTATGTACTTTACCTGCGATCAGATCAGCCTTGGCTGCATCGATTGCTTCCTGTGTACCTTCTGCTGCTGTGGAACCCAGATCTGTCAATACTACAGATTCTGTTTCCAGAGAACCGCACCAGTCTGTATCAATAGGAGTACCATTTGCTACACAGTTGATTGCATATTCAAAATATGGCTCCCAGTTGATTCTTGAAGATACGATAAAGGTATTAGGGCATGCACTTTCTGTACTTCCGTTATAGGATACATTCGGAACACCTGCTGTTTCACAGGCTGTAGGAGCACCCATGGAATCTGCATGCTGGCTGATCAGTACACAACCATCCTGAATCAGTTTATTAGCGCCTTCCTTTTCTGCTGTCTCATCATACCAGGAACCTGTAAAGGTAACTTCCATAGTAACGGAAGGGCATACAGAACGCGCACCCAGGAAGAAAGATGTATAACCGGAAATAACTTCTGCGTAAGTATAAGCACCAACATAACCCATCTTAGCCTGGTCTTCTGTAATATCACCATTTGCAATCATTTCATTGATCTTCATACCTGCTGCGATACCAGCCAGATAACGTCCATCATAGATAGATGCGAATGCATTGTGATAATTGTCCAGATTCTCTGTATGAGCCTTAGTACCTGTTGCATGGCTGAACTGGATATCAGGATATTCCTTAGCTGCCTCAATTACATAATCCTCATGACCAAAGCTGTCTGCAAAGATAAAATCACATCCCGCATCAGCAAGTTCACAAGCTGCTTCATAACATTCCTGGCCTTCAGGAATATTTGTCTTAGTCACGCACTCCACACCAAGCTTCTCACATGCCTCTTTTGCAGCATTCATAAAGTTCAAATCATAAGTAGAGTTCTCATCGTGCAGGAAAATAAAACCTGCCTTTAAACCAGCGGTTGCTGCTGTTGTATCAGCTGCTTCCTGGGTTGCAGCAGTATCTTCTGCTGCAGCTGTTTGCGTATTCTCTGCTGCTGCCATGTCAGCAGTGGAATCAGCGGCTGCGCCACATCCTGCCAGTGCAGAGACTGCCAGAGTCATAGCTGCAAGTAAACTTACGACTTTCTTTTTCATAATCTTTCCTCCTGTTTTTTATCAGACAACAATGAGCGAAAAAGGGGTAGTATGACTACTACCATACGACCCCTTTGTTTGCTCTCAACAATAGTCAGTATACGCATCCCAAACTAACCTTGTCAAGAGAAGATAAAAAAATTTCTCCATCTGAGAGCATATTTCCGCTGTTATCATAGGTATAGTTCTTAACCGTATCTGCACCATCTGTTATCTGTAACAGGCGGTTACATTCATCATAAAGATACTGCTCATGAACTGCTCCCCGGATACGCTCTGTCCTGTTGCCTGCCATTCTCCATGACCCCAGATAACTGTCCACTGTGTCACTCTGCCTTTCAGATCACGCTGGCTAGTCCTTCTGCTTACTCAAATGTACTCTTCCTTTACGGATGGAGAGTTAATTAATAGACGGATAGGAGTTGTAGGTTGTTGGATGTCCGAAAGTATAGCCATAATAAGTACTATACTACACTAATCTCTGTTAACGAAATACCCGTAATATTTACCTTTTGAATTAA
>QWCV01003703.1_pt1 | contig 10863 bp, 9 predicted proteins | sample 1972621 | NCBI WGS metagenome assembly QWCV01 (sample SAMN09866699, study PRJNA288562) | Human gut metagenome isolate pre2_stool, whole genome shotgun sequencing... | isolation source: gut | host: Homo sapiens | place: USA: California
GGCGCAATTGAACCATTAAAAGATGCTGACACAAGTGATTTTCTTCCGACACTAGAAGAGAGTGGTACGATTGATGGAAATCTTCTTGGATACCCTATGTGGGTAAATTCTAAAATTCTCATTTACAGAAAAGATCTTATTCCAGAAAACAAGGTACCAAAAACTTGGGAAGAGTATCAGAAGCTTTCCCAGGAACTTTCAACAGATGAGATGTACGGGACTACAGTTTTTGGAAGCGGAACCGATGCGGTATGCTCCTTCCTTGACTTTGCATGTCAGGCAGGCGCAGACGGGCTTGTGTTTGACAAAGAAGGTAATGTAAATATAACAGATCAGGCTTATGTGGATGCATTAAACTTTATGGTTGAAAATGCAAATGCAGATTATACACCGTCAGACTCCTTATCTACAGCAGCGACAGAGTCTCAGGAACTTTTTACTAATGGAAAAATCGCCATGCAGTTAAACTGGAGTCATCAATATCCGGCGGCTGTTGCGGCATTAGGCGCAGATAAAGTTGGATGTGCACCGATGATTGCAGGAAGTGCAGGAATTGGTGCAACAACAGGTCCTTGGTATGAATGCGTTATGAAGGATTCTAAAAATAAGGAAATGGCACAAAAATATGTAGAATTCATGTATGAACATAATGAAGACTACATGGATCTTACATTAAAAATTGCGGGAAGGACTTCTGTATACGAAGAAAAAGGAAAGGAAGCAGGAAATGAACATACAACCGCGGTTCTGGAAACGTTGAATTCAAAGCAGTCTCAGGCAAGACCTATGGTAAAGACATGGCCACAGATCGAAGAAGTGCTGGTAGGTGTTGTAGAATCTACTTTGGGAGGAGCTGATATCAATGAAACACTGGAGTCAGCAAAGGCTGAAATAGAGGCAATTGGAAAGTAGAAAACATAGATTACGTAATTGTAGAAAGGGATTCTTGAGGAGTCAATCTTGTCAAGAATACCTTTCTAGTTAAAAGGTGGTAAAAATGAGATTGATTTCAAAAAAAACCTTATTATTATTCTTCCTTCCGGGTGCGGTATTTATGGGTGCATTCCTGATATATCCTATTTTCAAGATGGTCATAGACAGTTTTTTTGAGATTGGCATTACGGGAGATAAAACATTTATCGGTTTAGAAAACTATATTCATGCATTTACAGCCGGCGGCTTTTTGAAACAATTAAAAAATACTCTCATCTATATCATTGTTGCCGTAGGAATCGAAACAGTGATGGGACTATTATTTGCACTGTTTTTTGAATTGGATTATAAAGGTAGTAAAGTGATCCGCTCATTTCTTATGGCGCCTCTTATGATAGCGCCACTGGTAGCTGGTCTTACATGGAAATTGATGATGAGTTCAAGCTTTGGAATTGTCAATGAACTGCTGGCACGAGTAGGAATCTTATCAAGTAGCAGTGATATTCTCTGGCTTGCGGATGAAAAATGGTCATTATTAGCTTGTTGTATTGCAGACATCTGGTTGACAACACCATTTATGATGTTGATGATCTTAGCGGGACTACAGGGGTTGGACAGTAGCATGCTGGAGGCAGCAAAAATAGACGGTGCAAACAAATTACAGCAGATATTTGCGATCAAATTACCAGTCATCAAACCAGTTTTATTGACGGCGTTGTCTGTAAGGATCATTGATGCGGCCAGAACATTTGACATTATCTGGGCAATGACAGAAGGTGGACCGAACAGTTCTTCAGAAACGATCAGTATTATTATATATAAGACATTGACAAGATATAACGACATTGGTTATGCAAGTGCGATGGCAGTTGTATTTATTGTAGTTTTAGTAGTATTCACGCTGGTATTTATGCAGAGCTTGTGGAATCCGAAGAAAAAGAATGGTTAGTTGATTGGGATAGGAGGCATAAAAGTGAAGAAAAAGAGTGAAATAGGAAAAAAGATAGGGATCATATTATCAGTGGTTCTGACAATAGGCTGGCTTTTTCCGTATATATATGTGATTTGTTGCTCTTTTAAACCGGGTTCAGAAGTAATCGCAGTTCCGCCAAGTTTTTTCCCTAAAAACTTTTCAGTTGAAAATTTTTCGGGTTTGCTGGAAAGAATGGATGTTTTTAAATTTCTTTTCAATAGTCTGAGTACTGCGTTACTCAGTACGATTATTGCACTGATCTTAGGATCTCTTGCGGCATATGCGATTCAGCGTTCAGGTGCAAATTTGTCAATTTTGTTAGTGGTTCTGGTCTTGTGTTTAAAAATGATACCTACTTCAAGTATCGTGGTGCCTATTTATGAACTGATATGCAATTTGGGATTATATGATACAAAAATTGCTTTAATACTGGTATATGTAGCAATTAACATGCCATTTGTTATGTGGACAATGTTGAGTTTCTTTGAAGGAATACCTTCAACGCTGGACGAAGCGGCTTATATTGATGGGGCTAGCAGTCTGCAGACATTCAGGAAAGTAATCCTTCCAATCTGTAAACCAGGTTTAGCGACTGCATTTATATTCACATTGTTTTTGGCATGGAACGATTTTCTTGTTGCGTTATTGCTCACCAGCACAAATGCAAAGACGTTTACTGTTGGCTTAGCGGGCTTTTTATCAGCGTATAATCTGGATTTAGGTCCGATGTGTGCAGGAGCATTTTTGTTTAGTTTTCCTGTTATGATCATTTCTCTGGCTGTTCAGAAATATATTGTACAGGGAATGACAGCCGGAGCTGTGAAGGGATAGGGATGATAGAAACAGACAGGAGGATTTATGAATGAAATGTAACAATTATTACGATGTTACAAAATGGGAGACGGGAAATCCGTATGAAGATATTGGAGAAGTGATCAACAGCATGATCGCAGACATCAAAAGCAGGCAAACAGACTCGGATGTTAAAGAAGGAGGAAAGCCGGGAGCAGTAATATATATTCCACCGGGCGATTATCATCTGCATACACAAGTGGTAATTGACATCAGTTACCTAAAAATCATGGGATCGGGACATGGTTTTGTCTCTTCCAGTATCCGATATAATCTGCCGCAAGATGAATGGAAAGACCTGCATGAGGTATGGCCGGGAGGAAGCCGTATTCTGGTGGAACTGTCTGGTAATCATGCATCGGAGAAAGACGGAGCTGCATTTTACGTGGAAAGAGATGGAAATCCTAGGATTAGCTCTGTTGAATTTGAAAATTTCTGTATTGATGGATTACATTTTGAAGATGATGGCACCCAAAAAAATGATCCGGAGAATACATATATTAATGGGAAGACAGGAATTTACATAGCAAGTGCTCAAGATTCATTTCGTATCACAGGAATGGGATTTGTATACTTAGAACATGGGGTTGTTATTTATCATGCAGATGCATTGTCAATCCATGACAATTTTATTGCAGAATGCGGCAACTGTATTGAACTACGTGGTTGGGGACAGGCTTCTAAAATTACAGATAACCTGATCGGTGCAGGGTATAATGGGTATTCAATCTTGGCGCAAAGTTTTGGTGGTCTTTTGATCAGTAACAACAATGTTTTCCCAAGAGGAAAAAGTAGTGTGTGTTTTAAAAATGTAGCAAAATCGATTATTTCAAACAATAGGTTTCATTCGTTTTACCCTGGAATGCTTTCGTTAGAAGATAATTGTTCTGAAAATATGATTTCCTCTAATCATTTCTTAAGAGACAATGAGCCGTGGAAACCGATGTTAGATAATGACAATGGTTTGGATGACAGTTACGGTCTTTTGTATATAAATGGAAATAATAATTCTATAGTTGCAAATCATATTTCAGAAATGATTCAAAGGAGATATATCAAGCCTCTAGATGCAATGCCTGTGATTATACGTATTGCTTCTGGAAGAGGGAACTATATTTCAAATAATCATATCGTAGCTACTTGTGATATTGAAAACGAGTTGCAAGATGCATCTGACTCTTGCTATTCGGCACAGGTAGACGCTTTGACATCATTAAATAATATCCGGGAGATGTCGGTAGTTTATGTATTGGTTGAGCAAGAAGCGACTAATAATACGATTCTTGATTCGGGAAATGAAAAACAAGTGATTTTAGATAGAACCGTAAATGTTTTCAGACCGACACCTGCTTTGGAAGATTAAGATATGGGACAACATAATACTTAAACAATGGTAAAAGATAATTGCAAAAAGACTGACAGAGAGTTCGATGCCAGTCTTTTTATTAAATGCTGTTATTGAAACAATAAAGTATATAATTTCCGGAGGAAGAAAGAGTATGCAGAAAATACATGTAAAAGCGAACAGGCACTGGATGAATGATCCAAATGGTTTCATCTACTATAAGGGTAAATATCATTTATTTTATCAGTGTTTTCCATATGAAGCTAGATGGGGAAGGATGCATTGGGCTCATGTGGTGAGTGATGATCTGGTAAACTGGGAGTATCAGGGAATTGCAGTATTTCCCAGTAAAACGGATGATAGAGATGGCTGCTTTTCAGGGAGTGCCGTTGAAGATGAGGGTAAATTATATTTATATTATACTGGTGTAAGGTATTTAGTGGAAAATCCTGAAGATATTAATTTGTTTCTAGACGAACAGTTTGTTTCGGCACAAATGCTGATCACATCAGAAGATGGATATCATTTTGATAACATAAAAGATAAAAAAACTATTATTCCGGTTTTTAATAACAGTGAGATCGGAGATGCACGGCATACAAGAGATCCCAAAGTCTGGAAAGAAGATGACGGATGGTATATGGTTCTTGGAAGTACGATTAATAATAAGCAGGGAAAGCTATTGTTTTTTAAAAGTACGGACAAGAAAAATTGGACATACATGAATTTTGTCACAAAAGATAACGGTTTCGGCTGGATGTGGGAGTGCCCTGATTATTTTCAAACAGATGGAGAACAGATTTTAATTTTTTCTCCGATGGATTTTAATAAAGGAGGGAAATCTTATTCTGACCAGTCAATCTGTATGAAAGTCATGTTTCAGAAAGAAACATGCCATATGGAGATGCCAGATACATATCAATATTTGGATTATGGACTGGATCTTTATGCGCCTCAGACTACTGTGGATGAAGCGGGCAGAAGAGTCCTGCTAGCATGGTTACGTATGCCAAAGCCGGTTGACGGACAATGGAGCGGGATGCAATGCATTCCAAGGGTTATTGAGGTGAAAAATGATCATATTTATTTTCGTGTACATCCTAATATAAGAAATGCTTTTTCCAAAAAGATTAACAGCCCGGATGAAGCGGATGAAAATGGATACAGAGTATCATTTTCATTAGAGGATGGGGAGACTGTTGATATTGGAGGATATCAAATTACAAGAAAAGGAAATAAGATCCATACGGATAGAGGTAGGCTGGTAGATACTTCATGGGAAATGCAAACAGAATTTTCCACTCCTGATTTAAAAGACGGATTCCAGATAGATGTATATGTGGATCCGAATCTAATTGAAGTTTTTGTAAATGACGGAGAATATATAATATCCAATTGTGTTTACAACCTAGGCACTGATATTCATCAACAGGGGAATGTGAAATATGAAATGTACACGTTGGAAGGAACAGAGGTATCGGAGGTGTAAAAATGTATGATGTAATTGCTTTAGGAGAATTACTGGTCGATTTTACGAATAATGGAACAAGTGATCAGGGAAATATGCTTTTTGAAGCCAATCCCGGAGGCGCGCCATGCAATGTGCTTGCTATATTGGCAAAGCTGGGGAAAAAAACAGCCTTTATAGGAAAGGTTGGAAACGATATGTTTGGTGCGATGCTAAAGGGAACGATCGAACGAGTGGGAATTTCATCAAAGGAACTAAAAGTAGATAAAAATGTGAACACAACGCTTGCATTTGTACATACATTTCCAGACGGAGACAGAGCATTTTCCTTTTATCGGAATCCAGGTGCAGATATGATGCTTACAGAAGACGAGGTAGATGACACGTTTGTTCGGTCTACAAAGATTTTCCATTTTGGTACTTTGTCCATGACACATGAAAATGTTCGGAATGCAACAAAAAAAGCTGTTAAAGCTGCAAAGAAGAATGGATCTCTGATTTCTTTTGATCCGAACTTGAGGGAGCCTCTTTGGGAATCCTTGGAAGAGGCAAAAAAGCAGATGGAATATGGATTTGAGCAATGTGACATTCTAAAGATATCCGATAATGAGATTCAGTTTATTACAGGAATAGAGGATTATGACCAAGGAGTCTTATATTTACAGAATAAATATGAGATACCATTGATTCTTCTTACTATGGGGAAAAAGGGGAGTAGAGCTTACTATAAAGACTTTAGGATAGAAGAAAAAGGATTTCAGGTATCAGCGATAGAAACAACAGGAGCGGGAGATACTTTTTGCGGGTGTTCCTTGGCATATATTTTGGAACACGATATTAACAACTTGACAGAGGATCATTTGAGAGAAATGCTTATCTTTGCGAATGCAGGTGCGGCTCTAGTTACAACAAAAAAAGGTGCAATTTGTTCTATGCCTGAACGGAGAGAAATTGTAGATCTAATTGATGTTGGTAGAAATGCAATTCATCAGTTTTGATACGGAGGATGTGGAAGAAAATAATCTCACTGCAGAAAAGGCACAGCAGCTGTGTCTGAAATATGCTCGATTTTTCCGCTGTTTTCGGTTACGTAAACGTTAATTGTTTGGAACAACAGAATGCATATCAAACCCCAGGAACTTTGTGTTTCTGGGGTTTTTTAATCAAAGACAGGATAAAACAACTGTAGTTTTATCCTGTCTTTGAATGGAATTATTTGTTTGTGCTGTCTGCATCAATTACAGACTGAATCTGTTTCATCAAAGTATCATAGTTGTCTTGATTATCAATTCCGCCGAGCATCGGATCACCTACAATATTACCATTTCTATCGACCAGTATTGTTGTAGGAAATGCCATAATATCGGACGCATATTTCCCTGCATCTGAAGAAGAGTCAATGGAAAGATTGCGATATTTAGCACCCTGCTTTTCGAGAATAGTCTTTGCTTCTTTTATAGCAGTTTTGTTTCCGTCGAAGGTTTCTGTGTTGATACCTACAACTTCTCCACCCATTGATTTGATTGCATCGTTTAATTCGTTAAGTTTAGATAATTCGGCAACACAAGGTTTGCAGCCGGTGAACCAGAAATTGATGACAGTTACTGCATTTTTGGAAAACAGGCTTTCATCAACAGAATTTCCATCATAATCCTGACCAGAGAAATTCTTGAAAGGAGATGCGCCTTTGGAACTGTTTTTCTGATCGGTGTTATCAGATCCTGTATTTTTCTTTTCAATCTTAGCGATCTGTTCCTCGATTTTTCGGATAGTTTCAATATCAGCGGTCAGTGTTTTCAGCTCGTCATCTGTAAAAGACTCCTTGTTTGATTCAATAGTGGCAGCCAGAGAGTCCGCATAATTTCCATTTGGATCCGCATCACTTTTATTCATCATGCCAAATGCTTTGTCCCATACATCTTTGTGATCTGCGAAGATCTGATTTTCCTGCTGATATAAATCATTCAGTTTAGAGTTGGAATCGTCTGCAGATTCTGAGCCGGATTCAGTCTTGGTATTCGAAGATTCTGTGCCTGCAGTTCCTTTCCCGCTACATGCTGTAAATAATAATGCTATGCAAAGTGTTAAAATAGAGAGAAATGTTCTTTTTGTTTTCATAAATAATTGCTCCTTAAAATAATAGTAATAAAATGAATAGTTACCGGTTGGTTATGGTTGATTGCTGCTGTTCTTTTTTGGGGCATGTTTTTCCCAGAAACTGATATTGAATCGCATCTTTTGGACAAGCCTTGATGCAAGCCCCGCATCGTATACATTCTGGATGATTTGGAGTCTTGCACACGTCAATATCCATTTTACATGCCTTTGAACATTGATTGCATCCGACACATTTGCTGCCATCAACCTTAATATTAAGAAAGCTGATCTTATTAAATAATGAATAGATCGCTCCAAGAGGACAGATCCATTTACAGAACGGTCTGTAAAACAAAATACTCAGCACAACAACTGTAATTAAAATAAGGCATTTAAAAGAAAAAAGTGTTCCAAGTGCAGACCTTATAGCAGTATTTCCAAGTGACAGTGGTATGGCTCCTTCCAAAACACCTTGTGGGCAAATGTATTTACAGAAGAATGGATCCCCCATCCCTATAGAGTTCGTTACAAACAATGGCAGAAGAATAACGAAAACAATGAGGATTATATATTTCAGGTATCTTAGCGGTTTCAGACGGGCTGTGGAAAATTTTTTTCCGGGGATTTTATGAAGTAAATCCTGAAACCAGCCAAACGGGCATAAAAAACCACAGATAAATCTTCCGAGTGTCACACCGAGCAGAATGAAAAAACCGGTTATGTAGTATGAAAATTTAAATCTGGAGGATCCGATAACCGCCTGAAAGGCTCCAATGGGGCAGGATCCTGTCGCAGCAGGACAGGAATAGCAGTTTAATCCCGGCACACATACAGTTTTGATTTTGCCCTGATATATTTTACCCTTAAATAAATTGGAAATATGAATATTGGTAAGTAATGTGGCAACTGCCTGTATCCATCCGCGTATTTTGGCAACTCTTTTTGATAGTAATTTCGTTTTTTTATCCAATTCCGACACACTCCAGACATAATTTTATTGCTTTGCCAAGCACGACGTCTCCTTCACCTCTGAACGCACCATAGCAAATCATAGAGATACCCGTGATGAGTATTACAAATTGAGATATTTTTCTGCACTTCAAGATTTGTTACTCCTTTCGTTTGTTGTATTTGTTGACCAGCTGACTTCAGTATTATACAATAGTTGGTGTGAAATTTTCGTTAAGAAGAAGGTGGAATGATTTTGAGATTATTAATAGTTGAAGATGAAAAACAAATATGTGATGCAATTGCGAAAAGTCTGTATAATGCCGGGTATGAGGTGGATACTTGTTATGATGGGGAAGAGGCGCTGGAATGCATTCTGATAGAGAATTATGATTTGGTTGTTCTGGATCTGAATCTGCCCGGCATGGATGGGATGGAGATCCTAAAGGAACTTAGACAGAGCAATGAGGAGACAAAGGTTCTTATATTATCAGCAAGAGGACAGATCGCAGATAAGGTCGAAGGGCTGGATGCGGGTGCGAATGATTATATGGAAAAGCCGTTCCATCTACAGGAGCTTGAGGCTCGTATCAGAAGTCTGACAAGAAGGAAATTTGTACAAAAGGATGTATGTCTGGAAAGCGGCGATATTAAGTTTGACACAATAAAACGTGAGGCATATGCAAAGGAAATAAAGATTTCCCTGACAAGAAAAGAAAAAGGTATTTTGGAATATCTGCTTCTTAATCAGGGCAGACCGGTAAGCCAGGAGGAATTGATGGAGCATGTCTGGGATGCCTCCGTGGATAGCTTTAGTGGAGCTATCCGAGTACATATGTCTTCACTAAGAAGAAAGCTTAAAGCAGTGCTTGGACATGATGTGATCATGAACAAGGTGGGAGAAGGGTATAAAATACGAGAGGAGTCCGATCGATGAAAAAGATGTCACTGCAGTGGAGACTTACCTGTATCACTACATTGTGTATTGCAATCATATGTGGGTGTCTGACGATGTTTGTCTATAAAAATGGTGTGTATTATATAGATTCTTTGCAGAAGGCTGTTAATGCGCAGGGCGATGATAGTGCAGACAATAGTGGAAATGATTCAGAAGAAATATATATTAGCATACCAGAGGATAAGTGGGATGAGTTCGCAAATGATTTTTCTGTTCAAGTGTACAATAATAAAGAAGACTACAGAAAAAACAGTTTGATAATTTCAGCTTTATTGGCGATTCTTGGCGGGGTAGCTACATATTTTATAAGTGGACACGCACTCAAACCACTCCGTGAGTTTTCTGATAAAATAGAAGAGGTGCAGGTACAAAATCTGGCAGACTCGCGAATCGAAGAAAGCAAGATTAAAGAACTGAATCAGCTTAGTGTTTCATATAACAAGATGCTTGAACGCCTTCAGGATGCATTTGAGGTACAGAGACAATTTACTGCAAATGCAGCACATGAGCTTCGCACCCCATTATCTTTAATGCAGGTACAGCTTGACCTATATCATTCCACCCAGCATCCAGGCAGTGATGCAGACACCTTACAGATGATAAAGATGGTGACGGAACAAAATGACAGGCTAAGCAAGATGGTAAAGACACTTCTCGATATGAGTGAGCTTCAGACGGTAGGCCGGGATGAACAAATTATCATGGATGACCTTGTTGATGAGGTGTTGGAGGATTTGGAACCTCTTGCACAGGAAAAGAATATAAAACTTATTGGGAAATGTAAGGATATAACGATGGTTGGAAGTGATATTCTTATTTACAGGCTGGTATATAATCTTGTTGAAAATGCTATAAAATATAATCATTCAGGTGGACAGGTTACAGTAACTGCATATAAGGAGCAAAAACACATTTGCCTGTCAGTAGCGGATACAGGAAGTGGAATCCCGAAAGAGCTCAGGGAGCGTGTATTTGAACCATTCTTTCGCGTGGATAAGTCCAGAAGCCGAAAGCTTGGCGGTGTAGGACTGGGACTTGCACTGGTCCATGAGATCGTGAGAGTGCATGATGGCAGTATTACAGTTAAGTCCAATCCGTCGGGAGGTACAATCCTTGAGGTGATTTTCAATCAGTAATAAAATGAACAATTATTGAGATGATTTTCAATCGTAATAAAATGAACGTAACTATTCAGAGCCAACCTCCAAAATGCTACGCATTTCGTCGGTGTGGCGTATCCGCCAAATAAAATTTCAAAAACAGTCTTAAAAATGCAAGCATTTTACACC
>QWCV01003714.1_pt1 | contig 10847 bp, 6 predicted proteins | sample 1972621 | NCBI WGS metagenome assembly QWCV01 (sample SAMN09866699, study PRJNA288562) | Human gut metagenome isolate pre2_stool, whole genome shotgun sequencing... | isolation source: gut | host: Homo sapiens | place: USA: California
TGGTTCGACATATTTTTTCCAGATCCTACGGAATATATCTGTAACCTTTTCTGTATCCATCCGTTCTACACAAGAAGAAAAATCATACTCTTTAAGATACTGCGACAATATGCTTTTAGACACAACAGCCTCTGTCTGTGTTTCATCATATTCAAAAATATATTCTTTCGTCCTCTCGTACCGATATGTCAATGCACATGCAGCCTGCTTATATTTCTCACGGATTGTATATAAAGAACCATCTGCCTTGCTGAGTCCCATACATATCCGGAGAAAATTGAATTTATAATTAAGGTCTCTGATCAGCGTTTCTACTTTTTCCAATTGTTTTGCCGTATCTTTATTGCAATTTTCCCGGTACTGCATGAGAAAGAACACCTGATTTTTAGCTATGACGTACTCAAATTCTTTACAGCATTCCTCCATCTCCTGTTTGATTCTTTCGCTTAACTCCTGTATGAGCATCAAAGTCTGACTTCCTTCCCGGAAATCATACTCTTCCGTTGTCGCTTTTACCACACCGCACTGGAATGTTCCTTCGCCAAAGTGAAATATTTTCTCTCCGTTTAATTCCGGTAATTCCGGGATTCCCCCGGATACACTATGCAGCAGTTTATTCGTATAATCTCTTCGCAATACCTCCAAGGTTTTACTGTATTGCCGCTCCTTATCTCTGCTCAGACTTATTTCCTGCTCTTTGGACGTCACGAGTTTACCGAGAATACCGTTCAGTTCACTCTGTTTTATCGGCTTCAGCAGATAGTCCTGCACCCCCAGCTGTAGTGCTGATTTCGCATATTCAAATTCCCGGTATCCGCTGATTACGATAAATTGCGTATCCGGCATTTCCGCAATTACATTCCTGATCAAATCGATTCCGTTCATCAACGGCATCATAATATCCGTGATAACAATATCCGGTTTACACTCCCGTATTTTGTGCAATGCTTCCACGCCATCGTTAGCTTCACCTACAATTTCACAGTTCTCTACTGTAATTAAATGCTTAATAAGATCTATGATTCCTTGTTCATCATCTGCAATCAGAACTTTCATTTTTTCCCATCCTCTTATTTTTTACAGAAAATGCTCCCAACATCGCCGCAGCTGCTACGGCTGTCAGTAGTATATAGCATTCCCACACAAACAAATAACTGTTGCTTGCTTCATATAGCAATCCCGTCAAAACATTTCCCACTGCTCCCCCTACAGACGTAACTATCATAACAATGCTGTACAATTCTGTAAAGTATTCTGCTCCAAACATTTCCTTTGTCAGAAAAGGTGCCGGTATCGAAAGCGCTACATAAGCAAATGCAAACACGATCACAAATGCATATGCAATCCAGGACCCCTTTCCGAATAACAGTAAGATCAGCAGGGAACATGCCATGGTCCCCGTCGTGATCCATATCGTCCTACGGCTGCCCACACGATCAAACACATACCCGGATATAATCTTTGCAGCAGTATTAACTGCGAGCACTGCAGACACGATTCCCGCTGCGAATGCGGTTGTGTAGTCCATTTGTTGCATATAAGCCATAAGATAAGGCTGTATTCCCATTCCTACCAGACATATCAGGAAAAGGCCGATCAGCAGCAACAGATATGCTGTAACATCTGTTCCGCATAGTTTTCTCTTTTTTACGCTGCGTTCCTCGGTTGTTTCCGTCGTTCCATTCTCCTTGATGCAGAAAATAGCGATCACGATAAATACCAAGGCAAGTGCTGCTTCTAAATAGTATCCCATTCGCCAGCCAAAAGCACTGATTGTCCATGTCACTATCGGCAATACGATTGCTCCCACGATTCCTGCACCGGAAGAAGCGATTCCCACTGCCAGTCCGTTGTTTTCCCGGAACTTACGGTTAATAACCGAATTTACCGTCAAATATCCAAATCCAGGTGCGAATATTCCGATTCCGACTGCGCAGACATAAAACTGCCACAGACCGGACGCACAGCCAAACAGTATTTTGAATAAAATAAATCCGCTTCCGCTAAGTATTAAAAGTTTTCGCACTGATATTTTTTTCAGTAAAACCGGGAGTAAGAGCAAGCATGGTATGGAGACAAAAGACACAATAGAAGTAGTCATAGCAAAACTGCTGATTCCAAGTCCAAGGTCTTCACAGACCGGATTCAGGAATGCCGTATTGCAGTTCGTATTAATTCCCACATTTACTCCCGACAGTAAAAATCCAGCCAATACCAATAGCCATCTTTCTCTTTTTTCTGTTTTTCCCATAATCTTCTTCCTCTTTTTATCTCCTCTCCGTGATTCTAAAAAAGGAAGACCATCTTCATGATCTTCCTTTTTTCTCAGTTTTCAGGTCAATTATTTCAATACCTTTTATTTAATTTCCATATTCGTCCATATTCTCTTTGGTGTACATTTCTCTCTCCAGACGATATTCTCTCTGCTCAGGAGGATTTCCTTCCATACATGCCTGTGCAATTTCCAGTGCCTTTAAAGACAGATTAGCATTATCCATGTACTGAATAGCACTTACGTAGTCGTTGCTTAACCATTCCTTGGCAGTCTCAGGATTCTCATCAGAGCTTACTACAATTATCTTGCCGGCCAGCCCTTCTGCTTTCAGAGCTTCCACGACACCAACCGTAAGGGAAGGCGAAAGAGGTACAATCGCATCAATTCCATCTGCACCGAACCTCTGAATCCAGTCAGCGGTTACATTCATGGAAGTCGTTGCATCTGCCTCACCGGACTGTGAATCCAGAATCGTTACATCCGGTCTGAGTTCTGCCAGTTTGTCATGCAATCCCTGTGAGCGGTCAATACTATTCTGCTGTCCGACGGAAATCAACAGTTCACAAACGGTGCCATTTTCCGGTAACTTTTCTGCCAGGTACTCTGCCCATTTTTCTCCCATGGAATAGTCACTGGAACCAACAAAATACCAGTCCATGTCTGCAATATCATCCGTAATCGTCGGATAGAAATCAATAAAGATAATCGGCTTCTTTGCTTCATAGAACTTATACAGATTGGATTCGATTCCCGGATATGCCTGAATGGAGATAACGTCCACATCATTATTCCAGAAAGTATCAATTGTAGCGATCTGTGTATTCATATCCGAATTACCATCCAGTACGGAAATATCAAAATCCGGGAACTGATCGGCATACAGCAGGAATCCGTCTGCCATTCTCTTACAGCTTTCATCAAAGAAGGCCAAAGAAGAATATCCTAATTTCCACTTTTTTTCTCCGGTAGTTGTCTCCTGGCTGCCTGTAGCATCCACTTTCGTCTCCGCTGTGCTGTCCGTCGATGAGGTGTCTGCATTTCCACATCCCACCAATGAAGTTGCCAGCATTGTAATGCACATCAATGTTGCTAAAAATCTTTTTTTCATACGTTCCTCTCCTTTTCGTTTCTTTGTATTTTATTTTGCTTTCATAATTGTGTCTCTTGTTACCTTGTCAATCAGAATTGCTACGAAAATGATGATACCTTTTACAATATTCTGATAGAAAGGAGATACGCCTGCCAGGTTCATCACATTATTGATAATTCCAACAACCATGGCTCCTGCAATCGTTCCTATGATGGTTCCCACGCCACCTACAACACCTGTTCCTCCAAGTACTGCTGCGATAATGGTATCAAAAGTAAGGTCTGTACCATTCGGCTGTCCGCTGTTCGCACGCGCTGTGTACAGCACTGCCGTAATTCCTACGAAAACACCCATACAGATGAAATTGATAAAGGTGATCTTCTTTACATTGATTCCGGATGCTCTGGATGCATCCTTATTTCCTCCAATGGCATAGAGATAACGGCCAAAGGATGTCTTATTCAGAATAAAATGTACAATTGCCGCAAATACAAGCATGAAAAGAATCAAAATAGGAATTACGCCAAATACTTTAGATTGCGCCAAAACGGTAATTCCGGGAGTTCCGTATACCGGAGTTCCATCACAGAGCAGATAGCCGACTCCTTTAAAAATAAACTGTGAAGACAACGTTGCCACAAAGAAATTCAATTGCAAATAACTGATTGCAAAACCGTTGAACATTTCACCGAGCACTGCTACGCCAATGGCTGCAAGAATTGCTATGAAAATGCTGTTGGTCGCTGTCAATGCCACCGCACAGGCGACGTTTGCCATGATCATACATTGTCCCGCTGACAGATCCATATATCCGGAGATCAGAAGCATTGTCATTCCGCAACCCAGAATTGCCGTAAGTGCATTCTGATTTAATACACTCAGGATATTGTTTGCCGTCAAAAAATTCTGTGTACAGAGTGATGCACCTATAAACACAATCAACAGGACAAAGAATACACCATAATTAGAGTAAAACACTGCTAATTTTCCTAAATCTAATTTTTTCTTCTTCATTTTCTTCCTCCGTTATCCGATAGCAGTTGCATATTCCATAATCTTTTCCTGATCGAAATCATCTCTGTCCACCACACCGGTGATCTGTCCCTGACACATTACAGCTATCCGATCGGAAACTCCCATTACCTCTTCCATATCCGAGGAGACCAGAATAATTGCAACTCCTTTTTTGGCAAGTTCTCTCATAATTCGATATATTTCGGATTTTGCCAGAATATCGATACCTCTGGTAGGTTCATCCATAATCAGGACCTTAGGATTCATCATCAGCCATTTTGCTATGATAACCTTCTGTTGATTACCTCCCGATAACTGGTTTGTGATCACATTGATGGACGGTGCTTTAACTTCCAGTTCCCGGTAATATTTATCTACATCCTTGGCTTCCCGCTTCTTATTCAGGATTCCCTTCGTCGAATTTCGATAAGTAGAAGGAAGTAACATGTTTTCATAAATAGACCGGATCAGCACCAGACCATCCTTCTTTCTATCTTCCGTAACCATCATGATTCCCTGATGAATCGCATCATGGGGTTCTCTGACATGAATCTCTTCACCATTCAGGAACACACTTCCGCTCTCAGCTCTGTCCAATCCGAAAATGCATCGCATTGTCTCTGTCCGGCCGGCACCGACGATTCCTGAAAATCCAAGAATTTCTCCCTGATGTACTTGGAAGCTTACATCGTTTACCATCTTTCCGCAACGCAGATTTTTCACATCCAACACCACATCACCAATTTCATAATCCTTGACCTTATATACCTCTTTGATATCTCTTCCGACCATCATACGGATCATTTCCGCTCTGGAAATATCTTTGGTGGCTTTCGTTCCGATGTATTTTCCATCTCTCATGATTGCAACTGTGTCGGTAATCGCATATACCTCATCCAGCTTATGTGTTATGATAATTACTGAGATTCCCTGTTTTTTCAATTCCCTGATGAACTCAAACAGTTTATTAACTTCTTTCTCCGTCAGAGACGAACTTGGTTCATCCATAATAATAAGTTTTGCATTATAAGAAATCGCCTTTACGATTTCCACCATCTGGCAATCGGCAATGCTCAGCGTCTTCATCTTCTTGCGCGGGTCATATTGCAATCCGCATTTTTGAAATAACTCCTCGCTCTTTCTATAGGCTTCCTTCCAGTCTACGATACCCGGCATTTTTCTCGGAAACCGAATTCCCGAGAACAGATTCTCCGCGATCGTAAGTTCCGGAATCGGATTTAACTCCTGAAAAATCATGGATATTCCCAGCTTCAATGCATCCGACGGGCTCTTGATACTTACTTTCTCGCCGTCAAAAATGATCTCTCCGCTATCCGGCTGCTGTATTCCGTCCAGGATTTTCATCAAGGTCGATTTTCCTGCTCCGTTTTCACCAAGCAGGGCATACACTTCACCCTTTTTAACGGAAATACTGACATCATCTACTGCACGTACTCCGGGAAATGTTTTTACAATATGATTCATTTCCAAAATGGTATCCATCTTTTTCCCTCCTATCTACAATATTCTATTTCACCTTCCGGATTTCTGCGAAAATAGGAAAACCATTCATTCCATATTGCATACGCCATCTCCGTGGTATACGCATGAGGAAGTTTCTCCATCTCCGTAAAACGAACCATTGGATTCTTCATTCTATCGGAATAAGTTCTGTTGCGGAATCTTCCGTTGACACGAATGTCCGGATTCTCATAATCCGCATCATTGACACTGCACATCAGTCGCAGCATGTGAGCATTGGGCCGATCCTCAGACATATCGCATGCACAACCGATATCCAATTCCCCTTTCAACAGCCAAAACGGTATTTTCACATCCGGTGCCTCTTCATACGGTATAATTCCCAGGTCTCCATGTGTCAGTCCTACCGGTGCCGCCGCTGCAAAACGTTCCGGTATCTTATTCACCAGAATCTGTGTCATTACAGATCCATTGGAATGTCCTGTTACATATACTCTGGATTCATCAATCGGATATTTCTTTATGACCTCATCCAGTACAAATTCCAAAAAAGCCACATCATCCACATCATTTTGCAATCCCCATTCTGCCGGACCGTTTCTCCACATCGGTAACGGGGTACAATTACTCTGTGTCATTCCGGGATATGCTGTGGGAAATACTGCAAAAAAATCTTTTTCCTCTGCCACATCATACCACTGGGTATTCTGAGCAAACATCTCTCCTGTGCATGAATATCCGTGAAGAGCCATCACCAACGGTCTTTTATGGCAGACACCGTGTCTGTATCCCGTCGGCGCATATACATAATAATATCTCTGTAATCCCTGATATTCGCACAGATATAAGATAAGTCCCATATCCTCGGGTGAACGGGTATATCTCAAATGTCCGTTTTCCTGTCCGAACCACCTTCGGTATTCCAACAGAAAACTGAGTATTTCCTTCTGCAGTGACTCGGTGATTCTTTCCGGTTCCGACGCTTCTGTAACACGAAGCTGCGCACAGCACTCATCATTTATGGTGCGTGAAAATCTCTTTGTATTTTGTGGAAAAATCGTTGTCCCTTCTGAGGATATCTCCCGGTCACTGTTTCGCAATGTTTGCCTGATATATCCAACCGTTTGAGAAGGTTGCTCGAATGGTCTCTTTACCAGCCATCCGCAGACCGGATAGTCCGACTTTCTCAGTTCTTCGCGGCCGATACTTTTCATTTCCTGAATTTGTGTCAGCAGATCCGGATGCAATTCTATATCTCCCAGGGCTGCAAAAGCTGCAATTTTCTCCGGCTTTGCCAGGCTATAAGCCACTGCCGGATACGCGCCGGAACCTACTCCATAGAGATAAACAGATGCTTCGTTAACGCAATACCATTCCTTTCTGCATAAAAACAGTAATACCTCATCAATAGCATCTATCTCTTTTTGGATTTCTCTCCGTCTCCATCCGTGTTCATTTGCTTCCAGCACTATAATTGCCGTCTGCTTCTCCTCTGCAAATTTCTTCCAAAAGCTGTTTCCTTCCAAATAGTCTTCCGCCTTTTCGCCCGCATCGGTAAGTATCAGGATTCCTTCTCCGGCTGCCGGAAGGCGTTTCGGAACATAGCTGACAACTCTTCTCTCCTCTCCGTTAACGGAAAGATTCTCTTCCAGCACTCCGGTGTGACCCGGTCTATACGGAAAAGCAGGATCTACTTTCGGCTGTACTGTCTGACATACCGTATTCAGAAAATCACATGTTTCCAAAACTGAGTTTTCGTCTCTTAGACAATAATCTCGCATTTCCTTATCTCTCTCTCGTTGTTTGTTGTGATTTTATTATAAAAAAATGTCCCGTTGGGCTCAACGGGACAAAATTATCATTTCAAGGTCTATTTTACGATATTCAGATTTTTAAATACGACACCGACAATATGAATTATTACAGATTTATACTTCCGTGGGAAAACAATCCTGTCGGTCCCTGGGGAGATTCTTTGGGATCCTTAGGTTCTTCAGAATTCTCTGTCTTGTTTTCGTTTTTTTCCGTAGCTGCATCATTCTGAGAAGTCTCACCGGCAATTTCCTTCGTCGTATTATCCGCAGTTGTCTGCTCTTTTGTTTCCTGCTGACTGTCCTCAAAAGCAAGCGGCTGAAATGTAGGATCTGTGGAAGTCATGACCTGATCACCGATCGTCACATCAATTGCTTTTCCCTTTGTAGCCTCCTCTGCTTTCGCTGCAGCTGTTCCGGTGCTCTCTGTCTCAGCCTTTTTTGTCTCGGCATTTTGACCGGCAGTGCCTTCCGCTGCGTCCTTCTTCTCCTCCTCAGGCTCGGGCAATCCTTTTTCCTTGCGGAAGATCTCCATGAATTCCTTACCGGTAATGGTCTCGCGCTCGATCAGGAACGCTGCCAGCTTATCCATCAGGTCTCTGTTCTCACGAAGCATCTGTAATGCCTGATCATAGCTCTCCTTGATCATGGCAACAACTTCTTCATCAATGGCCGCTGCAGTCTCGTCGCTACAATTTAATGCGGTTCTTCCTTCCAGATACTGGCTCTCTACGGTAGCCAGACCCACAAGGCCGAAACGCTTGCTCATACCGTATCGTGTGATCATGTTACGGGCAATAGCGGTAGCTTTCTCAATATCGTTGGCTGCGCCCGTGGTCACGGTATCAAATACCACTTCCTCAGCGGCACGTCCGCCCACCAGTCCTACCAGCATATCCCGAAGCTCTGCCTCGGTGTTGAGGTATTTTTCCTCCTCCGGCACCTGCATGACATATCCCAGCGCACCCATGGTACGGGGTACAATGGTGATCTTCTGCACCGGCTCGGAATTTTTCTGCAGGGCACTGATCAGTGCATGACCGACCTCATGATAAGATACGATACGACGCTCCTCCTTGCTCATGATGCGGTCCTTTTTCTCCTTACCTACCAATACCTGTTCTACTGCTGCGAACAGATCCTTCTGGCTGACGAATTCTCTGCCTTCCTTGACGGCATTGATGGCAGCCTCGTTGATCATATTGGCGAGATCGGAACCTACCGCACCGCTGGTCGCCAGTGCAATAGCATCCAGATCTACGGTCTCATCCATCTTCACATCCTTGGCATGTACCTTCAGGATCTCCACACGTCCTTTGAGATCCGGCTTGTCTACGATGATCCGGCGGTCAAAACGTCCGGGACGTAACAGGGCTTTGTCCAGGATCTCCGGGCGGTTCGTCGCACCCAGGATCAGGATACCCTTAGAACTGTCGAAACCATCCATCTCGGACAGCAGCTGGTTCAGGGTCTGTTCCCGCTCCTCGTTGCCTCCGCCGTACTTAGAATCACGGCTGCGGCCGATGGCATCGATCTCATCGATAAATACGATACAGGGAGCATTCTTGGTTGCTTCCTTGAACAGGTCGCGGACACGGCTGGCGCCCACACCTACATACAACTCAATAAAGTCGGAACCTGTCAGGGAAAAGAACGGCACATGTGCCTCACCTGCCACTGCTTTTGCAAGCAAAGTCTTACCGGTTCCGGGAGGTCCCACTAACAGGGCTCCCTTGGGAAGTTTTGCACCGATCTTGGAATATTTCTGGGGATTGTGCAGGAAATCCACGACCTCCACCAAAGATTCCTTTGCTTCGTCTTCGCCGGCTACGTCCTTAAAAGTAACACCGGTTTCCTTCTGTACATATACTTTGGCATTACTCTTGCCGACGCCCATGGGACCTCCACTGCCGCCCATTTTACGGAACAGGAATCCGGCTACGACCCAGATCAGCACTACAGGTAATACTACCGTTACCAGAATCTCCATCAAAAAGCTGGAGGTATTACTGCTGATACGGGTACCCGTCACACCATGCTCCTGTAATCTGCCCGTCAAAGTATCCAGATCCTCCATCAGCATCGTATAATATACCGTCTTAGACTGCGTTGCCTTCTGAGTAATACCATAAAAGGTCACATAACTGTCAGGTGCTGGCGTAGCTGCCGCTTCCTTTTTCAGCTGTACCGTGATCACACCGCTTTCCTTATTTACCTCTACTGCTTCCACCTTATCCGCTTCCAGATCCTTCAGGAAATCCGTATAAGACACCTCCGTACCGTTGCCGGTTCCGAAAAATGCATTATACAACATCAATATGGCGATCACTGTCATCAGACCGGACAGGATCATCATCAGGATACTGGGACGCCTTGGCGGACGATTTCCGTTGCCTCCGTTACCGTTATTACCGTTCCCGCTATTGTTGCCGCTGCCGGGAGCACCGTTGCCATTGCCGCCGTTGCCGGAACCATAGCCGTTATTATATGATTCAGATAATATTCTCATGTCATCTCCATTTTCTACTTTATTTTATTGTCTCTATTTTTTCTATATTTAATATTCTCATATTCCGAGACAATAAATTTATTGTAACTATTTAGCCCCTTGCAGAACGCAGTTTTATATGGCTCTGAATAGTTACAATCTATTTTATTATAGAGATAACCTGCGGATAAATCAATAGCACAAATGTGAAAAAAGCATGAAAAGCAGGCTATATCACACTATTTATCCATGAATCCGAAATACCGTCACTTCTCCGAAATAGGATTCGTTTGACACATACTGTGGAATTTTCTCCGACAGCATATCTTTGTGGTCTGTATGCAGGTGTCCGCAGATGAGAGCCTTCACGCATCAGGAAAATAGACGTTCCCGAAATCAGTGAAGTAACCACCAGTCCTGCGTAAGTATTCGTCAGATGCAGACTCTGAATTGTTGTGTAATTCGTGATCACGACTACCTCTCCCGGGATCATGGTCGTCATCAGTACCAGACTGAACAGCAGCTTTTTCAGAGGAAATTCGAAAAATACGAATCCGTAGGCTGCCAGACAGGCAATCACGATTTGTGTTGCAATGGAAACCAGACATACAATTCCGGAATTCAGCAGATAACTGAAAAGCGGTACTGCTTTGATCACTTCCAGGTAATTTTGCAATGTCGGAGCAT
>QWCV01004565.1_pt1 | contig 10835 bp, 6 predicted proteins | sample 1972621 | NCBI WGS metagenome assembly QWCV01 (sample SAMN09866699, study PRJNA288562) | Human gut metagenome isolate pre2_stool, whole genome shotgun sequencing... | isolation source: gut | host: Homo sapiens | place: USA: California
TTATGAAGAAAAAATTAGTACGTATCATCTTAACAGTCGTGTTGCTTCTCGGGGCGTGGCTCATAGAGGAAAACACGGTTTTACCTATGTGGCAACTGCTTTTAGTTTACCTAGTACCCTACCTCTTAATAAGTTACGACATACTTGGCGAGGCTGTAGAGGGCATCATTGAGCGTGATCCTTTCGATGAAGATTTACTCATGGCAATAGCTACGATCGGTGCATTAGGCATTGGTTTCTTACCTCAAGCCGAAGCACAATTTATGGAAGCAGTATTTGTGATGCTATTTTTCCAGATAGGAGAGCTCTTTGAAGATTATGCAGAAGATCGTGCTCGCGACTCAATTGCAGCGTTAATGGATATTCGCCCTGATGCAGCCTACTTAGAAAAAGGCGGAAACATCGAAAGGGTTTCACCCGAAACTATCAATATTGGCGATGTGATCGTGGTAAAACCGGGCGAAAAAGTGCCATTAGATGGTGTTGTCTTGGAAGGTAATTCGAGCCTTAACACAGTAGCACTGACAGGTGAGAGTATGCCTCGCAATGTAGCCAAAGATGATGAAGTAATCTCTGGTTGTGTAAATATTTCAGGAGTATTGAGGGTAAAAGTATCGAAAGTTTTTAGCGAATCTACCGCTAGTAAGATTCTTAATTTGGTAGAAAATGCTAGCGATAACAAGTCGAAAAGTGAGTCGTTTATTCATCGTTTCGCCCACATCTATACCCCTATAGTCGTACTACTTGCCCTCGTTTTGGCATTTATTCCTCCCTTCTTTTATCCCGCTTATAGCGAAGCCTTTGCCGTTTGGCTCTATCGTGCCTTAACTTTCTTAGTCGTTAGCTGCCCTTGTGCCTTGGTGATCTCTATTCCGTTGACCTTCTTTGCGGGCATCGGTGGTGCTTCTCATAAGGGTATATTGATAAAGGGTGGCAACTATATGGATGCGCTTTCAAAGCTCCATACCATCGTTTTTGATAAGACGGGCACCCTTACTCACGGCTCTTTTGAGGTAACAGCCATACACCCTGAGCAGATAGATGAGCATGAGTTGCTCCATCTTGCTGCCCACGTTGAACGTTTTTCTACACACCCTATAGCCCTCGCTTTACGACAAGCATACGCACATGAAGCCGACAATTGTATCATAGAAAACGTGCAAGAACTAGCGGGAAATGGTATCACAGCCACTGTAAATGGTCGACAAGTGAGCGTAGGCAATGAGCGAATGATGCAACAACAGGGTATCACTATTCCTCCTTGTAATCACTGTTCTCACCAAGAAACAGGCACTATCATCCATGTAGCTATCAACGGATCGTATGCAGGGCATATAGTGATTGCCGACAAATTAAAGTTGGATACTCCTGCTGTTATTAAGAAATTGAAGCGTTTAGGCATTGCTAAAACGGTGATGCTGACGGGCGATAAAGAGAGCGTTGCAGCCCAAGTGGCACTAGCAACGGGCATAGATAGCTATCATGCCGAGCTACTACCTGCCGACAAAGTGAGCCATCTGGAGCGACTTATTGCTACCAAACCTACCGATGAAACCTTAGCTTTTGTGGGCGATGGTATCAACGATGCACCTGTACTTGCACGTGCCGATGTGGGCATAGCAATGGGTGGTTTGGGTAGTGATGCAGCTATAGAAGCGGCTGATGTAGTACTTATGGACGACCAACTCTCGAAGATTTCCGAAGCCATTCGCATCTCGCGCCACACTATTAACATAGCTAAGCAAAACGCTATCTTTGCCATTAGCATAAAGATAGCCGTCCTTATCCTTGCTACTTTTGGCTTAGCCTCTATGGGATTAGCTGTCTTTGCCGATGTAGGTGTAATGGTATTAGCAGTGATCAATGCCATGAGAGCATTGCGCACATAATAGGTTTTACTTTAAAACAAAGAGCTAGCAGGGACAGACAACCCCTTTCCTGCTAGCTCTTTTCTTTTATATTGCATTTCGATTCGTTGGATATTAGTAACAAATCCCACTGCTTTTACGACCGAAATCCTAAACATTCCTATCTTTTCCTTCTGTTATATCGTGTATTGTATATTTCTTTTATATTTGCAAACAACACGCTATATAACTTTATCTTTTCATCTTGTTTATGCCTAAATACATTATAAAACTAGCAAAGCAATTTCTCTTATTGCTACTATTTGCCTTGCCTTTTATAGCAAAAGCACAAAAGATATTGGTGTGCGATGCCGTTAGTAGATTTCCTGTGCGTGATGTTGAAGTGCGGGTGGACGGCAAACTGATTGGCAAAACCATTTATTTAGGCACAATATCCCTACCCGATTCGTTTAAAATGGCTCACTTTAGTGCGAAAGGCTATTTACCCGAAAAGCTAAAACGAGCAGAAGTTTTGTGCGATACCGTGTTTCTTTTTCCAAGCAAACATAGCCTCAACGAGGTAGTAGTTATAGGCAGATATAGGATCAATGCCGATAGTTTATCAAGGAGTATGCCTAAAAGAGATATGAAAGATTATGGGTACCTACCAAATATTGGTGGTGGGTTTGATCTTGCAACTATGCTCGATAAGCGTCTAAACCGCGACCGAGAGCATACGCGACAAAATAGGGAAATCTTTAAAAAGCTCGATGGTAAGGATGCGATAGAGCGAGCTTACACTGAGGAAATGGAGAAAAAGCGCGTGTTAGAAGCAGCCATAGAGCGAAGAAAAGCCAACAAAAAAGAAACTAGTAATGCTGCACACTAAGCCCCATTCGATGAATAAAGGACATTTGAAAGATATAGCCTTTCAAATGTCCTTTATTATATTTGTGTGTATAAGAACCTAACTTTTAATGTTTAGAAGTAACATCACTTACATTATATTTACCATCGCCAGCTTTTGTACCAAGCTCGTAATAAGTGTCTTTACTTAGCCCTGTAATATCTACTGTTTGTACTGACGAACCTGGTCCTTGATTAAAGATTACGTTAAAGGTGTATCCTCCTACGCTCACTGGGAAATCATAGCTATACCATGTTTCACCATGAATCGTCATTACATTCATTGGTTTACCTGGCCACTCTACACCTAGCAACTTAGAATTGTTAGCATCCCAAGCCCAAATATATACGTTATTCCAATCGGCAGGCTTCTTAAAATATATTTTAGCTGTATATGCCACAAAGGTATTAATCGTGTACTTATGGCTCACAACGCTAGTAATAGCTCCATTCTGTACAAGAGCCACTGTCAATGTTGCGCTTTTATCAATCGTAATAACACCATTAGCTGGCACAGCAGTAGCGTTTACTGTTGGCTGCTTACCGTCTAAAGTATAAACGAGCTTACCACCATTTGCGGTAGCGGTAGCAGTTACTGTAACATCTACACGATTATAATAACTTCCATCTACTTTGCTAAACAGGATAGTTTTATCGCTGTAAGCACCCTTTGTCTCTAAAAGGTAAGCATAGTGATTACCACTGAGGATATTGGTATATCCATTCTCTGCCGAGGTAGCACCTGCTTTTGATCCCACACAGACAATAAGATTTCCATACATACCCTTTATCTTTGCTCTAAACAAGTTGGCTTCAGAAGTGATCACTTCATAGCTAGAGGTGTTGGTAATACCTGCTATCTTGCGAGCATCTATCATTGCTTTTATTTCGTTCTTATAGGCTTTCCAGTGAGGAAGGAACACGCAAGGGGTACCCGGCATAGCCAATAGATAGGCATTTGCTGCTGCAATATCGTTGGTAATAGGGTCTTTCTTATACCCTTCAGCATTACCACGATCTTGCATATCGTGATTTTCAATAAATGTTACCGCATAACGACGATAGTTGGCATCGTGTATCAGGTTATCTTGACTATTCAACTTGCGCCAATCACCACTTTGAGCTGCCTCACTAACATTGTATCTAAAACGGAAGTCGAAGGCTGCACTCTTCTTGTAGGTGGTGTTAATCCAATTCTTTATAGCATCATTATTATCCCAATATTCACCTACAGAATACTGAATACCAACAGCATCGTTATATTCAGCAATGTGGCTTCCATGAAAACCCTTTACCATATCATAGCGGAAACCAGTATAACCAAGGTCGTCTTTTAGGTATTTCACGTATGCTTTGATAACATTTCGTACATTTTCGCTATTGTGGTCAAGGTCGCGACAACCATTCCAGTCAGCACCTTCATCATCTTTGTCACTGAGCTTATAACCTTGTGCTGCCGTCTTCCCGTTATCATCATTACGAGTAATATCAGTAGCGTGCATTTGATAAGTAACATTATTATATTTTTCAGCAGGGAAATCTACCCAAGAACCATTATTACCCTCTACGTTTCTATGATTAACCACCACATCGGCTACAATCCCCGTACCCTTATCCTTAAAGGTCTTGATCATAGCACGAAGTTCTGATTCTGTACCAAAACTAGAATTTTGATCAAAATAATATACAGGCATATAGCCCATATTTTTATGGTCTGTCTTACAATTACCGCTTTGTGGAACCCAAATAAGACTGAAATACTTCGATAATTCGTCGGCCTGACTCGTTAGGTTAGTCCACTTGGTATCTTCGTAAGAATCCCAAGAGAAGCCTTGAAGCATTACCCCACTATAATTGTCAAGCCACCCTTCAGAAGGAGTTGGAACAGTAGGAACAGGGGTAGGCGGGGTGGGTTCTGTAGAAGAACCACCCAAATCGCTTGCTTTAGAACAAGATGACAACAATGCTGCTGCCATTGCAAAATAGATAAAATTACGAATTTTCATATAGTTGTAATTAATAGATTTTCTATACGTAGGTTGTATCATCATAAAGAACATACTGATAGGATTATAAACTGACACCACACAATAGTTCTTGTAATATAACTTTAATTTAGCGGCATAAAATTACTGCTTTGCGGCTTAACATAGAGAGCAAAATGATATAAATCAAGCGCAAATACTATGCAAACGATTGCGTTTTGTAGACGAAATAAGTTATATAATAAGGTAATACATCACCGCTTTTCTAGTAAAAGATAACCTTCCGAAACGCTAATGATAACCTATTGACTAACAATAGATTATCTTTTGATATGAAAAATAACCTATTTTTGCAATAAAAATAAATTAAAAATAGAATAAAAATAAATTATTTTTCAATATAAAAGATAACCTTTTGCATCACAAAAGCTTATCTTTTACTTGATGAAACTTTATCTTTGACAGCTAAAAGGGTAGTATTGGGCTATGCAGAAAAGAGCTGCACACAGCCTCTAATGTGTGTAATTTCAATAGCTTACTCTATACAAAAATAGATAGTTATTTGGCATTCTGCTTATTAATTGCTATTTTTGCATACTTAAAAACGAAATATAAAACATAACATAAACAGATGTCATTAGTACAAATTAAAAAGGTTGAGACGAAGAAAGATTTAAAGACTTTCATCGACTTCCACTACGACCTTTACGAAGGCTGCCCTTATGATGTGCCTAACTTGTTTAGTGATGATATGAACACGCTATCTAAGGATAAGAATGCTGCTTTCGATTTTTGTGAGGCAGAATACTATTTGGCTTATAAAGCGGGAAAACTCGTAGGGCGTGTAGCTGCTATTATCAATAATAAAGCAAACGAGAAGTGGCAAACAAAAAATGTGCGTTTTGGCTGGATCGACTTTGTGGACGATATAGAAGTATCGGAGGCTTTGCTAAAAGCTGTGGGAGATTTCGGTCGCAGCAGGGGTATGAAACAGATTGTTGGACCGCTAGGCTTTACCGATATGGATCCTGAAGGTATGCTCACGTGGGGCTTCGATAAGATTGGAACAATGGTCACTATTTATAACTACGAGTACTATCCTAAGCACTTAGAGCAGCTAGGAGGCTGGGAAAAGGACAATGACTATATAGAACAGTTTCTTGTTGTTCCACAGGAAATACCCGAGAAATATGCAAAGATTGCAAACATGATACAACACAGATACAACCTCAAGGTGAAGAAACTCACCAAGAAAGATGTGTTTGAGGGTGGATATGGTCGCAAACTCTTTGAGATTGTAAACGAGACTTACAAAGACCTTTATGGGTTCTCACAGCTTACCGATCGCCAAATTGATCAGTATGTGCAGATGTATTTCCCATTGGCGAACCTCGATTTCATCACCGTTATTTTGGATGGAAACAAGAATGACGCTATTGCTGGTATGGGTATCACAATACCATCGCTGAGCCGCGCCTTGCAAAAATGCCATCGCGGACGGTTATATCCCTTTGGGTGGTGGCATCTGCTAAGAGCCATTAAGTTTAATAAAACAGAGGGGGTCGATTGTCTTTTGGTAGGGTTCTTACCAGAATATCGCTCAAAAGGGGCTAACGCTTTGCTCTTTGCCGACCTTATTCCACGCTTTGCTAAAGCAGGATTTAAATGGGGCGAGAGTCAGGTAGAAATGGAAACCAACGAAGGTGTACAAAGCCAATGGGGACCACTAAATCCTGAAATTCACAAGCGACGTCGCTGCTGGAAGAAGAGCATACAGTAAAATCACCCAAAAACCTCCCCCATAGGGAGGCTTTTTGTAGTTACTAAATAAGGATAAGAAAGAAAAAATATGGCTGAAGAAGCTAAAAGCAAAGTGCAATACACCGATGATAATATCCGACACTTATCGGATATGGAGCATGTGCGTACACGCCCAGGTATGTACATAGGGCGCTTAGGTGATGGAAAATTGCCAGAAGATGGTATTTATGTTTTGCTCAAGGAGGTTATCGACAACTCTATAGACGAGTTTAAGATGGAGGCTGGCAACAGAATAGAGATAGATATAGAGGAAAACCTTCGGGTATCGGTACGCGATTATGGTAGAGGTATTCCACAAGGAAAGCTAGTAGAAGCAGTGTCGATGCTGAATACTGGTGGTAAATACGACTCGAAAGCTTTTAAGAAAAGCGTAGGACTGAACGGCGTGGGTGTGAAAGCAGTAAACGCTTTGAGCGCAAAGTTTGAAGTAAAGAGTTTTCGTGAAGGAAAGGTGCGCCATCTATGGTTTGAAAAAGGCGAACTAAAGGACGATAAAACATCGAAATCGACCGATGAAAACGGTACTTTTATCTATTTCGAACCCGACAACACGCTATTTAAAAACTATCAGTTCCACGATGATATAGTGGAGACAATGCTCCGCAATTACACGTATTTGAACACGGGACTGACTATTATGTACAATGGTCGTCGTATCTTAAGCCGTCATGGTTTGAAAGATTTGCTAACCGATAATATGACGGTGGATCCGCTATATCCCATTGTTCACATGAAAGGGGAAGACATAGAGATAGCGTTTACACATACCAATCAGTATGGCGAAGAATATTATTCCTTCGTAAATGGACAGCATACCACACAGGGAGGAACGCATCAAACGGCGTTTAAAGAGCATATTGCAAAAACCATTAAGGAGTACTTTGGTAAATACGAATACGGTGATATTCGTAACGGGCTAGTAGCTGCAATCGCTGTAAATGTGGAGGAGCCTATTTTCGAATCGCAAACGAAAGTGAAGCTAGGAAGCACACAAATGGCACCAGATGGCGACACGATAAATAAGTATGTGGGCGATTTTATTAAACTAAATGTAGACAACTACCTTCATATTCATAAGGAAGACTGCTCGGATATACTAGAAAATAAGATCAAAGAAACGGAAAGAGAACGCAAAGCTATGGCTGGAGTAACAAAGCTAGCACGAGAAAGAGCGAAGAAAGCAAATCTCCATAACCGAAAGTTGCGCGACTGCCGTATCCACTATAGTGATGTGAAGAATGACAGAAAGGAGGAAAGTGCTATCTTTATTACAGAGGGCGACTCGGCAAGTGGATCAATTACCAAAAGCCGTGATGTGAATACGCAAGCAGTATTCTCGCTTCGTGGTAAACCGCTAAACTCGTTTGGACTGACAAAAAAGGTGGTATATGAAAATGAGGAATTTAATCTTCTGCAAGCTGCTTTAGACATAGAAGAGGGCTTAGATAGCCTGCGTTACAACAAGGTGATTGTAGCTACCGATGCCGATGTAGATGGTATGCACATTCGATTGCTCATTATTACCTTCTTCTTACAGTTCTTTCCCGAACTGATTAAGAAAGGACACGTATATGTATTGCAAACACCTCTATTCCGCGTGCGCAATCGTAGAACGAAGATAAAGAATAAGAAAGTGATTGCAGAAGCTGATAAGAATAAGGCAAAAGGAGAAAAGAAAAGCGACTTTATCACGCGTTATTGCTACTCGGAAGAGGAAAGATTAGAGGCGATTTCGGCATTAGGACCAGAACCAGAGATTACACGTTTTAAGGGACTAGGCGAGATCTCGCCCGACGAATTTGCCCATTTCATCGGTCCAGACATGCGCCTTGAACAAGTAACCTTACACAAAAATGATCAGGTACAGAAGCTCTTGGAGTACTACATGGGCAAGAACACGATGGAACGCCAAAACTTTATCATTGATAATCTGGTGGTGGAGGAAGACATCGTTGACGAGAATATCGCTTATTAACCGCCTACCATCATAACCATAGAAAGAACCATTATGAGAAAAAAAATATTAGTATTGGCTGCCGTACTAGCGTTGTTGCCATCGCTAGCAAGTGCGCAACTGAAGTTTAACTTTAGTAGCAACTCTCCACTTCGCAAGTTACAAATGGCGGAAATGGCTATTAACTCGTTTTACGTTGACTCTGTAAACGAACAAAAGCTAGCAGAGGATGCCATTCGAGGAATGCTCAAAGAGCTAGATCCTCACTCAACTTATTCGAATGCAAAGGAAACCAAAGCCATGAACGAACCTTTAGAGGGCGACTTTGAGGGTGTTGGTGTTCAGTTTAATATGATGAGTGATACTTTGGTGGTTATTCAGCCTGTAGTGAATGGACCATCTGAGAAAGTGGGCATTATGGCTGGCGATCGCATTGTAGCGGTTAACGATTCAACGATTGCTGGGGTAAAGATGGACAGAATAGACATCATGAAAAAGCTTCGCGTTGCAGTTTGTTGTTACGCGTGCAAAGATCCCTGTACACACGTTAGATGCGGCATATATGATTCGCCCTGAAGTGGGATATATCCGCTGGGGTAGTTTTGGTGCTAAGACTTACGACGAGTTTATGACTGCTGTTGACTCGCTTCAGCACAAGGGTATGAAGCAATTGATCATCGACTTGCAAGATAATGGCGGTGGATACCTGCAAGCAGCCGTACAGATTGCTAATGAGTTCTTACAATATGGTGATATGATCGTTTATACAGAGGGGCGCAGTATCAAGCGTCAGGAGTTTCGTGCGAACGGTCGTGGCAAACTAAAAGATGTCAAAGTGTATGTGCTTGTGAATGAGTTTACAGCCTCAGCAAGCGAGATTGTGAGCGGTGCTATACAAGATAATGATCGCGGAATGGTAATTGGTCGCCGCACCTTTGGTAAGGGATTAGTGCAACGTCCTATCGATTTGCCCGATGGAAGTATGATCCGTCTCACCATAGCTCACTATTATTCACCTAGTGGTAGATGTATTCAGAAACCTTACAAAAAAGGAGATCAAGACGATTATGATATGGATCTTGAGAACCGATTGAAGCACGGAGAGTTGACAAACGCTGATAGTATCCATTTTGATAAGTCGCAGAAGTACTATACAAAGGTACAGAAACGCATTGTGTATGGGGGTGGGGGTATTATGCCAGATGTGTTTGTTCCGCTTGATACTATGCAATATACGCGTTTGCATCGACAACTAATAGCTAAGAATATTGTGATGGATGCTTATTTGAAATATGCCGATCAAAACCGTAAACAGCTAAAGTCGCAATACAAATCGTTTGAAGTTTTCGATAAAAACTATATGATACCTCAATCGCTTATCGACCAGATCTTTGCCGAAGGGAAGAAGCAAAAGCTAGAAGCAAAGGACGAGAAAGAGCTTCAGAACACACAGAAATACATGAAACTACAGCTTAAAGCGCTCATAGCTCGTGATCTTTGGGATATGAGTGAGTACTTCCGCGTATGGAATGAGCAGAGTAATGTCGTGAAAAAAGCATTGGAAGTAATAGGACGATGAGCTATACATGAGAGTGTAAACCACACTTTTATTGAACGTAAAAGGCACTTTTGCTGAAAGTAAAACACACTTTTAATGAACGTAAAAGTAAAAAAATAGGAGCAGGTTGATATGTCATACCGCTCCTATTTTTTTATTTATCTGCATCAAAAATCTCTACTGTTGCTCGAAATAAGCATTGATTTCGGCAACGTTATCGCCATTGCTGGGCTTAATATCTTTGATTACTTTACCCTTTTCAAGTAACAAAATGCGAGAACAAATATCAGAAACAAACTGAATATTATGGCTAGAAATGAGGACGGTTGTACCTTGTTCGCTACAAATTTGTTGGATCTTCTTAGCCACAAAGATCTGTGAAGAAGGGTCAAGATAGTTGAAAGGTTCGTCTAAGATTAGCACTTTAGGCGTAACAATCATAGCGCCTATAATACCTATCTTTTGTTTATTACCTTGTGAAAAATCCTTTATCAGCTTATTAGTACCCAATATTTCGCCACCATCAATAGCAGAAAACTCGGCTAAACGTTGTTGAAGATCGGCTTCAGAGATATGATAAGCCTTAGCAATGAAGTTGAAATACTCCTCTGGACTGTAGAATTCGATAAGAAAACTACCATCAATGAACGAGCCAACCCACTCTTTCCACTGTTCTGTCTCACAGACATTGGCTCCACCAATGAGAACATCGCCATCTGTTTTCTCTATTAAGTCGAGCATAAGACGCATTAAAGTAGTCTTAC
>QWCV01004717.1_pt1 | contig 10831 bp, 7 predicted proteins | sample 1972621 | NCBI WGS metagenome assembly QWCV01 (sample SAMN09866699, study PRJNA288562) | Human gut metagenome isolate pre2_stool, whole genome shotgun sequencing... | isolation source: gut | host: Homo sapiens | place: USA: California
TTCCTCTCCCAGCTGCTCGCCGACCAGCTCGGCGTGAGCCAGGACGAGGTATACCGTCTGCCCAGCCCGCTGGACCTGACCGTGCTCTTTGAGCTCGGCAGCGTGGACCGCCCGGACCTGAAGAACCGTCCGTTCGTGCCGACCACGAACCGTCAGATCGCCGAGGTCGAGTCCTCCCGCGCACAGGATATTTTCGCTGCCATCCGCGAGCGCGACATCCTGCTGCATCACCCCTATGACTCCTTCTCCACTTCCGTGCAGGCCTTCCTTGCGCAGGCCGCCGCGGACCCGAAGGTGCTGGCCATCAAGCAGACCCTGTACCGCACCAGCTCCAACTCGCCGATCATCGACGCCCTGATCGACGCCGCTCATGCCGGCAAGCAGGTGCTGGCTTTGGTGGAAATCAAGGCTCGTTTCGACGAGGACGCCAACATCGCGTGGGCCCGCAAGCTCGAACGCGCCGGCGTGCACGTGGTGTACGGCATCGTGGGCTTGAAGACCCACTGCAAGCTCATCGAGGTCGTGCGTCAGGAAGCGGACGGTCTGCGCCGCTACTGCCACGTAGGCACCGGCAACTACAACCCGAAGACCGCGCGACTGTACACCGATCTGGGTCTGCTGACCTGCGACCCGGTGGTCGGCCAGGATCTGACTCGTCTGTTCAACCAGCTCTCTGGTTACGCGCCGAAGTCCAGCTTCCACCGTCTGCTGGTGGCCCCGCGTACCGTGCGCACCGGCCTGATTCAGCGCATCCGCCGCGAGGAGGACGCCGCCCGCGCCGGCAAGGAGGCCTGGATCAAGATCAAGGTCAACTCCATCGTGGACGAGAAGACCATCGACGCCCTGTACCGTGCCTCTCAGGCCGGCGTGAAGATCGACATCGTCGAACGCGGCATCTGCGCTCTGAAGCCCGGCGTTCCCGGCCTGTCCGAGAACATCCGCGTACGTTCGATTCTCGGCCGCTTCCTGGAGCACTCCCGCATCTACGCCTTCTGCAATGCGGACGGCCCGCAGATCGGCGAGGGCCCGGCTTCCGGCCCGGAGGTCTACATCGGTTCGGCTGACCTCATGCACCGTAACCTTGATCGCCGCGTCGAGGCTCTGGTGCGCGTCACCGCCCCGGAGCAGATTGACGAGCTCATCAAGTACGTGGACCTGCAGATGGCCGACTCCACCATGAGCTGGCACATGCAGCCCGACGGCACGTATGTGCTGCACACCAAGGACGACGAGGGCCGCCCGCTGGTCGATAGTCAGGAATACCTGATTCGCAAGCACCAGCGTCGCCCCAATTCACACAACTGATTTCACTCGATGCTCCCTGTCAGCGCAAGCTAACTGAGGGTGGTTACGATGCCCGGCTCCTCTTTCGAGAGGATGCCGGGCATCGTTGTTCAGCGCGCAAAAACTACGTAGCAGCGGTCCAACGTGACCTACAATACAAGAGATGGGTACGAACAGTATGAGACGAATCGTGGAAGCCGCCGGCGGTATTCTGTACCGGTGGAAGGATGATGCCGAGCCGACGCGGGCATCATCTCCATCAGTGAAATCCAATATTGCCACCGATGGCACCATCATCGCGAACACCACGGATTCTGACGGCGAGACCACGGCAGCACCCGGCGCATCGGACGCGGCTTCCACCCCGGACCCGGCGCAGGCCGACAGCCCAGCCACAGCGGACAACGTACTCAACCGCATCGAACTGTGCATCGTGCATCGCCCGAAATACGACGACTGGAGCTGGCCGAAAGGCAAGGTCGACCCAAACGAATCACACCGGCATGCCGCCGTGCGCGAGATCGGCGAGGAATCGGGCCTGCCCGTGGAGCTCGGTCCCTATCTGGGCGACATCGAGTACCCGCTGTCCGAAGAGGGCCGCAAACAGCGCCATACCAAGGATCGGTCGGCGGACACCAAGCACATCCAGTTCTGGATGGCCACGCCAATCAGCGCCATCGACAATCTGCGGCGCACCCATGCGTTTGGCCCGGTGCATCGGGCGGACATCGGCGAAATCGACGAAGTCCTGTGGTTGACGCCGGCTGAGGCCCGCAAGAAACTCAGCCATTCCACCGATAAGGACATCCTTGCGCTATTCGTTGACCGGGTGCAGGAGGGCGCGCTTGACGCCGTGCCGGTGATTATCGTGCGCCACGGCAAAGCGGAAGCGCGCAAGCTGTGGAAGGGTTCGGACGCGAACCGTGACCCGACTGGCCACGTCGCCTTGGGTGCGCTGCCAGGAGACGTTGGAGATGTTCGCGTGGCAGACCGGACGAGACATGGTTCATCTCGATCCGCTCACCGAAGATGCATACGCCGCTGCGCCGGACACCGCATGGGAGTGTCTACTCAGCGAAATCGAGTTCGCACTTGAGCGCCGTCAGCCCATAGCGATATGCATGCACCGGCCGGTGATTGGTGGTATGTTCGGACACCTGCGCAGCATGTGCGTTGCGCCGTCTCTGAGCAAACGCCTGATCGCCAAGACACCGTTCATGCCGACCGGCACGGCGGTGGCGCTGTTCGTCACTCCGACGCCTCATGGTCCCAAAATCATCGATATTCAGAAGGTTCAACCGCTTGTCTACTAGACCCGCATTTCCTGATTCATCCAACTCCTCGGCCGCTGCCGCTGCAGCTCATGCCGCGCACAATGGTGCCGCCGGCAGTCTGGGCCCGGGCTTCGGCTCGTTGCGTGCGGCCGGAGCGGCATTCGGACCTGCTCGCATGGGTTCTTCACGCCCCTCGCGCCCGGCTCAGCTCGACCCGGCTGTGGCCGATGGATTGGCCGGTGGCATGGACCCGCAGGCGTTGAGCGAGATGAGTCATCTGTCTGCTGCCGCATTGCTGGATCGTGTGCGCCATAGCGAAGACCCGGCGGTTGTTGAGCGGGTGCTCACGTTGGTGGAGACGGTCGGCGTGGATGAAATCGCCGAACTATGGAGCGATACCGAGCCGGATTCGCTGCCTGGTGTGCTGTGGCGACTGTATATGTTGCGTACGTGGATGCGATCGAATCGCGACTCGATCGCGCATCTGTGGCGCTTGGGTGAGCCGGTGGCCACTACCGCCTCCGCCATCGCCGGCGTGGATCAGGCTCCCAGTGAAGATGACATCGTGCGATTGGCCGATTCGATTCTCTCCGGTGCTTTTGTGGGCGATTTTGCCGTGGCGCTTGAGCGTGCGGCGGCGTTTACCGATGTGGTGGCGTTGGGCTTGCGCGTGGAGGCGCGGCGCATGGTGACCCGGGCCGAGGCCAACGGCGGCTTCTCCTCGGATGCCGATGAGAAGGCCGTGCGCACCAAAGCCGCCCGCCTTATGCACACCGCCGGCAGCCTCATGGCCACCGCCAAGGATTTCCAACACGGTGCCAACCTCTGGCGTCGCGGACGGTTGGAGTAACCCCGCTCCAGGCTCCCTCTGATGAGGGAGCTGTCACGGGCGATGCCCATGACTGAGGGAGAAACCCACCAACCGCACCCCAACAATCAGCTACCAGCCAACACCACACCTCCCCCGGCGCGGCGAGCCCCATCGCAAGCTATACTGAGTATCCGCGTCGGACCGTGCTTAAGCCCCGGGCTCCATTTTTTGCCGCCGCGAGCGGCCCTTGCGCCGACAGGCGCTTTCGCGGTTCGGCGCTTCTTTTCTTTTACCAGATTCACGCCCCGAGCGTTGCGATGGGCACGACCAGTATGCCGTCATTGCGGCGATAGGCCTTCCCACCTCGGCCGGTAAGGAACATCATGAATTCGGGGTCTCGGACCTGAGCCATGGGATTGCCGCAGATTTTGTTGCGGAAGGATTTGAGCTTATCCGCATTGTCATCGTTCACCTTAAGGTCACTGAGTTTTATTTCGATGGCACCCCACCTGCCGTCAGACAACTCGATAATGACATCAACTTCAAGCCCCTTGTCATCGCGGTAATACGCAATGCGATTCCCGGCACCCGGCATAGCCGACAGATATACATTCAAATCACGAATGCACAGCGTTTCAAACAGATCGCCGAGCGTCTGTGTATCGCGCATCAGAGTATTCGGCGCGGCACCTAAAACCGCAGCAGGCAACGAAGGATCCACGAAATATCGCTTGGGCTTGGTTCGCACACGACTCTTTGCGCGGAGTGGCGGTTCCCAACCCTCCAAATCCGTCAGAAGGTACAAGTCCTTGAACATTTCCAAATAGCTCTTCACCGTCTGCGTATCCGGCTCACGCCGCTCATCGCCATATGCCATATCCGCAGCCAGCGTCGCATATTTTGGTGCCTGCGAGATGTTCACGGCAAGAGCTCGCATCAAAGCTCGTGCAGTTTCAGGATTCTTCTTCATCTTCGGCACGCTGATATCCAGCACACTTGCGATATATTCGCCCGGGATTTCCAAGGCGAATTCATCGTCTAGCTCAAGATTCGCGGGCCATCCGCCACGGCAACACCATCTGGCGATGTCTTCGATACTCGTATTGCATTCGGCAGGCTCGAATTTCCCCTCGAACAAATCGGATAGGCTGACCGCGCCCGTGGATTCTCCGGATTCAGCCAAGCTCATGGGCCACATGCGCAGACGAGCAATGCGACCAGTGCCGCTGTGATGAATGGCGTCACGATCCTTTGGAATAGCCGAACCTGTAAGAATCAGCTGCCCCTTGCGGTTCGCATTGTCATCTATATGGCGACGAGCGGCATCCCAAATTTGCGGTACATCTTGCCATTCGTCCACCAGATGGGGCTCCTCCCCCATCAGCACCAATGCAGGATCGGTTTGGGCGGCCGCGAAAACTGCCACATCATCCAGACGATCAACGCTTCGAGACCGGGAGAGCGCGGTCCATGTCTTGCCGCACCATTTCGGCCCAACGATTTCCACTGCACCGAACGCCTTGAGCAGTTTACTTAATCTGCTATCTACCACGCGTGAACGATAATCAGGCCTGGTCAAGGTACCATCGCGACCACTCAAATCGTTCATATTGCAGCCTTTCCCAGTTCTATCGTTCTAACAATATAGATTTTACACCAGTTTCATTCCCGATTTTACACCTATCTCATTCCCGGTTTTACACCAGTTTCATTCCCTGTTTTACACCGTGTTGTTTTTTACGCTTTACCCTCTCAGAGGTATCAGAGGCAGATCTCGGCACGGACAGGGCATTGTCCTGCTGCAACTGGCCTATCGCAGCAAAAAGTCGAATCACCCACAAATCCAATCCGATAAGCAAGCCGCGCCATTACCAATTCGGCAGGTCGGCAAACTTGGACTAGGCTGGGAATCATGGAACTCCATGTTTTGAATCATCCGCTGGTCGAGCACAAGCTCACCGTGCTGCGCGACAAGAACACCCCCTCCTCCACCTTCCGCGAGCTCGTCTCCGAACTCGTGATGCTTGAGGCCTACGAGGCCACCCGCAACCTGTCCGTGGTGGCCGCGCCGATCGAGACGCCGGTCGCCCCGATGACCGGCAAGAAGCTCGCCTCCCCGCGCCCGATCATCGTGCCGGTGCTGCGCGCTGGCTTGGGCATGCTCGACGGCATGACCCGCCTGATTCCGACTGCTGAAGTCGGCTTCCTGGGCATGAAGCGCGACGAGGAGCACCCCACCCAGCAGGTGACGTACGCGAACCGTCTGCCCGAGGACCTGTCCGGCCGCCAGTGCTTCCTCATCGACCCGATGCTCGCCACCGGCGGAACGCTGGTCGCCGCCACGCACTACCTGGCCGAGCGCGGCGCCAAGGACGTGACCGCGATCAACATCATCGCGGCCCCCGAAGGCATCAAGTACGTCGAGGAGCACATCGACCCGTCCATCGACTTCAAGGTCGTGGTGTGCGCGGTCGACGAACGTCTTAACGACAAGTGCTACATCGTGCCGGGACTCGGCGACGCCGGTGACCGTCTCTATGGCGTAATTGACTGATTTCCCTGGCTCCCCTCCCCGAGGGGAGCCAACATAACGGAACATCTATGCAAATCGACATTATTGCGCCGGGGCGCGTGAAGGAGCGTTACCTTCGCGACGCCATTGACGAGTATTCCAAGCGACTTTCGCGCTACTGCAAGCTCAACATCATTGAAGTGGCAGATGAGAAAACGCCTGACCATGCCTCCGAAGGCGTTGACCGACAGATCAAGGCCAGAGAAGGCGAACGCATCGCCAAGCATCTGAAGGACGGCGCGTTTGTTATTGCCCTTGCCATCAATGGCAAGCAGCTGTCCAGTGAAGAATTGGCCGCCAAAATCAACGACCTTGGATTGCGTGGCACCAGCCATATTCAGCTGGTCATCGGCGGTTCAATCGGCCTTGACGACGCGATTCTGCGTCGTGCTGATTTTCTGCTGAGTTTCTCGAAGATGACGTTCCCGCATCAGCTTATGCGCGTGATTCTGCTGGAGCAGATCTATCGCGCTTATAAAATCAACGCTGGCGAGCCGTATCACAAGTAAAACGCCATACCTCATGGGGCGGGAAATCCCCCATGGGGCGGTAATTGCCCCATGAGGCGGCAAAATCCTCATGGGGCGGTATGCCAAAATGGCTTAATTCCGCGGTTTCACATATTCTTCAAACCGCCCCATGGGCAAGTTACCGCCCGATGAGCCTGTAACCACCCCATGGGCGCATCAATAACGCCCTCAACCTCACACTGCGTCGGGGACGAACGCTTCGAAGATGTGGCGGTCGAAGTAGGGGGCGCACTGGGCGAGTTCATCGCTGCTGCGCACGGTCCATGAAACCGGCATCGCACCCATCGAACGAGCGAGCTTGACTTGCGGCGAAGCGCCACCGGTCCAGTCATAAGCCACGAAATCAGGACGAGACAGCCAGTCGAACGCCAGTAAGCCGGCGGCCCATTCAGCCGCACCATTCTTGCTCAGCTTCGCCGGCCAGCTCAGCTGACCGCGGCACACCTCAGGGTGATGCTCCTTGTACCAATTCACCGCGCCCGGGTGGAAGGATTCGATCACGTACGGGCCGTCATACGCCTCAAGCAAGGCGTGGCCCTTTTCCATGAGCTCTTCGCTACGCTCATCCCAAGCCCTGTTGTTGCTGAACTTGTATTCCACAATCAGCGGAGCCCGGCCGGCCACCACGTCCAGCACATCGGAGAACAGCGGCACATGCTGGTAGTACCCCTTCGGCGCGGCGGACGGCGTGACCACCAGCGGCGGGTTCGCGTCGGCACCCGGCAACGGTTCGGCCTTCAAATCGCCTGACTCGCCGTTCGGGAAGAGCGGAATACGGGCGAGTTCGTCGTAAGTCAGGTCTTCGATGCGGCGCGGATCGCCGGCCACGCGCAACAAATCGGCGTCATGGACCACGACCACTTGGCCGTCGAGCGTAAGCTGCACGTCGAGTTCGATGCCATAGCCAGCCTCGCAGGCGGCGGCGAACGCGGCCAGCGAGTTTTCGGGAGCAATCGGACCGGTCATATCCGCACTGCCGTAGCCGGCCTTGACAGCCATGCGACGGGCAAGCGACACATAATCATCGTTTTCGGCGATGGATCGCTCAGTGGTATCGGCTTGGGCGCTAACCGGATTATCCCCACCATAATCAGCGATATCGGTATAGCCGACCAAACCAGAACCCGCATCATGCAAGCCACGATGGGCATACCATACCTCCGGAATGGAGGGCACGAAATTACGACGCTTGTCATTGAACGTGCGCGGGGCCACGGCCCACACGGCAGCACCGGCGGCGGCCACGCCTGCCAGCGCCACGTTTCTCCAGAGCTTCGACGACATTGGAATCCTTCCTGTTGGGCTGCCTCTAGCCTAACGCTTCTGCCAGCCATTGTGGAGTGGTTGGATCATCCGGTTTCAGCGCGCGGTCCAGGTGGTTGGCGCGCAGTGGCTCCCAGCTGAAATCTGCCAGCAGATCGGCGGGTTTGCAAGGAATTGGAGTGGGTTGCAGACGCAGCAGCCAGGCGCAGTATCCGATGATTTGCTCGGGGGTTACGTTGCGGGCGCGCAAGGCTCCCATATCCAGCGAACGTTCGCGCTTGGCTAAACGCCGGCCGGCCGCATTGTCGATAAGCGGCAGGTGCGCATACTCGGGGTGCTCGGCGAGAGGCTTTTCCGTGTTGCCGCATTCCGGCTCAAAGCCGCCAGCCAACAGACACTGGCGAATCCACATTTGCAGCGCGGTGGAGCGCAGCAGATCACGGCCGCGCACGATATCATCAACACCCATATCGAGGTCATCCACGACCACGACCAGTTGATAGCCGAACAGTCCATCGGCTCGGCGAATCACGGAATCGCCTACCTCGCGGGCCAAATCGTAGTGCTGTGGACTATAGACACGGTCGTTAAAGCATGCGACACCATCAACGATTCCGGCATCGCCCTGCTGTTCCGGCGGCACGGCTCCCGACAGCGCAGCGGAATCGTCAGGCACTGTACGTTGCTTTTCTCCCGCTGCCGATTCCGGCATGGCGATACGGATGGAATGCTGGTCGCCGCGAACCAAACGGGCACGGACCTCGTCGGGATGGTCGTGCAGCAGGCGGCGGCACGTGCCGGGGTACACCATGAAGCCGTCGCCCTCGTTGGGGGCCGAGGCGGCGCGAATGTCGGCACGCGAGCAGAAACAGGGGTACAGCACACCTTGCGAGCGCAGGCATTCGAGAGCGTATTCGTATCGTTCAGTGCGCTGGGATTGGAACATCGGTTCGCCATCCCAGTCGAGGCCGAGCCAATGCAGGTCATCCATCATGAGCTGGTCCGCACCGGCGACCACACGCGGCTTGTCCACGTCCTCGATACGCATCAGCATGCGGTCGCCACGCGAGCGGGCCGAAAGCCATGCACCCAACATGGCGTACACGTTGCCGATATGCATGCGCCCCGACGGCGTCGGCGCGAATCGTCCAGTCACTGGCCCTCCTCGTATGAAGTTCAGCACCATGGTAGCGAAAAGGCTCTCCTCCTCAGAGGAGAGCCAATATAGTGAAGCTCGCCAGCCCGAACTCCCCTCAGTCAGCTTCGCTGACAGCTTTGCTCAGAGAGGGGAGCCAGTGATTGTCACTTGTCTTCGGTGACGTTGTCCACGCTCACGTCCGGATTGTCGGAGACAATCTGGTCGCTGGCCCAGGCGGAGAGCTCCAGATGTTCGCCGCCGGTCTGGTCGACGAGCACGGTGTCACCGTCGTGGACCTTGCCGGCCAGCAGCATACGGGCCAGCTGGTCGCCCACTTCGGTCTGTACCAGGCGGCGCAGCGGACGAGCGCCATAAGCCGGGTCGTAACCGGTGTTGGCCAGCCATTCGCGAGCCGAGTCGGTGACGTCCAGCGTGATGCGGCGATCGGTCAGACGCTGGGACACGCCAGCCACCTGGATATCCACGATGCCGCCAAGCTCCTCGCGCGTAAGCGGGTGGAACATGACGATGTCGTCCAGACGGTTCAGGAACTCCGGCTTGAAGTTCATGTGGACAGCGTCCATCACGGCCTTTTTCTTGGCGTCGGCGTCCATGTCCTCGTTCACGAGGAACTGCGAGCCGAGGTTAGAGGTCATAATCAGGATCGTGTTCTTGAAGTCCACGGTCCTTCCCTGGCCATCGGTCAGGCGACCATCGTCAAGTACCTGCAGCAGCACGTCGAAGATCTCCGGGTTGGCCTTCTCGACCTCGTCGAACAGCACCACGGAATACGGGCGACGGCGCACGGCCTCGGTCAGCTGGCCGCCCTGCTCGTAGCCCACGTAGCCCGGCGCCGCGCCAATCAGGCGCGAGACCGAAGCCTTCTCCATGTATTCGGACATGTCGATGCGGACCATGGCCTTCTCGTCGTCGAACAGGAAGTCGGCGAGCGCCTTGGCCAGTTCGGTCTTGCCCACACCGGTGGGGCCGAGGAACAGGAACGATCCGGTCGGACGGTTCGGGTCGGAGATGCCGGCACGCGAACGGCGCACCGCGTCGGACACGGCGGCGATGGCTTCCTTCTGGCCGATCACACGCTTGCCGAGGTAGTCCTCCATGTGCAGCAGCTTCTCGTTTTCGCCCTGCATCAGGCGGCCGACGGGAATGCCGGTCCAGTCGGAGACGATCTCAGCCACCGAGTCGGCGTCCACACGGTCCGGGACCATCGGCTCATCGGCCGGGTTGGCCGCGCTGGCATCAGCAGATTCAGCATCCGCGCTCTCCGCGGCGGCAAGCTCCTTCTGAATGGACGGAATCTCGCCGTACAGAATCTTCGAGGCCTCCGCCAAGTTGCCTTCACGGGTATACTTATCCGCCTGCACGCGCAGGTCGTCGAGCTTGGCACGCAGGTCGCCGACCTTGTTGTGGCCAGCCTGTTCCGCATCCCAACGCGCCTTGAGACCGCTGAGCTTCTCACGGGTGTCCGCAAGTTCGGCTTGCAGCTTGCCCAGACGCTCCTTGGACGCAGGATCCTCGGCCTTCTTGAGCTGCATTTCCTCCATTTCAAGACGGGTCACCTTGCGCTGCAGTTCATCGATCTCCTCAGGCGAGGAGTCGAGCTCCATACGCAGGTGGGCAGCCGCCTCATCGACCAGGTCGATGGCCTTGTCCGGCAGCTGACGGCCCGGAATATAACGGTTCGAGAGGGTCGCGGCGGCAACCAGCGCGTCATCGCCGATCGTCACCTTGTGGTGCGCCTCGTAACGCTGCTTCAGGCCACGCAGGATGGCGATGGTGTCTTCCACGCTCGGCTCGCCCACGAACACCTGTTGGAAACGGCGTTCCAATGCCGGATCCTTTTCGATGTTCTCGCGGTACTCGTCCAGCGTGGTCGCGCCGATCAGGCGCAGCTCGCCACGGGCCAGCATGGGCTTCAACATATTGCCGGCATCCATCGAG
>QWCV01003732.1_pt1 | contig 10788 bp, 9 predicted proteins | sample 1972621 | NCBI WGS metagenome assembly QWCV01 (sample SAMN09866699, study PRJNA288562) | Human gut metagenome isolate pre2_stool, whole genome shotgun sequencing... | isolation source: gut | host: Homo sapiens | place: USA: California
TGATCCTGAGAAGGTACCTAGTCTGGCTCTGACCGTAGGTGTGGGTACCGTGATGGCTGCCCGAGAGGTAATGATTCTCTGCAACGGTCATAACAAGGCCCGCGCCCTGCAGGCTGCCATCGAAGGTCCTGTTACCCAGGCTTGGACCATCAGCGCTCTGCAGCAGCACCAGCATGGCATCATCGTTTGTGATGAGATTGCCTGCGATGAACTGAAGGTGGGTACTTACCGCTACTTCAAGGATATCGAAAAGGATAACATCTAAGTTATCTGATGCCTATAAAAAAGAATAAGGATGATGACTATTCGTCATCATCCTTATTTTCTGCAATTACCTGAGGACCGCGAACCTTGTCCTTGAGTCCCAGACCTTTCTTGATTTCTATATTTACTCCATCGCTCAAACCGGTGGTTACCTGTTTGCGCTCATAAGTCTTCTTCTCGCCGCTACCTTTTATGATATATACAAAGGTAGAATCACCGCTAAACTCGATGGCACTCTCCGGAACGGTGAGTACATGGGTAGCCTTTGCCAGTACAATCTCGGCATTGGCGCTGTAACCAGAACGAATCTTGCCGCCCTTGGTAGAACGGATGGCTGCCTTTACCTCAAACTGGTTGGCACCATTGTTTTCTACAGCCTTAGGTGAGATATATTCCAGGTTAGCCTCGAAGTTGAGGTTCTGCAAGGCTCCGATGGTAATCTTCATCGGCATTCCTGTAACGAGACTTCCCACTTCGGTTTCATCGATATTGCCACGGAAGATGAGGTCGTTCATGTTGGCCACACTGGCGATGGTAGTACCATCGTTGAAAGTGTTGGCAAGAATCACCGAGTTACCCACCTTGACCGGAATATCGAGGATAATGCCCGAGATGGTAGAACGGATGAGGGTGGAAGAAGCGCTGGCATTGCTCTTGCTTACACCATCGCGCACCACCTGGAGAGCATCTTCGGCAGCGGTAACCTCCTCGCGTGCCTGTTTCATCGCCTGCTTTACCTTATCAAACTCATCGGCGCTGACCAGTTGCTTCTTGTAGAGTTGTTCCTCGCGTCCATAGTTTACCTGTGCCTGCTTCAGGTTAATCTCGGCAAGGCGCACACGAGCCTGAGCCGAACTGAGCTGTCCCATATCCGGAATCACCTTTACCTTGGCGATAACCTCGCCCGCCTGAACATAATCACCTGCTTCTTTGCAAATCTCGGTGATGATACCGCTAATCTGAGGCTTTACGCTCACCTCGTTGCGAGGCTCAATCTTGCCCGTGATGACGGTAGTTTTCAAAACATCAGCCATCTTAGGAGTAAACTCAGTATACTCCACAGGCTTAGGCTGCGATTTCTCATAAAGGAACACGAAGGTTCCGATGAAGATCAAGGCGACAATCGCCGCAACAATCAACTTTGAATACTTTTTCATATCTTTTATATCTTATATTTTCTTTTATTCGTCTCTCATCGCATCTACCGGTTTGATGCTCATGGCTCGCCATGCAGGGGCGAGTCCGGCTAGGCCGCCGAGAATGCAGATGAGGATGGCAGAAGAGATGGCCGTCCAGAAATCTACCTGGAAGTGGGCGGTAAGAATGCCATCCGTGGTGTTCGCCATCTCTAGCATCTGCAGGATGGCAACACCGAAGAGAATGCCGCTCATGCCGGCTACCAGGGTGAGGAGAATACTCTCGGAGATGATTTGCGAGAGAATCATCTTAGGCGTGGCTCCGATGGCTCGGCGGATGCCTATCTCGGTGGTTCGCTCCTTTACCGTTACCATCATGATATTGGAAACTCCGATGGCGCCGGCAAGAAGGGTGCCGATACCTACCAGCCAGATGAGGAAGTTGACGCCCTTGAACAGGTTGTCGAGCATCTGGAAGAGAACTTCGGTATTGAACACCATAATGCCCTTTTCGTCCGTAGGGTCTATGCTGTGGGCTCTTGCCACGGTTTCTCTCATCCGTTGGGCAATGCTGCTCATTACTACGCCCGGTTTGCCGGTGGTGGCTATGATGTCAACCGCCTTACCCCGGTTATAAGCGCTGCGCAAAACCGATTGGGGCAGAGTGATGGTTTCATCGGCACGACCGCCGAAATTGATGCCGTTGCCTGAACGGTAATCTACGCCTATCACCATATAATAGGTAGAGTCAACTCTTACGCTCTTGCCGCACGGATCACCGCCGCCAGGAAAGAGATTCTTGTAAATCTGTTTGCCGATGACGCAAACCTTGCGCTGCTGGCGCACATCCATCTCGTTGATGTATCTGCCGTAAAACATCTGTGGCGCAGAAACCAGGGCGTAATCGGGATTTACGCCTTGGGTGCTGCCGCTGAATTTCTTGTCGCCAAACACTACCGACTTGTTGCCGCCGAAGAGCAGCGGGGTAATGACATCGAGTTCGGGCACCTGGTGGCGCAATCTGTCCAGGTCTTTCTCTTCCATCTGCCAGGAGCGCCCCTTGTTGAATCCCTTGTAGGGTTTGGTGGTGTTCTGCGCCCAGATGATGGCGGTGTTGGTGGCAAAGCCTGTGAAGTTGTTTTGCAGCATCTCCTTCAGTCCCTGTCCGCCACCCATCAGGGCGATGAGCATAAACACGCCCCAGAACACGCCGAAGCCCGTAAGCAGACTGCGGCTCTTGTTCCTCGTGATGGTGTCGAGAATCTCTTTATATGTATCTAAATCTAATCGCATAATAATAATTTATAGTTTACTCCGCTCTCAGCGCCTCTATCGGTCGGATTCTTGCAGCCTTGATGGCTGGGATGAGTCCGGCGATGGTGCCTGCGATGACGATGGTGATGGTGGCGCCGATACAGGTGCCGATGCCCACCGTAGGGTTCACAAACATGGCGGCTTTAAACAGTCCGGTATCTATGGTGGTGTGGCCGATGGTTGCATCCATGATTTCGTTTGCCGCCACGCCACATACCATTCCGATGTAGCCGAAGAACGAGGTGATGATGATGCTCTCGGTAATGATGAGCTTCAGTATCGACCAAGGCTTGGCGCCGATGGCTTTTCTTACACCAAACTCTCGGGTTCGTTCCTTCACGGTGATGAGCATGATGTTGCTAACACCCACGATGCCGCTCAGTAGGGTGAACAGACCCACTATCCAGAGTGCCGTCTGCATGATGGCGATTCCCTGGTTCATCTGGATATTGTCCATGTATCGGTTCCAGAGCCAGATGGTTCGCTCGTCATCAGGTGCTGCCTGATGGTTGTTGTTGATGCTGGCACGATAGTTCTTCTCAAACTGCTCGTTATCTTCCTTGGTCTTCAGGTTCTTGATGGTAAACTCCAGACTTCCCGCATCATCGCCCTTGGCGTAGATGGTCTTTATGGTGGAGTAGGCGATGAAGGCTTCGGTATTATTGCGCGATTCATCATCCTTGTAGATTCCCACCACCTGGAAGTTGAGGTTGCTGATCTTTACGTTCTTGCCCACCAGCGAACGGTAGTCTTTGCTGAGTTCCTTGGCCTGGCTTCGGCTCAGCACCACATTCTTGCGCTGCTCCTTCATATCGATTTCGTTGATGAATCGTCCGGCTATCAGCTCCGTCTTGTCGATTTTGGGATGCGTAGGAGCCACACCCACCAACGACTGGCTTGCCACATAATTATCACCATAGTTGATGTTCACGTTATACTGTTCCAGTCTTCCACCCACATCATCTACATACTGGCCGTAGGTCTTGTTGCTGATGAGGATATCCTTGTCGTTGAGCGTGATGCTTCTGCCCTCCTTCAGTCCCTTGTAAGCCTTGGAGGTTTCGCCCGGGAATACTCGCATGGAGTTGGCAAGGAATCGGGTGCTTTGCTGCAACTGGGCATTAATCAGTCCGTTGCCGGCGCCCAGCAGGAATATCAGCATGAAGATTCCCCAGGCAACGGCAAATCCCGTGAGCGAAGTGCGGAGCTTGTTGCGCTTCGACGTGCTCCATATTTCTTTGATTAATTCTCTCATGTTCCAAGTTCAAAGTTATTTCACGTAGTCTTTCGATACGAGATGATGGTCTCTGTTGTCTTCGATGCTTCCGATGAGTCCGTCCTTGATATGGATAACCTTATCGGTCTCGTTGGCAACACCGCTTTCGTGGGTTACCACCACGATGGTCATTCCCTCTTTCTGGTGCAGTTCCTTCAACAGGTCCATCACTTCCACGCTCGTTTTGGAGTCTAGGGCTCCGGTAGGCTCATCGGCAAGGATGATTTCGGGTTTGGTGATGAGGGCACGGGCGATGGCTACACGCTGCTTCTGTCCTCCCGACATCTCGTTAGGATAATGGTTGGCCCATTGCTTCAAGCCCAGTTTTTCGAGATATTCCATTGCCAGTTCGTGGCGCTTCTTGCGGCTCACGCCCTGGTAGAAGAGTGGAAGTTCCACGTTTTCCACCGCTGTCTTGAACGAGATGAGGTTGAACGACTGGAAGATGAAGCCTATCATCTTGTTGCGGTATTCGGCAGCACGGGTTTCCGAGAGGTCTTTGATGAGCACATCATTGAGTCGGTATTCTCCCGTATCGTAGTTGTCGAGAATACCCAGTATATTTAATAAGGTGGATTTTCCCGAGCCGGAAGCACCCATGATGCTGACGAACTCGCCACGTTCGATGTCGAGGTCGATTCCCTTCAGTACATGGAGTGGCTGAGCACCCTGGTAGGTTTTGTTGACGTCTTTTAGATGAATTAATGACATATTACTTTCGTTTTATGGATATCAATTTAAACCATTAGACGCTTGCAACTTTCTGAAAGTTGCAAGCGTAACTCTTTTTTTAAAACGTTATTACATACACCTTATTATATATAAGGCAAAGACAGAAGCTATAAATATATATTTGAGGATGAATAGTGTCATCATATCTTTATCTTTTTGAGATTCTTCTCCAACTCTTCCTTCACTTCATCGATGGAGATGTCAAGAAGCTGCATTTGTCGGGCGAGTTCCGGGAGTCTTTCTTTCATAAACTCCTTTTTGCGGGTTTTCTTGATCTGCTTCTTGGCTCCTGCGGAAACAAAATAGCCCAGGCCTCGCTTGTTGTAGATAATCTCGTCGGTGGCAAGCAGGTCGTATGCCTTCACGGTTGTATTGGCATTTACCTCCAGCAGCACGGCGTATTCCCTGACGCTCGGTATTCGCTCGTCTTCCTTGTACTTGCCCGCCAGAATTTCATCGCTCAATCGCTCGGCTATCTGTACGTATATTGCTTTATCATTACTGAAAATCATAATCTTCAAATTTTAATTCTTAGATGTTGATCCACTTGTTGCAGATAACCTGCATGCGGGTGAAGAGCTTGTAGGATGCCCAATAGTTGAAGGCAGCCAAAGCAAGAAATACTGCAGACGAGGTGAATACAGCACAATATTGAGCAGAAGAACCCTCTTCGATGTGCAAGGTTCCTACGAAATCAAGCCATCCGGCTTCATCCAGTTCGTTGATAATATAACCCAAAATCAGACAAAGTGCCAATCCCGTACATGCTGTCAGAAGCACAGGAAACTTACGGTAGAAGGCTCCTCCCAGGGTTGCGAAGGAATGGGCAAATATCAGGAAGGAGTAGACTGCCAGAATTGTTTGCCAAGAATTGTCTATTGGTGAAAGGGCAAAAATGGTGTGGTTGAGTACTGGCCATGTAAGGCTGATATGGAAGCCTGGAGTGATGAAAAAGCTAAAGATGAGCTGGATAATATCTGAAATGACCAAGGCTCCTAGCAAAGTCACAAGACCACCAACGGTAACAACCAGAAATCGAGCCACATATTTTTCCAGGTTAGTGGCAGGAAGCATCAGGAAACTTTCGCGCTGTAACTTGGTCTTCATATTTCTGAAGATGCAAGATGCCAATACGTAAATGACCATAAAAGAAATGAATCCAAAGAACATATATGCGGATTTCTTATAACTGTCGGTCAGGGCATCTAGTTCATGGGATGCTGCAATAAAGCCACTAATTCTGTAAAGCCGGATGATGTTTGCAATTGAAAAACAGATGGCGAGTCCTGCAATGACTCCCAAATTATAGGTCCAGTTGTTTAATACATCCCAACGGATAACCATTCCTAATCTATTTAAATCGAGATTCTTTTTCATAATCGTCTAATTTTTAATCGTCTAATTTTTAATCGTTTAATTTTCCATTAATTACTGCATTGAAGAGCAACTCCAGGTTCATCTGTGTTTCCTGCTCACCCTCCTGTCGCTTGCAGATGGCGGCATTACCCTGCAGGGTTGGCTCGGCGTAGAGCACGGTGTCGTCCATTTCCTGTGGGTTGCGGTATTCGAAGGTGTATTTCTCGCAGATGTCTGAAACCGAAGTGTCGAGCAGAAGCTGGCTCTGGTTCATGATGATGATGTGGTCGAGCAACGACTCTACATCGTGCACCTGATGAGTAGAGATGACGAGGGTGCGGTCTTCCGTCATGTTGTTGGCGATGACCTTACGGAACTGGCTCTTCGATGGGATGTCGAGACCATTGGTTGGCTCGTCCATCAGAAGAAAGCGGGTACCCGTGGCGAGTGCGAAACTCATGAATACCTTCTTCTTCTGTCCCATCGAGAGTTCGTTCAACTTGAGAGAGAGTGGTAAATCAAAATCCTTGAGGCAACGGTCCAGCACTTCCTGCGAGAAGTTTGGATAGAATCCCTGGTTCATCTTCACGTAGGTGGCGAGGGAAACGTTGGGCAGTTCAAACTCTTCGGGCACCATGAAGATGTCCTTCAGCATCTCGGCTCTGCGATCTTGTGCCGAAATGCCATCCACGAGAATGGTACCTTGTTGCTGGCGGAGCAATCCGCTGATGAGGTAGAGCAGGGTGCTCTTGCCTGTACCATTCTTACCGAGCAAGCCATAAATGTTGTTCTCCTTGAGTTCCAAAGAGAAATCTCTAAATACAAGGTGCTTGCTACCTGGGTATCTGAAATCAATGTCTTTAATCTGTATCATAATCTTTAATGTTTTAGTGTACTACTTCAATAGAACACTGCAAAGGTATGCTTTTCTGCGATAACTTCCAAACTTTTGGGCAATTATTTTTATACTTTAACGTATTGTTAACAATTCCACCTTATTATATTATAAGAAGAGTATGATATGAATGTCTTGTAATATAGAACTTTATAAAAAACAAAGGCATCGGAAAGCAAAAACTTCCCGATGCCTTGATGCTTTTTATTAAGTCGTTTAGATATATTTCATGAGAATATCCCAAACTGCAATGATGTGGCAGATACTACCAGCTAAAACGAAAAAATGGAACACGGAATGCATGTATTTCTTCTTGTTGATACTGTAGAATACGGCGCCCGTAATGTAGCAGACGCCTTCGGCAATAATCCACCAGACTGTGGCGGTGGATACGGAGTCTATCAAAGGTTTAAAGGCAACCAGTACCGACAATCCCATGCCTACAAAGCAGATGGTCTCCAGGTTGCTGTGATCCTTGAGTCTGGCAAAACTCATGATGGTTCCGGCAATGGCGCAAGCCCAGATAAAGATAAAAAGACTCCATCCCCAATATCCCTGCTCTCGCATCGCAATGAGCGTGATTGGCGAGTAAGAACCGGCAATATGCCAGTAGATGGCGGCATGGTCCCATTTGCGCAGTCGCTCCTTCCATTTGCTCCAGGCAGAAACAGCATGGTAAACCGTTGAGGCGATGTAAGACATCAGCATACCGAACAGATAGAGGATAACTCCCGCCGTAGCCCATCCGTTATGCATCGTAAAGCACCAATATAAGAAGATGGCTCCCACGACAAAGCCCATCAGGATACCTCCTGCATGCGACCATGAGTTCCAAAGTTCTTCTTTATGACTGAAATGTATCTTTAGTTTCATATCTCTATATATCTTTTCGTTACACATTCTGCTGATTTTGAGAAATAGGGCATTCAAGCCACTATACCTAAATCGTTATCAGCTATAACATTGCAAAGATACTAAGAATTTCTTAAAGTGGACTATCTTTTAGGAATTCTTTCGATTTCGGGAGTGTTTTCTTTGCTTTATTTGCTGATTGTTTGTCCTTTTCTGCTTTCTTCGAAAAATAAATCAAAAAAATATTGGAGTGTATTGGATTTTTTTATAATTTTGCGATGTGAAAATGAGAAATCATCTCTCACAAAATAGAAACTATAAACGCAACTAATAACTTAGAAAGGTAATATGAAGTTAAAATCAATTGCACTTATATTGATGACTGTCGCACTTCCGGCGATGGCAGAAAAAGTATCTGTAAATACAAAGGGTATGTCGCTCATTCTAGATGTTGAGAATGGAAAGCCTGCCCAGTATCTCTATTTCGGTACTAAGTTGAATCCTAACGATTTGCAGAATCTGAAGGTCGCTACTGATGGCCGTATGGATGCTTATCCGGCTTACGGACTGAATACTCCAGCTGAAGCAGCGCTTGCCATGCGTCATAGTGATGGCAATCTTTCAACTGCACTCGTGGCTACGGGCTGTGATGTGAAGAACGAAGGAAAAGCTTCTGTTACGACCGTTCATCTGAAAGATCCTGTATATAATATAAAGGTAGATTTGAAGTATCGTGCATACAATGATGTTGATATGATTGAGGCATGGACCGAGATTCTGAATGGTGAAAAGGGTACTGTTACCCTGACTACCTTTGCATCGGCTATGCTTCCTATCCGTCGTGGAGATGTCTGGATGAGTCATCTTTCCGGTACTTGGGCAGCAGAGGGACAGTTGAGTCATGAAAAACTGCAGCCAGGAGAATTTGTAATCCGAAACAATGATGGTACCCGCAATTCGCATACCGATCATGCTGAAGTCATGTTCTCGCTCGATGGTAAAGGACAGGAAAATGCGGGTAATGTTATTGGTGCAGCCTTGGTTTATAGCGGAAACTATAAGCTGAAGACGGTTACCGATGATACCGAATATCATTATTTTTTTGCCGGTATTAACGAACAGAACTCTGAATATCATCTTAAGAAAGGTGAGACTTTCAAAACTCCAGTACTCGCTTTGACCTATTCAACACAGGGCTTGAGCGGTGCAAGTAGAAACTTCCATAAATGGGGACGCAAATATATCTTGGCACATGGAGATAAGGAGCGTGATATCTTGCTCAACTCTTGGGAAGGTGTTTATTTCGACATCAACCAAAAGGGAATGGACCAGATGATGGCTGATATCCATAGTATGGGTGGTGAACTCTTCGTGATGGATGATGGATGGTTCGGAACCAAATATCCTCGTGTTACTGATAACTGTGCGCTCGGCGACTGGGTGGTTGATACCAAGAAACTTCCTAATGGCATTGAAGGCTTGCTGAACGATGCCAGGAAAAACCAGGTAAAGTTTGGTATCTGGATCGAACCGGAAATGACCAATACTACCAGTATGCTCTATGAGAAGCATCCTGATTGGGTTATCAAGGCTCCTAAGCGAGATGCTGTTCTGGGCCGTGGCGGTACCCAGCTGGTGCTCGATCTCTCAAATCCAAAAGTACAAGACTTTGTTTTCGGTGTAGTAGACAATTTACTTACTAAATATCCAGATATAGCCTACATTAAGTGGGATGCCAATATGCCTATTATGAATCATGGCAGCCAATACTTGTCTGCAGCAGAACAGAGTCATCTCTACATTGCTTATCATCAGGGATTTGCGAAGGTTATCGACCGTATTCGTGCTAAGTATAAGGATGTGGTGATTCAATGTTGCGCAAGTGGCGGTGGCCGTGCCAATTGGGGCATGCTCCGTGGTTTTGATGAGTTTTGGGTAAGTGATAATACGGATGCCATGCAGCGTATTTATATGCAGTATGGAACCAGCTATTTCTTCCCAGCCATCGCCATGGCAAGTCATATCTCTGCTGTGCCAAACCATACCGTATTCCGCACTACTTCTTTGAAGTATCGTATTGATGTAGCTATGAGCGGGCGTCTTGGAATGGAAATCCAGCCAAAGAATATGACGGATGAGGAGAAGGCTCTCTGCCGAAAGGCTATCTCTGAATACAAGGAGATTCGTCCTGTTGTTCAGTTTGGCGACCTTTATCGTTTGGTTTCTCCGTACGATAATCAGGGTTTGTCTTCTATTATGTATGTTAGTGAAGCAAAAGACAAGGCTGTCTTCTATTGGTGGAAATTGGCAAACTTCTATAATGTTCATTTGCCAAGAGTTAAGATGGCTGGTTTGGATGAGAATAAGATGTATAAGGTAAAAGAACTTGATGTAATTGATAACAGGCCTCTTGATTGTGAGGGAAAATCTTACTCTGGTAAGTATCTTATGGAACATGGCTTGGAAATGCCGTATGTTCATGAGGTAGACTGGGGTAAGAAGAACGACTGGTCGTCTCGTGTTCTCTATTTGGAGGCAGAATAGTTTTCTGGTACCATTATGTATATGCGCATGCATGTGTGCCCACACGCAGATATGAGCGCGTGTATGTATATAATAAAGTGTTTGGTATCAAAATAAGTGCAAAATAAGATGAAAGTGTTAAAATACTGTTAATTCCGAAACTTTTTCTTGGAAATATTTGGTGGTTTCGGAAAATGTTTGTACTTTTGCACTCGCTTTTGAGAAATACAACTTCTCTTAGCAACTAAAGAAAGAGTTCTTTGAAAGATTTTACATAAACAGACAAGTAGTACAAGAAGCGGTTTTGAATTACACCTTATTATATATAGGGATATGAAGAAACTGGGTAAAAGAAACGAACCGTCAAGCAATTGACAAGTCAGGTTTACTAAGCTTCAATAAACGAAAAGGATATTCGTCCTAAGTACAGACAACAAACA
>QWCV01003735.1_pt1 | contig 10780 bp, 9 predicted proteins | sample 1972621 | NCBI WGS metagenome assembly QWCV01 (sample SAMN09866699, study PRJNA288562) | Human gut metagenome isolate pre2_stool, whole genome shotgun sequencing... | isolation source: gut | host: Homo sapiens | place: USA: California
ATCGACCGTCTCCGTTTTCAACAAACAAAGGGCGAAACCGCATGGTTTCGCCCTTTTTCTGTTCGGTTGATTGTTTTCCGCTCACAGCACCTGCACATCCAGATTCTCACACGCCCCACCATGGCCAGCCATGCCTTGAGCGGCTCGGCCTTCTTAGATAGCACGGACGGCGCCAATTCGCAAAAACCAGTTACTTCCTATTATGTCTTTGCATATTCTCATCGTCAGCACATCATTTTCCATCATTATGTACTAACTCCACCCATTTCTTTTAGCTAAATTGCTTACCGCAAAACAGAATTTCTCCCACGGTGCCAATGTCATCTGCAACGGGTCGCCCTCTCGAATCCTAAGCGTTCTTCTGATCTCCTTCGGAATAACAACGCGGCCGAGATCGTCGATCCGGCGCACGATTCCGGTTGCTTTCATAGCAATTCCGCCTCCCATTTTCGGTATTTCTGCTGCGATAGTGGTAGTATTTACTGAAACCGTGCAATTCATGTAGAAAAACCGTATGCACAATGTGTTCCTATTCATGAAAATTATGGTTTGCAGATCTGTTTTTTTCGCGTTAGCAGCTGCTCTGCACAGCGGACGCACGGCTGATATTTAATCAATCCGCAAACCCCTTTGTCGTCCATTGTTTTTCTGCCAGTCCTCGAAGAACGGATACAATAAACGTCAGTATATTCAATATCATGCTGTATATTCTCCTCATTTTCGTATTGCGGCAAAATTAAAAATCCCCGATCAAACCGCAAGGTCAGCAAGTTCGGCTGACCTTGGGTTAAACCGAGGATTTTTTTGATTCTGCTTACTTTTTCGCCTTGCTGCCGACCAGATAGCACACAGCGGCAACGATCATGCCGTTGATGGATGCGATACCCCACGGGACCAGATTTGCCACCACAGCGCCCAGCACAACGCCGGAAACCGCAAACCAGTTGACGTTTTCGGTCACTTCAACGTCCTTGTACTTTTCACGGTCCATGAAGAAGCTCATCACCAGAATGATGCCGACCGGCGGCAGCGTACAGTTGAGGATATTCAGCCAGCCGGTGAAATTCCAGTACAACCAGACCGCAAGCACGGTGCCGATAATACCGGAAACCAGCACCATCGGCTTCTTTCTCTGGCCGAAAATGTTCGCCAGACCCAGACCCGCCGAATACAGTGCATTATCGTTCGTGGTCCAGATGTTGAGACCGAGGACCAGAATCGCCAGATAGAACAGACCGAGGTTGATCATAACCTCAAAAATGTCATTGCCGCCGACGTAGACCGACGAAATACCGCCGAAGAAAAACATCAGCGAATTGCCGATAAAGAACGCGATAACGGTCGTGACCGCACCAACCTTGCCGTTGCGGGCAAAGCGGGAGAAGTTCGGCGTTGCCGTGCCGCCAGAGACAAACGAGCCGATAACCAGACCGGCGCCGCCGACAACGGTCAGCGTACCGCTGGACTTGGCAAACTGATCAATCAGCGTACCGTTGCCCTGTTTGACCGCCATCACCATGGCAACCGTACCCAGGATTGCAACCAGCGGAACCGCAATATAGCTGATGAGCGTCAGCGATTTGATGCCGAAATACGCCGAGGCCGTCATGCACACACCCGCAATGATAACGAGCACCCATTCAGCCGCTGTGCTGCCGCCGAGCAGCTCATTTGCAACCGGAATGGCAAACATGGCGATACCGACGCCGAACCAGCCGATCTGCGTAAACGAGATCATCGCACTCGGCAGGTACGAGCCTTTTGCACCGAAGGCTTTGCGTGCCAGCAGGTCAAGGCTCATGCCGGTTTCCGCACCGACGTAACCGAGCAGACCGGTGTACAGGCTCAGGATCAGGCCGCCGATGATCATGGAGATGATAAAGCCGCTGAAATCCAGTCCGTCTGCCAGCTCCTTGCCGACCCACATGCTGGCCGAGAAGAAGGTGAAACCCAGCATGATCATGAACATAGTTACGATGCCGCGGCGCGCATAATGCGGCACAGCCGCTTCCGCAAAGTCGATATCGACCGGTGTGTTGTCATTTTTCATAGATTCTTATCCCCTTTTTGTGTATTTGTCAAAGAATGTACTTTTTGAGCGTCGTAGTGAACTCGTCAATGCGCTGATGCGCGATCTCCTCCAGCGTTACGTCCTTCAGGCTCTCGACAAAGCCGCGCTCCTGCTGATACAGCCAGCGCGTCAGCTTTGCGTCCAGCTTTTCATAGTGACAGTCCTTCAGCCAGTCCTCATAGGAAATCGGCAGCGCATGACCCAGTTTTTCCTCCAGCAGCGCCTGCTTGTCGATCTTGTCGGCACGCGCGAGAATGCCGTTCCAGAATTCCAGCACCTCTTCAATGTGCTCGTGGATTTCGTAACGGCGTGCACCGCCATCGTAGATCGTGCACTTCTCAAACAGTGGATTCTGCATGGAAAGCGTCTGACGGCGGAACTCCGGCGCCACAATGCCGCCCTTCCAGTAAAAGTCGATGAGCGCACGGTTGATGCCGGAAACGCCCTTGTCGCCTTCCTCGTAGCAGCTGAAAACGCCCTCGTAGTACACGGTGATGAAGCCCTCAAAGTCCGGCCAGTAGGTGCGGATTTCTTTGGTCAGCTTTTCGAGAATCTCAATGCCCTGCGTACCGCCGATGGTAAACAGCAGAATGTTGCGCAGCTTGGCGCCCTGCTTGCGGTAATAGTCGGTGACATAGCGCAGGCACTGCACAAGCGTCTCGCCCGAGGCGATGATATCGCCGATCATCAGCGTGCTGTTGGGCACCATGGTCAGCTTGCAGTATTTGATATCGAGCGACATCTCATCATTCTCGCCGAACACGCGCTCACTGGACATAAAGCTGATGTCATGCACGCGGATATGCTCCTTGTAGCAGCTTTCCTCGAGCGGGTAGTTGAGTGCGCCGCGCAGAATGGACAGAATGTTCGCCGAAGTGATCTTTTTCTGCTCCTTGAGGTAGTACATCATCTGCGAGGTAGCCGTCACGAGCGACGCATACACCTCATAGCCGACAACCTCCGGATGGTTCATCAGCTTGCGGGTCTCGGCCTCCGAGACGATGTAGTATTCATTGACAAAGCTGCCGCCCGCCAGACGGTAGCAGTCCACACCCTGATCGCTGAATTCCGGTACGATATGGACATCATTCCAATTTTCGATCATATCAGTTTCCTCCCTAAAAAAAGGGACCGACTGCCATTTTTGCGGGCAGAAGGTCCTTGGTTTTCATCGTTTTCCTATTGGATTCAACGGAACGCCGCATGTTCTGTTTTTACACAGCATATCCGTCCATCCCCTCTTTTTCGACTTCATTTTACTGAATTTATTATACGGGAGAAACCATACCGTTGTCAACAGCTTTGCAAGCCTCAGGCCGGATTTCTTACTTATAATCCGCATTCAAAAACAGCGGCTTAATCGTAGAAATCTCGGCGTATTCCTCCTGCGAGACCTGCATATCCGCATTCATGGTCTGCAGATCGGTCTTGACGACCTCAAGCGCCTCCATGACGTTCAACGCATGGCCTTCCGCGATGGCCTGCTGCATACGGCGCAGCACGATCGGGTGCGCGTACCGTGCGGGCAGCGGAAATGCCGGAAAACGGTCGATATAGTTCTGCATCTGTACCCGCGCCTGCTTATCCCCGCGCAGAACAGCCACATTGTTGTTGCGCGCCGTCGGCAGCAGGCGCCATCCGCCAAACAGGAAAACTGCCGCCAGCAGACACAGCAGCAGGTATCCGCCGGAGAAACCGCGGCACACGAGCGACACCACGCCGTAAATCAGCGCCGCCGCCCCGAGCACCATGATCGCTGCAGCCGCCCAGCGGTATCCCGCGCTCCTGCTCTGGTAGTTGCGCCGCCGTTTGGCTGCACGACTGAGCCGCTTGTACAGCTCGGGCTTGCGCTCGAGGTACGCAATCGCATTCTCCAGCTCCTCAATCTCCCGCTCAGCGCGCATGCTGAGCGGCGGTCGTCGGCGTTCTTCCGCCCTCCGACGCTCGTACTCGACCTCGAGTTCAGCCTCCTCTTCCTCGCTGACGCACGGAATCTCCGGATGCATCTTGTGCAGCACGCGCAGCAGCTCGTCAATCTGATCCTCGTACTTGAAACAGCACACCTGCTGCATGCCGCCGTCATACTCCACAAGCAGACAGGCTCTGCCTGCAAGCACACCCCGGACACCGCCGGTGCCTTCTTCTATAAACTTAAATGCCCGCGTAATGGCGGAAAACGGCACATAATAATGCCGGTCAATAAAATAACTGTTCAAATATAATGCCCGGCGGCCAACACCGCACGGACCGATCCGGCGGCAGTGCTGCTTATCGCGGACAAGCGAAGCGTCATCCAGCATGGTTCTGCTGAGCGGACGCGGTTTAAAAATCATATTCATCACCTGTAAATATTGTAGCACAAAAGCGCGGATTCAGCCACCCGATCCCATAAGAAATCCTGCTGCGGCGGTTCTTTATGCAAAGCGACAAATTCTCTCTTTCAGACAAATCGTTTTTGGCATACTATCCAAAATCACAGTATTCCTATTGACAATTAGGATATTCAAGTCTATACTTTCAATCACTGAAACCCGATAGGATTTATATGAATTGAAAGGAGAACCTGTCATGAGCCGAATGTACTGTATGAATCGCTGCTGCATGTGTATGCACCGCTGCTCGTGTATGCGTTCCCTTGTGACCTGGCGAATGTGCAAATAACGCGCATAAACCATCCTGGCGGAAGGCATACGTCTTCTGCCGTTTTTTGTCGAAAGGAGTTCTCCCTTGTGAAGCATTTTGTCAAATCACTGCCAGTTCTCTCCATTCTACTGGCGCTCGCCTGCGATATTCTGCGGCCGGATTCCACGCAGCATCCTGCCGCAGAACATCCTTATTTTACATGGGCGCTGCTCATCGGACTGGCCGTGTATGTGATTGCCCTGCTGATATCGCTCGGCAACACCAAGGTACGCGATAAGCTGTCGTACAGCGCACTGTTCTATGCAGGAGCGGTTCTGGTGCTGAACATCCTCAACCTGCTGACCGCCAAGTTTGCGATTCTGCCGGTGCTGTACTTTCCCTCGCTCGACCGTGTGTTCGGCGTTCTCGTTGAGGACAGCGCGTTCCTCGCGACCTGCCTTGCATACTCCGCACGCCTGCTGTTCTTCGGCTGGCTCGGCGGTGCGTTCGTCGGCGTGCTGACCGGTATCGCCATCGGCTTCAGCAAGACCTTCGCCTACTGGGTACAGCCGCTCGTCCGCGTGCTCGGCCCGATCCCGTCCACCGCATGGATCCCGCTGGTGCTCATCGCTTTCCCGACTGCGGTTTCCGCCAGTGCCTTCCTGATTGCGCTGGCTGTGTGGTTCCCGACTACCGTGCTCACCAGCAGCGGCATCGCTTCCATCCCCAACTCGTACTTTGAGGTCTCCTCGACGCTTGGCGCGGGCAGCTTCTACCGCATTGCCAAGGTCGGCATTCCGGCGGCTATGCCGCATATGTTCCTCGGCCTGTTCAACGGCACCTGCTCGTCGTTCATCACGCTGGTCACCGCCGAAATGCTCGGCGCCAAGTACGGCATCGGCTGGTACATCAACTGGCAGAAGGAAATGATGGCATATGCCAACGTATATGCCGGACTGATCATCATTGCAGTCACCTTCTTCATTCTCATCACGCTGCTGTTCAAATTCCGCGACCGCGTGCTCGCATGGCAGAAAGGAGTTATCAAATGGTAGGAAGTATTTCGATTTCGGGTGTATCCAAGCATTTTGTCAATCCCACCGGAGAGCGCATTACCGCTCTCGACAATGTTTCGCTCGATATTCCCGCCGGTTCGTTCGTTTCACTGATCGGACCGTCCGGCTGCGGCAAATCCACGCTGCTGCGTTTGATCTCCGGTCTGATTCCGATGGACGACGGCAGCCTGACGCTGGACGGTACACCTATCAAGGTCCCCGGTGCAGACCGCGGCTTCATGTTTCAGGAGCACACGCTGTTCCCGTGGCTGTCGATTTACGATAACATCGCGTTCGGTCTGCGCGCCCGCGGTATCTACAAGCAGGAAAAGGACCGCGTAGACGAATTTATCGAGATGGTCGGCCTCAAGGGCTTCGAGCATTCGTATCCGCACCAGCTTTCCGGCGGCATGTGCCAGCGCGCGTCTCTCGCAAGAGCACTCGTTGGCAAGCCCAAGGTGCTCCTGCTCGATGAGCCGCTCGGTGCACTCGATGCCTTCACCCGCATGAACATGCAGGACGAGATCCTGCGCATCTGGAAGGAAACCGGCATGACCGCCATCATGGTAACGCATGATGTGGATGAGGCCGTGTATCTTTCGGACAAGGTGGTCGTTATGACACCCCGACCGGGACGCATCACCGGCACGCTGGATATCAAGTTGGCCCGCCCAAGAGCACGCAGCTCGGAGGATTTTCTTCACTACCGTGCAGAGATCCTTCGTCAGCTCCATTACGGCGGCACAATCAAAGAGCCCAACTACTATATCTAAGATCGCATTAAAGAACGCACGTTCATTATTATTGTTTTTATTATATATTTTCCTTGAAAGGACAGAAAACCATGAAAAATAACGGTAATTTATTTCGAGTGGCAAGCGGACTTCTCGCAGCTGCACTGACACTCTCGCTTACCGCCTGCGGCGGCTCAAGCAGCAATTCGGACGCTTCCGCGGCAGCAGATTCCGCCAATTCCGGCTCAACCCACCTGCGTCTGATCTACTCTCCTTCTCTCTGTGCCGCACCGATGTACATCGCGATCGAGAACGGCTACTTTGAGGACGAAGGTCTGGACATTGAGCAGGTAACCGTTGACGCGGCACACGTTTCCGAGGCCATCGGCGCGGATCAGGTTGATGTCGGAATGGGCCTGATCGGCAAAATGCTCCAGCCGCTCGAGAACGGCCTGCCCATCAAGTTCACCACCGGCATCCACACCGGCTGCACCAAGCTGCTCGTGCCCGGCGACAGCAACATCAAGAGCATTGCCGACCTCAAGGGCAAGAAGATCGGCGTACCCGGTCTGGCTGACGCGGCAACCGTTGTCTCCAAGCGCTCGCTGAGCGCGGCAGGCATTGGCGTGACCGACCAGAACATGGAGGTTGAATTCTCGGTTTACTCCCGCAACGATCTGGCACAGGCACTGCAGAACGGTGCCGTTGACGCAATCGCACTCGGCGACCCGGCGGCTTCTATTGCAAAGGAGCAGTACGGTCTGACCGCTCTCATCGACACCGCAACCGATCCCGAGTACAAGGACGAGTACTGCTGCGCAGCATTCGTCACCAGCAAGCTGGCTGAGGAGAACCCGAAGGCTGCAGCAGCCTTCACCCGTGCCGTGCAGAAGGCATCTCAGTGGGTACAGGAAAACCCGGACGAGACCGCAAAGATCATCACCGAAAAGGAGTATGTCTCTGGTGATGTGGACTTCTGCGCACAGATTCTCAAGACCTACAACTACAAGCCTTCGGTTCAGGGCGGCTATGACGCACTCAAGCAGAACGCCGAGGAGCTGACCCAGATTGGCGTGCTCAAGGAAGGCACCGATGCGACCAAGTTCGCAGACAACGCCTATATCTTCTTCGATGATGTGCCGGATGCACCGGAGAGCGACGCTTCCACCGATACCGCCACTAAATCCACAAAGGCCTCCTCTGTCAGCTTCCAGTCGGCAGCAGCAGCCGAGGCTGAGGACGACTGCTGCAGCGGCAAAATCACCAAGCCCGCACAGGACACAAACGCAAAGGCATAACATTGTTTTTACAGGGAGGAAAGGATTATGTCGGAACTGAAATGCACACACAGCTGCTCGGACTGCAGCAGACTCGGCTGCCGTTCGGCCAGCGAGGAGCAGTACCCGCCGTTCTGCCTGACGACGAACGTAGATAAGGCACTGCTCGAGGAAACACTTGAAATCTACCGTAACGACCCGGAACAGGGTCTGATTGCCCGCACCTCCGCGTGCATTGAAGGCGAGTTTTACGGCCGCCTGACCCGTGTCGAGGAAACCATCGAGTTCATCAAGCGCATGGGATACAAAAAGATCGGCATCGCGTCCTGCGTCGGTCTGATGCGAGAGGCTTCCATCTTCGCCCGTATTCTCAAGGCAAAGGGCATCGAATATTTCACGGTCGGCTGCAAGGTCGGTGCACAGGACAAGACCGAGATCGGCGTGCCGAACGAGAAAAAGCTCAACGGCGGCTGCGGACACGAGTCCATGTGCAACCCGATCATGCAGGCCAAGACGCTTGCCGCGCACGGCTGCGATTTCAACATCGTGATTGGTCTGTGCGTCGGACATGATACCCTGTTTCTGCGCCACAGCAAGGTTCCGACAACGGTTATGATCGTCAAGGACCGGGTACTGCAGCACAATCCGGTGGCGGCACTGTACGGCGTACAGTCCATGTATTCACGGTTTAAAGATTTGGGATTGTAAATTCAGCAAACCGGCTGCAATCCGACATCGTCCGAACTGCATCCCTGCGTTTTTACCCTTTGGGCTTCATCATCATCTCTCTTTCGCCGTTTTGAATGATTGCAAAAATCCTCCTGCCTTCTTTCTGAAGACAGGAGGATTTTTCAGCTTAACCTGTAACATCGGGCATAGCCGAGGCGGCTCATCTGTTTTTCTCTTTGCCGAGCGTTGAATACAGCACACCGAACACGATAAGCACCGCACCGGCAATAAAGCCGACCGTCATATGCTCGTTCAGCAGCAGGACACCGAGCACCATCGAGGTGAGCGGCTGAATCGGGTAAAACAGAGAACAGGTGCTCGCCTCTGCACGGGAGAGACAGTAATTCCACAGCGAATGCGGAATGGTCGTGCAGAAAATCGCCACATAAAACAGCACAAGGATGTACTTCGCGTGCAGGAAGTCCATTTCCGGGTGGGTGATGAGCTCGCGCACCATCAGCGGGACAGTGGCGATGGCGGCAACGTAGATACCGCAGGTGGTGACAGTCAGCGCGTCATACTTCTGCGTGAACGAGCGCATGAACACGCTCAGCGCGCTCCACGTCAGCACCGAACCGAGCGAAAGCGCTATGCCGAGGATATGACCGCCGCCGGCGTCTCCCCCGACGATGCAGACTGCACCGGCAACTGCGCTGACAATGCAGACGACCTTCTTCATCGTCATGCGCTCATGCAGCAGCAGCACCGCAAAGAAGCAGATAGCGATCGGGTTCATGCAGTTAATGAGCGATGCCAGCGATGCGCCCGCCAGCTTGGTGCCGTACTGCTGCAGACCGATCGACAGCACATAGCCGCCCAGACCGAACATGATAACATATTTCCAGTCACCGCCTTTGATCCTGCGCGGCTTGCCGTTCGGATCGGGTTTGCGCAGGCGCTGCAGGATGGTCATGGCAATGGCTGCGATGATGTAGCGCAGGCACAGCAGCGTGAACGGCTGAATCACATCGAGCAGTACCTTGCTTGCCGTATACAGGCTGCCCCAGAAAATCGTGGTCAGCGCAAGCAACAGGCAGGTTGTTTTATCGTTCTTTTGTTGTTGCACAGTTTGTCAACTCCTTTTTTGTGCATTCTGAGTTAATTGTAGCACTATTTCAGCGAGTTGAACATAGGACGATATAATTTTTTAGTGATTCTGCATTATGCTACTCCCACTACGTTCTCCACACTTCACTCTGTATATACGATAAAAAAAGAGGACCCCAAGGTCCTCTTTCTCGCGCTTTAATAAACGTACTCGAACTCGAACTCTCCGATCACGACCGGAGCGCCCTCCTCGATGCCCATTTCCTCCAGCTTGGCGTAAATGCCTGCGGACTGGAGCATACGGTCCATATACTGGCGGGATTCATAGTCGTCGATGTTGACCGAGGCCATAATCTTGTCCACCCATGCACCGGTGACAACGTATGCGTCGCCGTCGCGCTCGATAGTCCAGTCGTTCTCGGTTGCGGCCTTCTCCTCGACCTCGACGAACTCCGGCTCGTAGATGAATACCGGCGGGAGCTGCTGCAGCTCGTGCCACGTCAGATTCATCAGCTCCTTGACGCCCTGGTTGGTCGCCGCGGACAGCTCCGCAAACAGGAAGCCGCGCTCCTCTGCGTACTTGCGGATCTTCTCGACCGGCTCACGGTCATCGCCCAGCAGGTCGGTCTTGTTGGCAACAATGATCTGCGGACGCGCTGCCAGAAACTCGCTGTAGCCGGCAAGCTCGGCGTTGATCTTCTCAATGTCGTCGATCGGGTCGCGGCCCTCACTGCCTGCCGCGTCAACCAGATGCAGCAGCAGTCGGCAGCGATCAATGTGGCGCAGGAAGTCGTGGCCCAGACCGGCACCCTCGCTCGCGCCCTCGATAATGCCCGGAATGTCGGCCATGACGAAGTTCTGCTCCTCACCGACCGAAACCACACCGAGGTTGGGCACCAGAGTCGTGAAGTGGTAGTTTGCAATCTTCGGGCGCGCCGCCGAGACCATGCTCAGCAGCGTGGACTTGCCGACATTCGGGAAGCCGACCAGACCGACATCGGCCAGCAGCTTCAGCTCAAGGATAATATCGCGCTCGACACCCGGCAGACCCGGCTTGGCAAAACGCGGTGCCTGACGCGTCGGCGTTGCAAAATGCGTGTTGCCCCAGCCGCCGTTGCCGCCCTTGGCTGCTACAAACGGCTCGCTGTCGGACATATCCTTCATCACCTGACCGGTCTTCTGGTCGCGGATGATGGTGCCGCGCGGTACGCGGATAACGAGGTCCGCGCCGTCCTTGCCCTTGCA
>QWCV01003736.1_pt1 | contig 10778 bp, 10 predicted proteins | sample 1972621 | NCBI WGS metagenome assembly QWCV01 (sample SAMN09866699, study PRJNA288562) | Human gut metagenome isolate pre2_stool, whole genome shotgun sequencing... | isolation source: gut | host: Homo sapiens | place: USA: California
AGGAGATTGAAGAAAAAGTTTCTAAAAAGGATAATAAAGATGATGATCATACTAATGGCGAGGCTGATGAAGCTAAAGAAGAGGCAAAGAAGGTCGACTTTGATGCGCTTGAAGCCATTAACAAAGATATCGTTTGCTGGCTAGAATCGGACGAGGGAAGTATTGATTACCCTGTCGTTAAAGGCAAGGACAATTACTATTACCTTTACCGAGCTGCCAATGGCAAGAGGAATCTAGTCGGATCCATCTTTATGGATTATAGAAATGAATCTATTGATGACCCCATGGTCATGATATATGGACACATGATTAAAAATGGAACGATGTTTGCTTCGCTTCATAAATTTAAAGATAATCCAAGTGAGACAGGCTTTACAATTTACACAAGAGAGCAAGATATTAGAACCACTTGCACTCTTGCAGCCAGAATCTCAGGAGAAACTTATATCAATCCGAAAGATTACAAGACTTTTAAACAAAGAAAAAAATTCTACAATTTTCTCAAAAAACACGCAGTTTATGATACTAACTACGAGCTAAAAGAGGACGACAAGATAATTAATTTTGTTACTTGCACTTATGAGGCCGATAACCAAAGGCTCATAGTATTAAGTATTGTGGATAAATAAGAGGCGCCCCTATGTAGTGATGCATAGGGGCATTTTTATGTCTTGTTTATAGTTTTGTTTTAGTTTCATAATCTAGATAAATTTGCTCTTAACTAATACTATGTATATAGTTTTGCAAAAATTATTTTTTGTGCATAAAAATATTTTTAGAGCGAAACTATTCAAAAAAACCTAAAAAACAATGGCTAAGTATAAAATTTTAAAATATTTTCTGCTTCCGCACGATTTCACTTTACAAAGACAAAGCTTTGTGCTATAATATAGTTGTAGATAAGATAGGACTAGTAAAATCAGCATAGTATTTACTAATCACAGTATTTACTAATCACAGTATTTACTAATCACAGTATTTACTAATCACAGTATTTACTATGTGAAAGCATCATAGAAATCGGAGTGATGATATGCTACTGATTGAAACTTTATTTATAGTACAAATTTTTATATTCGTATTCTTTCCAAGTGTTATTGAACAAGATAAATTAGTGGAAGGAATCAATAACTGCGACAGCGAAATCAAGTTCGAGAAAGTGGTTATCAACAATGACTCTGAATGGGACGCTGCTTTACAAGAAGTTTATGACATAATTAGAACAAGGAGCGACTGCAAATTTGAAGCTATTGACTTTGAGAAAATTTCGTCGAGCTACAGCAAGTCGAGGAAGACGCTCACCATTAAGCCAAAGTTTAAGCAGGATATTAGTGTTTTGACTAAGAAGAAAGCTAAAATTGATGGCTATTTAAAGGAATTAAAAAATGTGGTTGATTCTTGGGGCAATAAATTAAGTGACATACAAAAGCTTGAAAAGATCAACGACTATATATTAGGAAAGTCTGATTATTACTATGAGGTGCTTAACAGCGCTCAAGGTGATAATATGACTACAAAGAATGGTTTTTATTACTATTCTTGGCAAGCCATCATGGATGAAGGCAAAGGAGTATGCGAAGCGTACTCGAATCTTTTCAACCGTATGTGCGAGCTATGCGGCATCGAATCTCAAACTGTTTCGAATGCTGATCACGCTTGGAACAAAGCAAAGATCAATGGCGAGTGGAAATACTTTGATGTTACCTGGAATGACACTACTAATAAGAAGAGAAAATATTTTAACCTAAGCCATCAAGCAATGGCAGCTGATGGTCAACACTAATACAATAAGATTATTTAATTATCCGTATCAAACGATGCGGATTTTTTATGTAGATTGACAATAAAATTTATTTGATATAAAATATATTATAGAAATAAAATTATAGATAATAATAAGGAGTGATATACATGGGAGAATATAAAGAGACGCTTAAAATGGTTCTTGATGAATTTCAAGCTGAGGCGAATTTAAAGGAAGGCGAGATACTTGTAGTTGGCTGCTCGACTAGTGAGGTTGTTGGCGGACGCATAGGCAAGGCATCGTCGATGGATGTTGCTAAAGAATTTATCGATGTGTTTATGGATTTTGCAAAAGAACATAAAATTTATCTTGCTTTTCAATGTTGTGAGCACTTAAACAGAGCCATCGTCACTACAAGAGAGTGCATGGAAAAATATTTCCTTGAAGAAGTAAGTGTTGTGCCTAAGATGCACGCAGGCGGCTCTATGGGTACTATCGCTTATAAAAAAATAGCTGATCCTGTTGTGGTTGAAGCTATTCAAGCACACGCGGGTCTTGACATCGGAGACACTTTTATTGGTATGCACATAAAACCGGTTGCTGTTCCAGTTAGAGTCAGTGTGAAAGAGATTGGTGAGGCGCACTTAACTCTTGTTAGAAGAAGACCAAAACTTATAGGCGGCGAAAGAGCACAATATAAATAAATGACGAGGAGCGATGCGCTCCTCTATTTTATATGCTAAATTAATAAAATTTATTTAGATAATATTTTTATAGTTTATTTACATAGAAAAATATTTTCTCAAGGTCATTATCACAGTTAAAATTATTAAAATAATCATGTTCATTGCTTTACAAATAGCTAAATTTGTGATAAAATGATAGGAGAATAATTTTAATTATTATCAAAGGAGGATAAAATGTACGATATAATTGTAGTGGGCGCCGGCCCTGCAGGTGTTTCTGCTGCTCTATATGCAAAGAGCCGCGGCTTCAATGTGCTTTTGTTAGAGAAGGACGAAGTTGGAGGTCTTATTAAAAGTGTTTCACATGTAACTCATTATGTGGGTTTATCTGAGGGCGAATCAGGTGAAACTTTCAGGGAAAAATTAGAAAATCAAATCGCAGAAGCTGATATTGAGCTAAAATATGAAGAGGTCATCGAACTTGACTTAAAATATGAGTTAAAAAAGGTAAAAACTAGACAAAACTCATACAATGCAAAGGCAGTAATCATCGCTATGGGCTCTACTCCAAAGGATTTAGGCCTTGAGAATGAAAAAGAAATTGGCGTTGAACACTCAGCTTTAGGTCTTGATGATGAGATTGAAGACAGAATCATCTTCGTTGCGGGCGGTTCGGACGGAGCAGCTAAGGAAGCTCTATATCTTTCAAAGCTTGCTAAGAAGGTTTATTTAATCGAAGAAAAGGATGAGCTTGGCATGATTGACGAGTTCAAGGAAAAGATTGAAAATTCTGACAATATCGAGGCGATGACATCATCTAAGATTGTTAGCGCAAGCGGAACAAGAGATAAAATAACTGAAGTTTGTGTATATGACTCAACTGAGAAGGAAGAAAAGATTTTTGAGAATGGCGAAGACGAATTCCTTATATTTGCCTACATTGGTCAAGCGCCAAACACTGAGCTAGTTAAGGACAGCCTTGAAATGTCAGGAGCATATATAAAGACTGATGGAGTTAAGACATCGATCCCAGGTGTATTCGCTTGTGGAGATATTATTGACAAGAAGATTAGACAGATAGCAACTGCTGTAGCTGAGGGTTGCACTTGCGCTATCGAAGCACAAAAATATTTAGGATATTAAAAAATACAAAGAAGGGGTGTAAAGATGGAGTTTATTGGAAATGCATTAACATTTGACGATATACTGCTAGTACCAAATTTTTCGGAAATTTTGCCAAAAGAAACTAATACTGAAACTAGATTAACTAAAAAAATTAAGCTAAATATACCGATGATGAGTGCTGGCATGGATACTGTAACTGAATCAAAGATGGCTATCGCGATGGCTAGAGAAGGCGGTATTGGTATAATTCATAAGAATATGTCAATTGAGGACCAAGCTATCGAAGTTGACAGAGTTAAGAGAAGTGAACACGGTGTAATCACTGATCCGTTCTATCTATCTGCTGAACATAAGATTGCTGATGCTGAAGCTATTATGAAAAAGTACAAAATTTCTGGTGTTCCTATAACTGATGAAGACGGCAAACTTGTTGGTATCATCACTAACAGAGACATGAGATTTGAAACTAACATGGAAAAGAAAATTGCTGAGGTTATGACTAAGGATAATCTTGTAACTGGCAGAGAAGGTGTTTCCATGGACGAAGCTTTGGACGTTATGAAGGTTCATAAGATTGAAAAGCTTCCAATTGTTGACGAAAACTTCCATCTAAGAGGACTTATCACTATTAAGGACATAGAAAAGTCTATCGAATTCCCTAATTCTGCTAAAGATGATCAAGGAAGACTTCTTTGCGGAGCAGCTGTTGGTATAACTGAGGATATGCTTGTAAGAGTTAAGGCTCTATATGATGCAAAAGTTGACGTTATCGTTCTAGATACTGCTCACGGTCATTCAAAGGGAGTGCTTGACGCTGTTAGAAGCATTAAAAAGGAATTCCCTGATTTACAAGTAATAGCAGGTAACGTAGCAACTTACGAAGGCACTAAGGCTCTTATGGATGCTGGTGCTGACTGCGTTAAAGTTGGTATAGGACCTGGATCTATCTGTACAACAAGAGTTGTAACAGGTATTGGCGTTCCTCAAGTAAGCGCTATCATGGAAGCATATAGAGCATCTCAAGAAACTGGCATACCTATAATTGCTGACGGCGGTATAAAATATTCTGGAGACGTTACTAAGGCGATAGCTGCTGGTGCTGACGTTGTTATGATGGGTTCATTATTCGCAGGTACTGACGAATCACCAGGAGAAGAAGTTATTTTCGAAGGCAGAAGATATAAAGAATATAGAGGCATGGGCTCACTAGCAGCGATGAAGGCTGGTTCATCTGACAGATATTTCCAATCAAAGGCTAAGAAGTATGTACCAGAAGGTGTTGAAGGAAGAGTTCATTATAAAGGAAAAGTAGGCGAAGTTATTTATCAATTACTTGGCGGATTAAAATCAGGTATGGGCTACCTTGGATGCAAGGACATTCCTACACTTAAGACAAATTCAAGATACGTTCAAATTACAAGCGCATCACTAATTGAAAACCATCCACATGATATCACTATAACTAAGGAAACTCCTAACTATTCACCAAAGAATAACAGGGACTAAGCCATGGATAAAATGAAAAAAGTTTTAGACAAAGGTTATGTAAGGCTTGTAAACCACTTAGGTAGCGACCTTACTGTAGTTAATGCGGCAAGAGTTTCTTATCAAAAAGAATCTTTTGAATTAGATCAAAATGACGAAAAATTAATTAGCTTTTTAGCTAAACATGATCACACATCGCCATTTAGACACGCTATGCTACAATTTGAAGTGTATGCACCGCTTATGGTAGCTAGACAATGGTGGAAATACATTGTTGGTTCATCTCACATGGAAGGCATTGGCGATACTATGAACGGCTGGAATGAATCTTCTAGACGCTATGTTACTGAAGAGCCAGTATTTTATGTGCCAAATGAAAATGAATGGAGAAGCATGCCTGACAATAAAAAGCAAGGCAGCGGCGAACCAGTTGCTACTGAATTAGGCAAAGAATATACAAAAGATTTACTTGAACTTATTGAAAAAGGTCAAGGATTGTATGAAAAAGCTATGGAAGATGGCATTTGCTCTGAACAAGCAAGACTTTTCCTACCAGCTTATGGTTTATATGTAAGATGGTACTGGACAGCGTCACTTCAATCAGTTGCTCACTTTATTAAGCAAAGGATGGATGGACACGCTCAAAAAGAAATCAGAGATTACGCAAAAGTTGTTTATGACTTAAGCTTAGAGGATTTCCCAGTAGCAATGAAGGCTCTTATCGAGCACATGAATTAATGAAAATATATTTTACAAGACACGGTTTAACAGAATACAATAAGGAGAGGAGAATTCAAGGCTTACTTGATTCTCCTCTTACACTTGAAGGCAAAGAGAAAGCGAAGGAACTTGGTGCTAGATTAAAGGATGAAGGTATTGAAATCATATACTCATCTGATCAAAAGAGAGCTATGGATAGCGCTAAAATCATTAACGAGGCATTAAAGCTAGACATCATCCCAGATAGAAAACTTAGAGAGGTGTCTATGCTTAGCCATGAGGGCATGACTTGGGCGGAAAGCGTTGCTACTGACCCAGATAGAGAAGATTTAATCATGCAAAGGCCAGACCTTTTTAATGAAGGCGGCATATATCCATACAGAGACGCACTTGAAGACGCCATTGCTTTTATTTTTGAGCTCATAAAAACGAATTATGAGAAAGTTCTTGTTATGACTCACGGAAGCAAGCTAAGAGTGATAACAACTGTCTTAGAAGGACTTGATTTAAAAGATACTAACAAGGTAGAGCTTATTAAAGGCTTGAGCCTTAAGATATATGATTATAATGAAGGAAAATTTAAGCTCCTTCATGATGATGAAGATTATGACAACTTTTTATAGGAGGCAAAATGACAGAAGATAGATATAACAATCCCTTAGTAAGAAAACCAATTTATCAATTATTAATAAAATATGCTGTGCCATCGATATTAGCATTTTTAGTTAGTGCTCTATACAATATTGTCGATCAAATATTTATAGGTAATATAGTTGGACACCTTGGAAATGCAGCGACAACAGTTAGCTTCCCCATATCTACAATATCCACAGCGATAGCTCTACTTTTAGGTATAGGAACTGCGTCAAACTACAGTATATACAAGGGTAGAGGCGATGATGAAAGAGCCGAAAGGACAGTTGCAACAGGAATTACAGGGGTGCTTTTCTTTGCTGGGCTTGAACTCGCTTTAGTTATGACGTTTATAAATCCGCTTCTAAAGTTATTTGGAGCGAGTGAGAACATATTTCAATACGCTTATGATTACACATCGATCACATCCATGGCAATAGTATTTATAGTGTTTTCAATAGCTCTCTCACATATAATCAGAGCAGATGGATCACCAAAATACGCTATGATGCTAAATGTAGTAGGAGCAATACTTAACATTGTTTTAGACTACATATTCATGGTTCACTTCGATATGGGCATAAAAGGTGCTGCATGGGCGACATTCATCGGTCAAGCGGTGAGCTTTTTATTAGCACTATATTATATATTCTTCTTGAAAGATAATCCAATCCGTAAAAAAGATTTCAAGATACATAAAGAAGAATTAGCTGCTATACTTAAACTTGGCTCAGCAGCCTGCATTAATCAATTGGCAATGGTTGTTGTGCAGATAGTTATGAACAATGTCATGACTCATTACGGAGCGATGAGTAAGTATGGACCAGATATACCGCTAGCTGCAGTTGGCATTGCGTCAAAGCTCTACATCGTGCTTATAGGCTTTAACATAGGTCTTGCTCAAGGCGGACAGCCAATCATCGGATACAATTATGGCGCCAAAATTTATAGACGCGTTAAGGACACATATCTAACAACAATAAAAATTTCAGTCATCTATAGTACAATGTTTTTCTTGCTTGTTGAGATATGGCCACAAATTTTTGTAAATATCTTTGGTAAAGGCAATGATCTTTATATGGAATTTACCATAATATTATTGCGCATAACACTGATCATGACAGCGCTAAACGGTCTTCAACCGATCACAGCAAACTTTTACACATCCATCGGCAAGGCTCGTTTAGGAATATTCGTCTCATTAACAAGACAAGTATTATTCTATCTACCGCTGATTATAGTTTTGCCAAAATTCTTTGGCATATTAGGAGCGCTTTACGCAACACCAATCGCAGACTTCATAGCTTTTGTGCTAGCAATGTATTTTGTTGTTAGAGAGTTCAAAGCCATGAGCAAGGCGGGAGATGAGGTAATTTTAGATGCAGAAATTCATTAAGTATTTTAAAATAATATTAATATCGCTACTAGTTTTAATTTTATTCTTTGGACTTTATTATTACAATAAGCTTTCTAAAAAGGATAATAAATTAGTTATAGTTGATGAAACAAAGATAAATCAAAAGACAGAGGAAAAGCTTGAGGGCGAACTAGTCTTTGCCTTTTTTGGTATAGACGGGGAGAATGGCCTTGGATATATCAAGAAAAAACTTGCGAAGCTTGAAGGCAAAACTGGCGAAGACAGGTATTTTACTACAGGTAACCCATCTGACACCATGATGCTTGTTAAGATTGATAAAAAAACGGGTAAAGTTAATGTAGTGAGCGTACCGAGAGATACGAGATTTAAGATTGTGGGTCACCAAGGCATGAGAAAAATCAATGCATCATTTGCAAAAGATGGTCCTTATGCAGCCATTGACACACTTAGAGAATTTTCTAATGTTGATGTAACAAATTATATCGCAGTTGATTACAAAGGAGTTAAGGCCATAGTCGATATTATCGGAGGCATTGAGATAGATGTGCCATTTGATATGGACTACGATGACCCGACAGACTCGCCTCCTCTACACATTCACTTAAAGAAAGGCAAGCAAAAACTTGATGGCAAGGGAGCTATGGAGTTTCTTAGATTTAGAAAATCAAATCATGGCCAAGGCGATAAATTCTTAGGAGACGTCGGAAGAGTCACTCATCAACAGTATTTCATTAAAGAACTTATGAAACAAACACTTAGTGCAAATAACGTGACAAAGCTTCCACGTATGATACAAGCGGGACTTGAACACGTACTAACAAACATTAGCATAGATGAAATGCTTGAGCTAGCAAAAGTATTTACATCATATTCACAAGATAAGCTTACGATTGAGACAATACCAGGCACAGATAAATACGAGGGCGGAGCTTCTTATTTCATCGCAGATGAGGAAGAGACTGCTAAACTATTCACAAAGATATTTAAATAAGGGGAGGAAGAAAGATGGACGCATTTTATTTTTATAATCCAGTAAAAATTCATTTTGGAGAAGGATCAATTAGAGCACTAAAGGACGAGATGAAGCCATATAAGAAGGTTTTACTTACTTATGGTAAAGGCAGCATCAAGAAAAATGGCATTTACGATAAAGTTATGGAAGCACTTGAAGGCAAAGAAGTTTATGAACTTTCGGAAATAATGCCAAACCCAAGAGTTGAGAAAGTTTATGAAGGCATAAAACTTGTTAAGGATCATGACATTGATTTCATCCTAGCAGTTGGAGGCGGCTCAACTATAGACTGCTCTAAGGCAATAGCTGCTGGCGCAAAAACTGACGAAGATTTTTGGAAGAAATATTTTATCGACAAAGACGAAGTTTTAGACGCAACACCATTAGGAAGTGTATTGACAATGGCTGGAACAGGCAGTGAAATGGATAACGGCGGCGTTATCACTAACTGGGAAGAACAATTGAAGCTAAGCTTCGGAGGCGACCCATGCTATCCAAAATTCTCAATCCTTGACCCAACATACACATATTCACTACCAAAGCATCACTTAATCAGCGGTACAGTAGATATGTTCAGCCATGTTATGGAAGAATATTTCTCAATGCCAGACGAAGAGAATACTACAGACGAAATAAGCGAAGCACTTATGAGAACCATAATCGAAAATATTTATATAGCCTTAGATGACCCAAGAAATTATAGAGCAAGAGCAAATCTTATGTGGGCATCAACACTTGCAATCAACGGACTTACATCACTTGGCAAACGTTCAGACTGGCTAAGCCACAGACTTGAACATACAGTATCAGCCTTCTATGACGTTTCACATGGCATGGGACTCGCAGTAATGCATCCAAATTATTTAAAATACGTATACAAAGGACATGAAAAGAAATTTAGAAGATGGGCAGAAAACGTTTGGAAGATGGATACATCAAAGATGACAGACGACGAAGCCGCAATCAAGTCTATAGAAAGATTACAAGAGTTCTTCAAATCCATCGGCGCGCCAACAACACTTAAAGAATTAGGAGTGCAAAGAGATAAAATTGAGGACATGGCAAAGAAGACAGGCGTTTACAAGACAAGTTATTCAGATTTAAAATTACAAGACGTAATTAATATTTATGAACAAGCATACGAATAAAATTTATTTATATATATAAGGAAGAAAGTTTTTAATGAAAGACATACAGACAGAAAGACTAATCTTAAGAGACGCAAGCGTAAGCGATGCCGAAGATATGTTTGAATACGCAAAGCTTGAAGAAGTGACAAAACATCTTTCTTGGAAGCCGCATCAAACAGTCAAAGACTCGGAAAAAATCCTTGATGCACTAAGCAAAGAAGCAAAGGAAAAAGACTTCTACGTATTAAAAGCCATAGTCCTAAAAGAAAATAACAAAATGATAGGTACCATAGACGCGAGACTTTTTGGAGAAGAGCTAAAGGACGCCGAGTTCGGTTACTGCCTAAATCCAAAAGATTGGAACAAAGGCTACATGAGCGAAGCACTGAAAGCCTTTATAGAAGCACTTCACAAGGAGCATGGCATTGAAAATATATTTGGATCATTTGAAAGAGAAAATATAGCTTCAAAGAGAGTAATGCAAAAGAATGAAATGTATTATTACGAAACAGTGAAGAGGAACTTTAAGAACAAAGGGGAAGTGGAGCTCATACGCTATAAAGAGCTAAGGATTTCTTAACTATATAATATATTAATGGCAGTGGATATATGTCCACTGCTTTTTTATGTGTAAAGGCATATGGCATATGATGAGTAAATAATTTAATATTTAATGTAAAAATAATTTAAAATTAAAAACTAAAAACTAATTTCTTAGATAGAATGAGATGATTGGGCGAAGTGGACCGACGAGGCAAGCGGAGCGTATATACAATACGTGAGCATTGCTGAGGAAGGAACGAGCCCAAGGGCTCATTCGAAGAACCTGACCCATCATCAAAACTTCGTTTTGGATGGGTCCCCA
>QWCV01003738.1_pt1 | contig 10762 bp, 9 predicted proteins | sample 1972621 | NCBI WGS metagenome assembly QWCV01 (sample SAMN09866699, study PRJNA288562) | Human gut metagenome isolate pre2_stool, whole genome shotgun sequencing... | isolation source: gut | host: Homo sapiens | place: USA: California
GAAATTAAGTGATACTGTTCATGTGATGGTTCTGATTGCTATCAACCAGGAAAAATCTCTCTCCAGCGCCTCAATTGCAGAAAGTGTCCATACAAATCCCGGATTTGTACGCCAGCTTATGTTAAAACTAAAAAAAGCCGGACTTATGACCAGTGTAGCCGGACATGCCCGCCCTTCTCTTTCAAAGCCAGCAGACCAGATTACATTACTGGATATTTATAAAGCAGTTGAAGGCGAGAAGCCGCTGCTTCATTTAGATACTCATACCAATCCTGATTGTGGTGTTGGCATTAATATTCAGTTGTCTTTGCAGGGATTCTATAATGAAATCCAAAAAACTACTGAAGAAAAAATGAATACGATTACTTTACAGGATATCATAAATACCTATTATCAGCGAACATCCATGCAAAATGATTTACAAAACATTATATGACCGGAGAATATTCTTATGTATCGCATAATTTTTCGGAACAGCTTTTCATACCAGATGATGGACAGGGTTATTCTCTATAAAAGTATCAAAGAGATCATTCCTTCTCCTTGCTGACCGGCACTCTTATTCCGTAAAAGTATAACGTACAAAAGAACCCTGATTGTCTCCTGTTACTATTACAACATCTCCACTCTCATTGCGTGTGGATTCCAGAATTGGAAATCTTCCATTTTCTTTTACATAGGCTTCCGGGCTACTGCTTCTGCCTCAATCAAAGTTTTTTTACTGTATTGTTCTCCTCCACACGGATTTATATCCTCAATAAAGATTTCATACTCATACATATGTAGTTCCTCCTGAGATTCATTTTATAAAAACAAGCAGCATAACTGTTGTTTTCCGACTCATTACGCTACTCGCCCTTATTTTTATTATAAAGCCATTTTACTTTGATTTCAAAAGCGTTTTTTACTAAAAATGTATCTGTTTTTTGGCATTATTACTATGCATTGACCGTCTGAGCAACCGCGAAATTGCAGAAAGGTTATTTCTCTCTGAAGGCACTGTGAAACAATATATCAACCAGATTTATTCCAAGTTGATGATCAACGGTGATACACGCACCAAAAGGAAACAACTGGCAAAGCTGATTTCTTCCATAAACAAGAGCGCTACCTGATTCGGTTACGATACCAGCGGAAGTACATAGGTTACCCAGAACCATGACATTGGCATGATCAGCACCATCGCAGGTATCATATCCGCAGTTGGAAAGTTTTTCAGCTTCACCATACGAAAGCCTGTTGCAAGCATCAGGAAACCGCCACAGGCTTTAAAATCATTGATCATGCCAGGTGTAGTCAGCGGAAAAATTGCTGTTGCCGCGAAAAAAAGTATCAGGAAAATGATCAGCTGAGGAATCGCGATCATACAAACTACCATTCCCAGGCTACATGCAAAAATAGCAGCTGTAAATAAATCCAGAATAGATTTTGAAATCAGTACAGAATGATCTCCACTCATTCCAGACACAATGGAACCATAGATTCCGGTTCCACTGGCACAGAATAATACGATAATAGTAACCAGTGTATTCATAAACTCATCCTCAGACAGCTCTGAGCTTGAGTTTTTGAGAAATTTGCTGATCACACGCTGCATAACACCTGCACCTGCATTAATCTTCTCACCAAGATGAACCGCCAGTCCTATACCTGTACCGATCACTATGGAAAAAATAACCGCAGGCATATTTTCCATCAGACCGATTGTGCTGATTCCCATTCCCATAGAACATACACCGAACACCAGGGTAATGTCCTCCTTAAATTTGGGACTCAATTTGTGGCCCGCCAGGGCACCCAAGATACCACCGATCACTATGGATAATCCGTTAATAATTACTCCAATTGGCATAACTTTTTCTCCTTTATCTATATTTCCTTGTCTAGGATACCACTTTGTGAAAAAAAAGCGCAAGTCCTTTTTTGTATGAAGTCATCCACTCACAGATTATTTTTTTGTGGCCTGATCGCCCAAAATACAAGATTCATTATGATCACGATCAGCAGAACTGCTGCCATGGATACCCAGAATCCCATATTAAGGCCCAGCCATTCACATGTTCCAAAAAGCTTCATCCAAAGTAATTTCCAGTTCATTCTTTTCACCTCCTAGAGCAGTTCGCCATAATGGCGGACATATGCTTTTTTCAGACTTGTTGCCAGCATCATGTACAGCAGGATACATGGGATCAGATATGCAAAGTAGGATGCAGGTAAGGCTACAAGTCCAAGTGCTGTTCCCAGCGTAGTAAACGGGATCACTGTCAGCACAGCAATGCCTGTCATAGTGAGCAGTGTTACAGGCGCTGAGGCACGGCTCTGGATAAACGGAAGCTTCGGTGTACGGATCATGTGAATAACCAGAGTCTGGCTCCACATGGATTCCACAAACCATCCTGCCTGGAACATTCCGATATACTGTGCCTGCATTGCTGCAAGCTCTGGACCGCTGTAATGAGTAGCCAGATCATTAAACAGGACACCATTTGATACAAACATGGGACAGAATACAAAATACATAAAAATATAGGTTGTAAAATCGAAAATCGAGCTTGTAGGTCCGATCCAGATCATAAAGCTTCCCACACTGGAAGCATCCCATTTCCTTGGTACTGCAATAAACTCCTCATCCACATTATCCCAGGGGATTGCAGTACAGGACAGGTCATAGATCAGGTTCAAAAAAATCAGATGCACACTCATCATCGGAAGGAATGGTAACAGTGCTGAGGCAGCTAATACAGAGAACATATTTCCGAAATTGGAGGAAGCTGTCATCTTAATATACTTGATCATGTTTGCATAGGTTTTGCGTCCTTCTATAATTCCCTGTTCCAGAACCATCAGGTCTTTTTCCAGCAGAATGATATCCGCAGATTCTTTTGCCACATCAACTGCTGTATCTACTGATATCCCAATGTCAGCAGCTTTCATTGCAGCAGCATCGTTGATTCCGTCCCCCATAAATCCCACAGTATGTCCATTTTCTCTGAGAACAGAAACCACACGTGCTTTCTGATCTGGGGTCAGCTTTGCAAAAACATCCGTAGTCTCCGCTGCTTTTGCAAGCTGTGCATCCGACATATGATCCAGATCAGCTCCAAGAAGCATGTTCCGTACCTCAAGTCCTACCTGTCTGCAGATAGTACGGGTTACTTTATCATTATCACCTGTAAGGATTTTGGTAGTCACACCGTGGGCTTTCAGTGCTTTGATCGCATCTGCTGTGGATTCCTTAGGCGGATCAAGGAATGCAAGATAACCGATCAGCACCATATCACACTCATCTTTTACACCAAAAGCTCCAACAGGAGAAGGATTACTCTTCTGTGCAATGGCAAGCACACGGAATCCCTTGTCATTCAGTTCATCTACGGTTTTGAGGATACGCTGACGAACCGCCTCCGTAAGCAACTGCACTCCGCCATCACACTCTGCATAGGCACAGATGGAAAGCATTTCTTCTACTGCACCTTTTGTTACCATCTGCGTCTTGCCCTTTTTATCCTGCACAACTGTTGTCAGGCGGCGGCGTGCGAAATCAAATAGGATCTCATCTACCTTCACATAGTTTTCGGACAGATCCAGCAGCTTCGGATCTTCTGCCTCTTCTTCCTCTGTTCTTTGAATGATCGCCAGATCCATCAGATTTTTATAGCCCGTCTGGAAATAGCTGTTTAAGTATGCGTGGCGCAGTACTCTTGTATCGTCCTCTCCGTTTACATTCAGGTGATATTCCAGCACAACCTTATCCTGAGTCAGAGTTCCTGTTTTGTCTGTACAGAGAATATCGATGGCACCAAAATTCTGGATGGAATTCAGGTTTTTAACAATAGTCTGCTTTTTACTCATGGAAACTGCACCTTTTGCAAGGCAGGTTGTCACGATCATGGGAAGCATCTCCGGAGTCAGTCCCACAGCGATGGAAATACCAAACAGGAATGCATCCAGCCAGTCACCTTTTGTGATTCCATTGATAAAGAATACCAGCGGAACCATAACCAGCATAAACCGGATCAGGACCCAGGAAACAGCGTTAACGCCTTTGGTAAAGCTGGTTTCCACAGCCTCCCCTGCAATGGCAGATGCCATAGAGCCAAACAGAGTACGATCTCCGGTAGAAACAACCACTGCGGCTGCACTTCCGGAAATTACATTGCTTCCCATAAAAGCAATGTTGCTGTAATCAGTAATGCTTTCTTTCTGTGCGCTTACCTTTGGTGTCTTTTCCACAGGCTCGCTCTCTCCTGTCAGACTTGCCTGACTGATAAACAGATCCTTTGCATCCAGAATACGGACATCTGCAGGGATCATATCTCCTGCTGACAAATGCACAATATCTCCCACAACCAGATCATCCATAGGTATTTCTGTTTTTGCCTGTTCCCTGCGGGTAACAGTGCAGGTAGTTGTGATCATGGAAAGCAGTTTTTCTGCCGCATTACCACTTCTGGATTCCTGTACGAAGCGAAGAGTACCGGAGATCACTACCATGGTCAGAATGATCACCACTGTTAAAGGATCAAAATCTTCCGGTGTACTTCCCAACAGGGAAAAATGCGGAAAAACCATATCTGTCATGGTAGAAACAACTGCCAGACAGAAAAGGATTGCTGTAAACGGATTGATAAATGCTCCTGCCAGACGTTTGGCAAGGGATTGTTTTTTCTCATGGGTTACTTTATTGGTTCCATATTTTGTCCTGCTTACTGATACATTTTCAGCATCAAGCCCGCGAAGTGTTGTATGCAGGCTCTTTAAAACTTCCTTGATCGGATTGGTAGCCGCATGCTGGATGCGGTGGTTCTGCTCGTCACGTATCACAGCCTGCTGTGCTGCCTGACGAACAGCAATGCGATTTTCTTTCTTGTTCATTGGTCTTACCTCCTCGTTTTACAATTATTTTTTATAATACCGACTGCTTTTTTCGATATACCAGAGATCAAATCCTGCCACAATAAACCATGCAGTCATGGCAGTCACAAACCAGTGATTCTCAAATCCGGTCCACAGTCCTTTCATCAGAAAAATGATTCCGCTCAGTGTGATAACTTCGCCGATATTACGGCAAAGGGGCACAATTTTAATCTTTTCCTTCTCCTCCTGCGGCATATTTTTCCAGGCAGATAAATGAATATGACCTTTCCCACATGCAAATATAAAACCTGCAATTGTGAAAACAATACCAAAAAAAATACAGGTAAAATTCATGGTTCTTCACTCCTTTCATTGATTTCTCTCTTAGTTTCCTCCCTTCGACCTCCTACAGAATACAAAAAAAGCAAGGAAATTCACATGACCAAAGTCTTGCGATTTCCTTGCGATTTGGCAAGAATTACAAAAATACATATAAAGGCGGGCTGAAGTTAGCCCGCCTGTTTTACAGCTTATCATTAAATTTATATCCAATTCCCCAGATTGTCAGTATGTACTTTGGTTCATCCGGATTTGGTTCGATCTTCTTTCGCAACTTTCGGATAAACGCCATGATATTGCTGTCATCCAGAAGATAATTTTCCGACCACACTGCCTTGTAGATCTGCTCTTTGGTAAATACCTCCCCTCTGTTTTCAGCCAGAAAATAGAGGATATCAAATTCCTTAGGTGTCAGGGAAACCTCTTGTCCCATCCTGATCACGCTTCTGCTCTTCGGATTGATCACTAATTCTCCAATCTTCATCTCGTCAGAAAGATTGATGGATGGGATTTCTGATTCTTTTGATGTACTGAGCAATAATGAATTTACATCACCACTGATCATATCGTAAATACCGGAAAGCAGTTCTTTGGCGCTGTGACTTTCCGGTGGTTCTTTGATCAGCTTTTGAAGGAGCCATTCCTGAAGGACAGAATCCATGGAAATAACACTGATATTCTTTTTCACAATGGTTTTCCTCCTTTCAGATCAGCTCATGATACTTCTTCTGATAAAATGTTTTGACTACCGTAGTCAGAAGCATATATAACAAAGCTACAATAAACAGAAACAGAAAATACCTGACCGGTAATCTCGTCAGCCCGAAAATGGCTGCACTCCTGGTAAAGGTAATCCCTGTAAAAGCAATAATTCCTGCAAGTGTGGTACAGATTACCGGTACAGAAGGACTGCTCTGCATAAAGGGTATCTTCCTTGTCCGAAGGAAATGAAGGATCAGCACCTGTGTCCACATGGATTCCAGAAACCATCCTGTCTGAAACAAAGCAACATACTGTGACTGTATCACCGGATCTGCAATATTCAGATAGGTTGCCCCGCCACACAGCATGGGACAGAGAATATAATACAGAAACAGAAACGTCACAACATCAAACAATGAACTGATAGGACCAAAAAACAGCATAAATCGTCCCAGTGTTTTTCCGGACCAGTCTCTTGGAGAGAGTGTATCTTCTTCATCTACATTATCCCAGGGAAGAATGATACACAAAACATCATATAACAGATTTAACAGTAAAATCTGTAAAGATGTCATTGGTAAAAACGGTAAGAAAGCACTGGCACATACAATGGAAAAAATATTTCCAAAATTGGAGCTTGCAGTGATCTTAATGTACTTGAGCATATTCGTAAATGTTTTCCGCCCTTCCAGAATCCCCTGTTCCAGCACACCCAGATCCTTTTGAAGCAACACCACATCTGCTGCATCCTTCGCTGCGTCTACCGCTGTGTCTACCGAAATACCAACATTGGATTCACAAAGTGCCGGAATATCATTGATTCCATCTCCCAGAAAGCCTACAGTATGTCCATTTTGTCTTAGAGCTGAAACAAGCCGGACTTTCTGTCCCGGGGTCAGTTCTGCAAATACATGGATTTTTTCCACTGCTTCATTAAGTTCAGCATCTGTCATCTGATCCAGTTCTGCACCGGTCAGTATTATTTCAGAAGGAATTCCTACTCTTTTGCAGATAGAAGCAGCTACATCAGCCTGATCTCCTGTCAGTATTTTCGGTGTGACCTTCAGTCTTTTCAATGCCTCCACAGATGTCTTTGCTGTTTTTTTCGGGGCATCAAAAAATGCCAAGTAGCCCATCAGAATCAGGTCTTTTTCATCTGCAGGTATGATCTGGCTCTGTTTTTCAATCTCTTTCCGCGCAACAGCGATTACCTTCATACCGTCCTGAAGCATCTCATCCACCACAGAAGCAACACTCTCCATCCCGTTTTTCTCCATGGGAAGGATTTCCCCGCGAAACTCCACATGACTGCACCTGGCCACAATCTGGGAAATATTGCCTTTCACAATAAGCTGACAGTCACCATTTTTATCTGTTACCAGTGTACTGACAAATTTACGGGAATAATCAAATGGAATCTCATCTTCTTTCTGATAGTGAGTGAGAAGATCTGCAAAATGCTGTTCGTGCCCCAGCATCGTCTGACAGGCAAGGATTGCATTATCAATGGGATTGCATACACCGGAATGATAGGAACTGTTCAAAAAAGCAAAATCCAGTACCTGATCACTTTCGTTTCCCAATACGTCCATATAATATTCCAGAAGGATGCTTTCATTGGTCAGCGTTCCCGTCTTATCCATACAGAGTACATCCATGCTGCCAAACCCCTGCATGGCATTAATGTCTTTAATGATCGTCTGTTTTCTGCTCATGCTCAGGCTTCCCCTTGCAAGACAGGCTGTAATCACCATAGGCAACATCTCCGGCATTAACCCAACTGCTACAGACAACGCAAAGGCAAAGGACTCCAGCCATTTACCACCTGTAATTTTCAAAAGTATAAATACAACAGGGATCAATACTGCAATAAACCGGAGCATAACCCAGGCAATGGAATTTGCGCCTTTCTGAAAAGACTGTTTTTCATCAGGATCTTCTTTCGCAAAACTGCCATAAAGCGTGTCTTTCCCCACTGCAAGCACAATACCCTCACCTTTTCCACTGATAACGGTTGTTGCCATAAACGCCAGATTTTCAAGCTGAGGCAATGATTCCGGATTACTGTAACTTGATACCTGTGCATTTTTTTCCAGAATTGCACTTTCGCCTGTGATCGCTGCCTGAGAGATAAAGAGATCACTGACCTTTGTAAGCCTTATATCTGCAGGAACACGATCACCTGCTGAGAGCAGAACAATATCTCCGACTACCAGTTCCTCTGCCGGGATTTCTCTGAGTTCTCCTTCCCGCCGTACTGTGATGCTTTCGTGTATCAGCCGGTTCAATTGTTTTGATGCATTCTTTGCCCGGATTTCCTGGATCAGACGGATTGTTCCACTGATCAGGATCATGGAAAAAATAATAACAGCAGTTGTGGCGTTTCTGGCAAAATCAGATGCAAGAATCACATCCGTAGCCAGCGAGATCATTCCCAGAACAAGGAGAATAATATTAAACGGATTAATGAACGCACGCCGAAGTCGTGGCAGCATGGTATCATTTTTTCGCCCGGAAAAGCTGTTTATGCCATACTTTTCCCTCATGGACTCTATCTGAGTCTGGGACAGTCCATCTGGTGACACTCCAATCTCCTTATATATTTGTGATATCTCTTTATACGCATATTTTTTGATGCAGCAATCCATCAGGGTAGCTTTTGACATAAAATCTGCCCTCCTTTCCCAATACACATACTACTATTTTAACATTATCTATAAAAAACACCATGCCTGAATTCTTGCTTTTTTCTTGCGATTCACTGATATTTGATGGTTACACTCCAAATCCCCTGAAAAATCAATAAAGCCGGTATTGGATCATCAACCCTACCCGACTTTATTGATTGTAATTATCTTATTTTCTAATGATAGAATAAACTGATTGTTATCCATGCAACCTTATTTCAATAATTTATATGTTGCATCTGTAACCGGCTCACACCACTCATTGGATGTTTCCTCGCCAGGTACTTCAATTGCCAGATGGGAAAACCATTCATCTGGTGCTGCACCATGCCAGTGTTTCACTTCTGCCGGGATATTGATACAGTCACCTGGCTTCATTTCTACAGCATCTTTGCCTTCTTCCTGATAGTATCCTCTTCCGGCAACACATACCAGAATCTGTCCTCCGCCATTTTTTGCATGGTGGATATGCCAGTTATTTCTGCATCCAGGTTCAAATGTTACATTGAAAATCCCAACCTGAGAAGTGGAAATCGGTGCAAGAAAACTCCTTCCGGAAAAATACTGTGCAAAGCCATCATTTGGTGCGCCAATTGGGAACACCATCTCTTTTGCATGAGCACGCATTGCTTCCTCTTCGTATGGCAAATCTCCTTCGCCTGCTTCCCACACTTCTTTTGCAAGATTGAAAACGGCCCATGCTTTTGGCCATCCTGCATAGAATGCGATATGTGTGATCACTGCAGCAATCTCTTTTTGTGTCACTCCATGATCTTTGGCATTTTGAAGGTGATACTTTAAAGAAGAATCTGTAATGCCGGAAGCCATCAGAGCAACTACTGTAATGATACTTCTTGTTTTTACATCAATATCCTGGTTATTCCAGTTTTCACCGAACAGCACATCATCGTTAAAATGTGCAAACTCTGGTGCAAATTCGCCAAGTGCATTTCTTCCTGCTGTCTGTACTATTTTCTCCATATTCTGTATGCCTCCGATTCTCTATGATTTATAAGGATTTTACCCATTCTCTGATTTCCTGTTTTGTTCCGCGGTTTAATAATCTGCCTTCTGTAATAACTGCATCTGGTGCAGACGGCTGTAATTCTTTTACAGTGTTACCAAATCCACTTCCACCGGATGTTGCAAAAAGCACGATCTTTTTACCGCTGAAATCATGGGCTTCCAAAAATGTATTGATAATTGTCGGAGCCACATACCACCATATCGGAAATCCCAGAAGAATCTCATCATAAGAGTCCGTATCAATCTCTTTCTTTACGATTTCCGGCCTATATTTCTTGTCATTCATTTCCACACTGCTTCGGGATTTTTTGTCCATCCAATTTAGATCTGCCTTTGTATATGGAACCTTCGGCTCAATCTCAAGTAAATCTGCTTTTGCTTCCTCTGCAATCATCTCTGCCACTTTTTTTGTTGTTCCACTTGCACTGAAAAATGCCACTAATTTTTTACTCATAATACAAATCCCCTTTCTTTGCGTACAAATCTCTTGCACAAAAAATAGATGTATAAGATTTACATTCATCTTACACATCTATTTTATACACAATTTTCTCACTATGTCTAATACTTATATTGAATTTTGTTTTATACCTGAAAGGCATTAATTTCCTCAATCATTTTACTGACTGCCAAAGAATATGGAATGTTTCGTCTCCAGGCAATTACCGTGCTTGTCGTGATTTCAGGAGAAATTCTCCTCTGCACAAGGATGTCTTCTCTCCAATACTTTGCAGCGCCCTCAATAGATATGGGATACCCCAATCCATTTGCCGCCATGACTCCTGCATTGGTTCCAAGATTACTTGTAAAAGCAATCTGCAGTTTGGAAAAATCTTTTCCAAACCAGTTGGCTATTTCACTTTGAATGTTCACTCTTTCAGGCAGGATCAATGGTTTTCCAATAAGATCTTCCTTTTTTATAAACTCTTTTTCTGCCAGCGGATCATCCGGCCGCATTCCCACACACCAGTGATCACAATCTGTAATCCGGATATAATCCAGCCCTTCTGTGTCCACTGGTTCCAGAAATAGCGCAATGTCTACAAGTCCTTTAGTGAATTAAAAACTTTATCCTCACACGACTGAAGTCGCGTGCTTCCAGACGCTTTAGGCGTCAGACTAAATATCGGCGGATACGCCTGTAACTTAGG
>QWCV01003744.1_pt1 | contig 10752 bp, 11 predicted proteins | sample 1972621 | NCBI WGS metagenome assembly QWCV01 (sample SAMN09866699, study PRJNA288562) | Human gut metagenome isolate pre2_stool, whole genome shotgun sequencing... | isolation source: gut | host: Homo sapiens | place: USA: California
ACACCGTATGATTGATAATGTAATTACCAATGCGATACGTTTTGCTCGTCATCAGATTGTTATGGAGGCTGATTGGAAGAAGAACTTGCTCACTATACGAATATATGATGATGGTGCTGGATTTTCAGAAGAAGCACTCCGCTCTGCGACTACACCTTTTTTTAAAGAAAATACGGAAAATGATCACTTTGGATTAGGTCTTTCCATTTGTAATACACTTTGTCACAAACTTGGCGGCGAATTGCAGTTAAGTAACGTGGGTGGGGCTTGTGTTCAAATGAAAATAAGTGCAGAAAAAATTTAAATTGATTGACCAAACATAGACTTTTTTTCTTTATGCTCTCCTTATCAACATAAGTAAGGAGAGTTTTTTATGCGTAAATTTCTTTTTCTTTTTTTGACTTTTTCCTGTTTGCTGACAGGATGCAGTACATCTCAGACAAAGGAACAGTCTACGGATGACATAGAAAATTTAGACGCTTATTTTGAAGAAGAACCAGCAGATAATGAAGTTGGATCTGCTGAGTTTGGTTTTCAGGACGCAATGGATGCAATCTATGAGTATCAAGGAAAACCATTAGAAATTCCATTTTCTATTACTGGAGCGTCTGCTGGTATGACTACAGAGATTGGAGTGCTTTTGTTTGTGGACGGCGTGGCGCAGCCCTACTCAGCAGTTTATGAGGACGGTACAGTGCTAGAAGAAAATTATATGCAGGTTTTTAATCTGGATTATGAGCAGCAAGAGAATTTTAACATGGTATTTCAGCCCGTGACAGGTGCGGTTGGAGAATCAGTTCCTATTATGGCTGTTACCATTTTGAAGCCGAGTTTTGTGGCAGAAGGAACAGACAATCCACGATACGGATTTTATCATCAAGAGTCTGCTACCACTTCTCGCTATATTTCTTTTGAAACAGATCCGCCTAAGCAGACTTTAAAAGTTGCGGATACAAACTATTCTGTAACGGATGTGCCACAGGACGTATTGGATACTTTGAATGCATGGAACGCTATAGATACTTTGGACACAACGGCAACCTTGTCTCTGGGAGTGGAAGACGACAATTACATTCAGGCTGACGGTAAAACGGCAACAGTTAAGGTGCAGCTTTATGGTGGCCCGGAGGCGGACTTTAATATTACTTTATTCGTTAATCATCATCCAGTTGAACTTGACGGAACAGACTACCTTTCTGTGCGTACAGTGAAAAATGAGATGGTAGAGGCTACATTTCAAATTGATACTTCAGAATTAGGAAAACTAAATACGATTTATGCTATTGCCGTTACTCCGGAAAACATTGAAATAAATAATCCTATTAAAACACAATCTGTTCTTTTGGTTAATGAGGAGGCTGAATGAGGTATGAGAAAAATAAAGATTTTACTTACTCTAATAATTAGTTTATCTCTGTTTACTGCCTGCAGTAATAATGAAACAGAAAAAAGTATGAGTAATCAGTTAAGTGATAACGCTAAAGCTTCGCAGGAGACTGATAGCGAATCATTGAATCAGAGTACAGATGACAGTAACGATTTTCTATCCCCGGAATATGATTATGAAGCTAACAAACTGAATTTAACTGACTTATCTACCGGGACAGTAATTGCTTCTCACTCTTTTGAAAATGCGCAGACAGTATTGCTGACGGGCAGAACCAGTCAAGGATATATTGTAATGCTGTCCAGTCCAACGGCGGCAGATGTAAAGAAAACGGACGGTATTACAATAATTTCGGGCAATGATTCTTCGGAAACATTGAGTTACTGGTTATTTGACGAGAAACTTAATCTGATAGAACAATATGAATTATCTGATGAGACTCTTGTCAATGGAATAATGGGACAAGTCTTTTCTGTCGCACCTGATGGGAAAACTCTTATATATGCGGAGGGTTCCAGCTTATATCAATATACTTTTGCTACTCAGAAGCAGGAGAAAATATCTGTTTCTATGAATGAAGAGGTTTATTATGAGGCAATTGGATACAGCGATAGTGGTAATTATCTTGCGTTTTATGGAAGTATTACGGGCCAGGAAAAGGATACGGCATATGGCAGTGTGGATTTGAAGAATGATACTGCCGCTGTTTTTACAGCCAGTGACTTTTCTGGTTCTGCTCTTACTGTGAATGGAGAGTATGCGGCTGTTTCTGACACTGTTTTGCCTGATAGTATGGGCGGTGCGGCAAAAACTGGTTCTATTCTCTTTATAGATTTAGGGCAGCAACAAGGAAAAGAGATACGAGTGGAGAGTGGCGAAGAAAGCGGTCTGGCTGCAGTATCTAAAGATGGTCAGTATATTGTAACTTGTGCTGGTGGTGACAGTCCAAGCGGTTTTGTGCGGAGCTATAAGGTCAGTGATGGTACAAAAGTGGCAGAACAGAATTATACGATGGACACAAATTGTAAACCATATGAAATTTTAGTAATTGGTCATTCTGCTTATGCCGCTTTAGGAACGGATAACGGTAATACCCTTTCACAAGCGGTTGATATTTCGTGAGGTATACTTTATGAAACTGGAACTTCAAAATATTACAAAATATTACGGGAAATACCCGGCACTTAAAAATGTTTCTGCCATTTTGACAGAGGGAGTATACGGCTTGCTGGGACCGAATGGAGCCGGGAAGACAACACTTATTAACATTTTAATTGGAATCTTATCTGCCAATGGCGGAACGATTTGTTTGGATGGAAAAAATACTGCTAAAATGGGAAGGAGCTACTTTGATAAAATTGGATATATGCCTCAGTATCCGCAATTTTATGCAAATTTTACAGTACGGGAATTTTTGACATATATGTGTCAGCTTAAGGGCGTAGATAAGGTGAATGAGAGTATTGGCTCAGCACTGAGGTTTGTCAATTTAGAAGAACATTACAGCAGAAAAATTGGATCGCTGTCTGGCGGAATGCGCCAACGGCTGGGAATCGCACAAGCAATTTTAAATAATCCGAAGTTATTGGTGTTGGATGAACCTACGGCGGGGCTTGATCCCGGGGAGCGTATTCGGTTTCGTAATCTTATTTCACGTCTGGCAAATGAACGGATAATTCTTTTGGCTACTCATATCGTTTCCGACGTAGAATACATTGCCAAAGAAATTTTGCTGCTGCAGAAAGGAACACTTGTCATGCAGGGAACACCTAGTGAACTAGAGAAGAGTATCAAAGGAAAGGTATGGGAAATATTTGCCAACGAGAAGGATATGGCCTTAATGGTAGATACTTATTGTGTAAGTAATATTAAACAACAGGGAACGTCATATTTACTCCGGGTTGTGAATAATGACAAGCCGTTCGAAAATGCGAAGCCGGTTGCTCCAAACTTAGATGATTTATTTTTGTATACATTTTTTCAGTCTAGTGAGGGACAAGTATGAATTTTTTCTATTTGGAAGCCAGAAAAAATATTCTGCGACGTTATACGATAATTGCGCTGATACTGTTTTTATGCCTAAATACAGTCAAAATCATTACAGATTACAAATCTGGAGAGATTAAACCTGTAGCGGCTAATACAAGCGGTATGCAGGCGGGATACAATGAAATTTATGAGAAAGTTAAGGGTGAAATTACAGAAAAAACGGTTAGCTTTGTAACGTCTGAATATCAAAGACTGGATAAACTAACGGCAGATGGAACATACAGCCGTAAACCGCAGGAAGGAACTTACAGTGGATATATTTTTGGAGACTATTACTTATTCCATAGTTATTTCTATCCATATATGGAGTACAGTGTTAAATATTCCTCCGAAATGGAAAAAGTTCTGACTCAGGCAGAAGAAAATCTGATATTTTATCAAGAAAATAACAATAAAGCAGAAACAACAAAAAATGCTTATATTCTGGATCACTATAAAGGACGCAGCATTTCAGAGTTTTATTTATATGATGGATGGGAGTCATTGCTGTCCTATGATTTTTCAGATTTGCTGATACTTCTTTTGCTCGTTTTAGCAGTAGCCCCTGCCTTTACATGTGAAAAAGAAAATGGAATGATTTTAATTTTATCTTCTTGCAAGCGGGGCAGGTGGCCAATGCTTTTTTCCAAATGCGGTTCAGCAGTAATATTTTCATGGTCAATCACAGCTTTATTTGCTTTGTTTAATTTGCTGATATTTGGACTTTTATGCGGGTTCGAAGGCTGGAATAGTCCCCTTTATGCTATTGAAAGTTACAGAAATACTCCCTTTTCCGGATCAGTTTTGATGTTTTACATATTGATTTGTGGAGCGAAGGCTATCGGATTCAGCGTGACAGTGCTTTTACTGATTTTTCTGTCAGCTTGTTTTAAAAAGTCAATGTATCCATGCCTGGCAGGAATGGGATTATGTATTATATTAAACTACTGTTCTGGCTGGGCGCTTTCTTCCGTATGGTGGAAACAAGTCCTTGCCTGCATCAGCCCGTTTACCCTAACAAACGGAAATTTACTGTTAGAAAGACTTTTGGGCGTCAGCTTTGGAGGAATATACGTCCTTCAGATTTTTATTGTATTGATCGTTCAGATGGTAATCGCTTATCTGCTGATTATGGCAATTAGGAGGAAATTATGCTGCAAGTGGAAATAAAAAAAATTGTATTTCATCAAAAATGGCTCTTACTTCTTCTGCTTTCTTTAGCTTTTTATGCAGTACTTTGTACAGTTGGAGGATATGACAGCAGCTATGTAATTGATCGGAATGAAGATACTTATCTGGCATATATTAATCGCTGGCAGGGGAAAGTTACAGAGGAAAAGTCAAAGGAGATGGAGTCAGAATATGAAGAAGTCATACAGAACAATGATGCCAGAAAGAATGTTTTCCTAACTGTTTATAATCAATATTATTATGCGAAAGAAGATACTACGCATCGTTATATCATGGATGAACGAGGCTGGAATACTCTGTTGACACATGATGGAGTAAATGCAATTTTGATTCTATGCCTTTTGGCTCTTTGCGTTCCGGTTTTTTGTGGAGAATATCAATGTGGTATGGCGCAGATTCTCCGTTCATGCCGAAACGGTCGAACTACATTAGCCGGAATAAAGCTTTTTACAATGATAACACTGGCTATTGGAACTACGATGTTGTTTCAGCTAATACAATTCTCTGTCGTGGCGTTATCTGTTGGGGTAGGTGGAGTATCTTATCCTTTGCAAAGTTTGTCCTTTTTTGAAAATTCTCCTTATTTTATTTCAATCGGTCAGGCTTATGTGATAGTAATTATTTGCAGATGTTTAGGGGCTGCATGGCTTGCGGTTTTGATTGCCCTGTTTTCCGTTTTGTTTCAGCAGACAATATTAACGACATTTTCGGGTATAGCGATTTCAGTTTTGCCTCATCTGATCGGAAGCAGCTTCCTTAAATATATCCTGCCGCTTCCTGCAGGTTTGTTGGCTGGAACCGGCTATTTGTGGGGAAAACTGACGGAAGTAGGTTATGATGAAGAATGGAATTTAATTGATATTGTGACATTCCAGGGAATTTCGCCAGTACAATTAGGAGTTTTGTTGATGTTTTTTCTATTTATTATTTGTTTATTGCTCTGGTTATGCTGTAGAAGCTATGTTGGAAGAAAGAAAATAAAACCAGTTCGCTCACTCTTCGTGTTATCTGCTTTTTTTCTTTCAATGTTTTCATTAACTGGCTGCAGTCAAAGTGATTCGAATGAATTTTCTTATAATTTATTGGGAGATACGTCACAGGGGGAAAATAGCAACTATACAGTAGAACTGGATATGGTAGAAAATACTATTACTGCTACTAATAAAGTAACGGGGGAAACTATATTGTTAACTCGTGATCCCTTTGATCAATATGGTTCTATCTCCAGCATTTATGTAAATGAAAATGCTTGCTATTATACAACTCAAGGGAATGTTGGAGACGGATTTGAGATTTATAAAATTAATTTAAAAAATTTTTCTACTCGGATGTATTTCAGAAGTGGATCTGATAATACAGCAACCTTTTGGGGACTGCTTGAGCGTGAGCAGACAGTGGATGAATTGCTTGCCGATGAAGGATCTATTACTTCTTTTGTAGTAGATGGAAATAATATTTATTACATTCAAGGAGAACGCCTTTACAAGATTTTTCGTCCGACAAGTTATGAAACAGTAGTAGTTTCTGATACGACGCAAGTGCAGAGCTTAGAGTATAAAAATGGTAGAATAATATACAAGTAAAATAATTTGAGAAAGGGAATAATGCGACATAAAGAATGGATATACTGCCCTGTGTGCAGAAACAAAACCCGGATAAAAATTCGTGAAGATACAATTATTAGAAATTTACCTCTGTTCTGTCCGAAATGTAAACAGGAAACATTGATCAATATAATCAAAAGTAAATTATTTGTCATAACAGAGCCAGACGCTTAGACGCAGAGCCGATACATTGAGAGATACTCTTAAAATGTACTGGCTCTTTTCTATTAATTTAGGTAGTCCGCCAAATAAAAAAACAGTGTTTTGGGCGGGCTTATTTTCCATGTCTCTACTTCTTCTGATTCCCACCAAATTCTGTTTTGGGTTTGGAGGGATTTTTTTTTGTGTTGGTCTGAATCAGCCACGTCGCTTTTAATTAAGCGGAAGTTATCTATAAAGTTCTATTCAAAGGCAGGAATAAATTGTTAAAAAAATTCATGCTATCGTATGGATCTTCTGCGTTGTAAAAACGGAAGTAATATTTCTTGTTAAAAGATATAAAAAATCCTATAGCCGTGAGGGCGTGATCGCCTTTGCGGTTTTTAATTTATCTTACAGCAGAAAAAAGAAAAATTCTTCTGCTTTTGTTGGGTGTCGCTCACCGCCATTCGATCTGGATTTTCAAAAAATTCAGACGAATGGAGGTAACAGCGTGGGTGCTGATAAGAAGAAAATATGGATTCATGGTCAATTCATAGAGGTAACAGATGAGGTATATACAGCCTATATGAAAGGCGATAGAAAAATAAGATATTTTGAAAATGATCTGAAAACAGGACGGACGGTTAAAGATAAGGATGGAAACATAAAACAAATCCTTCCAAGCCGAGAAGATTCTTTGGACAGGCTTATGGAAGATAACGCACAGCAGTTTCCTGATAGCCATGAGAGTGTGGAGGATATTGTAATTCAAAAAATTTCTACGGAAAAATTACATATGGCGCTCTTAAGGTTGCCAAAGAAGGATCAAGAATTGATTTATGCACTGTTCTACGAAGAAAAAACGGAACGAGCATATGCAAAGCAAATAGGTGTTTCTCCAAGTACTGTCCATAGGAGAAAAGAAGAAATTATAAAGAAACTGAAAAAATATTTAAAATAGCGGAGCAGACCTCTCACTTAACGGCTAATAAAGTGAGAGGTCTTTTTTGGCCTTCCGTTCCTTGACAAATACATACTCATTCATCAAGTACGTTCCTGTTGTTATCGTGATGAGCGTAAGCCACGTTAGCAGGTACGCCATGATCCGGACGGGTAAAGGCAGCGAAATCCCACATATATAGAAAAATCGGTTTGCGGCTGTTTTATTGGTTCGGGGAGCGGAAAATACCCGGTTATAACTGTCAGATTGCTACTGATAAGGCGATAACAGGCAACAGGTATCATGATACTCCTGTCCGGTCATAAAGTCGAGCGTTAAGAGCGTCGCAACAAGTGAGGGCAGCTTTGGGAGAACCTCAGAGGGGTGCAGGCCCGTGGAGCTGATCAGCAGTCAGCCGCTTGATGATTTCCCCCCGCATAATATATGCGATAACGGCCGGGGTGTCGAGGACAAATAGGCTGAAACAGGCAATTATGGTAGCCGGATACAAAGAAATGTTTTGCGTCCGGCTGATACATACCCGCTATGGATAATGGTTTCAAAAGAGTGGGGAGAGCCTTACGGAACAAAGAGAGTTCTTAGGCGTATAGAGGAAGGAGATATGATTGTGGAAGAACAAGTAATGCGGCGTGGAGAGATCTATCACGCAGATCTGAATCCTGTTTTCGGGAGTGAGCAGGGTGGATACCGCCCGGTTCTGATCATCCAGAACAACCGAGGAAATCAGCACAGTCCAACGGTTATTGTTGCGGCTATTACGAGCCAGCCAAAGACCAAACTGCCGACACATGTACCGATAAACGGGATCAGAGGTCTGGAGAAAGAGTCCTTTGTGCTGTTGGAGCAAATCCGGACAGTGGATAAAAGGCGGTTGGATGATTATGTTGGCAGATTAAACCGGGATCAGATGAACAAGGTAGAGAAAGCGCTGCGCACAAGCATGGAAATTAAAAAACTGGACAAGCCGGTTCTGATGTGTTTATGCCCGGTGTGTGCAAAGCCATTTTACAATTCAAAGGAGCATTTTATCATCCGGGCGGATCAGAACCAGACAATAAAGGAAACATGCATGTTCTGTAACGTGCGGCAGGGATACGACTATTTAATAAGGAAGAAATATTATTGAATGAAGCTGATGTGATGAACATGGACCAGTTTCATTTGGGTGTGTCAAGTCTGCGATAGAAAATAGCGTACATTTCACTTATTCGTTGATGTGCGATATAGTAGGCGCAGGACGTCTGGAAAGAAGGAATGATCATGGAAAATACATTATTTGTAACTGCAGAAACTGTGGCAAAGGATCTAGGAGTGTCAAAGCCCTTTGCTTACAAATTAGTTCGTCAGATGAATGATGAATTGAATGCGAAAGGATACCTTACTGTGGCCGGCCGGGTGAGTAGGAAGTATTATGAAGAGCGATTTTATGGATTGAAAGAAGGTTAAGTGATGGCAGCATACAAAGATACGGAGAGAAATACATGGTATGTGGCATTTTATTACCGGGACTGGCAAGGTAATAATAAGAAAAAGAAGAAAAGAGGCTTTAAGACCAAAAGGGAGGCCCTGGACTGGGAAAAAACATTCCGGCAGAAGCAGGAGGCTTCTCTGGATATGTTATTTAAGGATTTTGTAGAAGTCTATGCGGAGGATATGAAACCACGGTTAAAGTATAATACATGGCTCACTAAAGAGCATATCATCAAGACAAAATTACTGCCTTATTTTGGTAATAAGAAAATGAATGAAATCAAAGCGGCAGACGTGGTGCGGTGGCAGAATGAAATGATGTCATTCCGTGATGAAGATGGAAATGGATATTCAAAAGTATATCTGAAAACCTTGCAGTCACAGTTGAGCGCTATATTCAACCACGGAATCAGGCTATATGAACTGAAAGAAAATCCGGTCAGAAAGGCCGGAAGTATGGGTGGAGAGAGGAGAAAAGAAATGTTGGTTTGGACGAAGGAAGAATATAAGAAATTTTCAGAGGCAATTATTGATAAACCACAGGCATATTACGCATTTGAAGTTCTGTTCTGGACTGGCTTGAGAGTGGGAGAACTTCTTGCTTTGACACCTGCAGATATAGACTTTTCTGCCAAAACTATTTCTGTTACAAAATCTTATCAGAGAATAAAGGGACAAGATTATATTACTGATCCTAAGACAGAGAAAAGTAACCGTACCGTATCCATTCCGGATTTTCTTTGTGAGGAACTTCAAGAATATCTGGCTATGCTGTATGGATTTAAAGATGATGACCGGATGTTCCAGATCACAAAAAGTTTTCTTCATCATGAGATGATCCGGGGATCAGAAAAAGCGGGAGTCAAGAGAATCAGAATCCATGATATTCGACATTCTCATGTTTCTATGCTGATTGATATGGGATTTTCGGCGGTGGATATTGCCGGGAGAATGGGGCATGAAAGTATTGATATTACATTGCACTATGCTCATATGTTCCCGTCCGCACAGAAGGATATGGCTGAAAAGCTGAACATGGAAAGGGTAGGGTAAAAAGTATGTATAAAAGACCAAAACAAAAAGCGCAGCCAAAGAAAAAGAAAGATGAACATAATCGGAAAAGAGATATAATCATTAATTTTCGTATGTCTCCGGAAGAGCGGGCAGAATTGGAACAGAGAATTTTGATAAGTGGGAAGAAAAAACAGGATTACATGATCCAGAGCAGTTTGGAACAAAAACTGGAGATTGTGGCCAATAGGAAGATGTTGATGGATATTCAGCATAGAATGGATGAAATCGAGACAGAACTGAAAAGAGTAGTATCCGCAGACGCAGTGGATATGGAGAAGCTGGTCGGCCTGAGATCGCTAATTGAGTTGTTTCGGGTGGTAGAGGAATAAGTGAGTGACCGTATTGTGCAGAGGCATGGTACGGTCATTTGTTATGTGAAAATTGACGATATACATACCACAAATTGGACAAAAAAGCAATAGTAATCAACAAAAAAATGTGATAGAATTAACCAAGGTACAAAAGAGGAGGGAATTAGGCACGATGAATAGAGAAATCTATTTGAAGAACATAGCAGATAGCCTTGCGCTATTAAGTAAAGAGGTAACTGTAAGAAATGCCATTAACCTCTATGATATTAATATTGTTGCAGAAGATTTTTTCCCAGGGCTTCTAAATCTAATTTATGGATATGAATTAAGAAATATTAATCATTTGGAAAAAAATGCAGCAGCTATTGATCTTTTTGATCCTAAAAATAAGTTGTCAATTCAAGTGACATCAGATAATGATAGCAGCAAGATTAAACATACGATCAAAGAGTTTAAAGAGAAGGAATCTTATAAAATATATAATAGACTCAAACTTCGCACATAGATTTTGCCTATGCACCTTGAAAATTCAATATCTGGCAGGTATTCGATTATCAAAGTTCACCCTTTGCCCTATGCCGCCTG
>QWCV01003747.1_pt1 | contig 10734 bp, 8 predicted proteins | sample 1972621 | NCBI WGS metagenome assembly QWCV01 (sample SAMN09866699, study PRJNA288562) | Human gut metagenome isolate pre2_stool, whole genome shotgun sequencing... | isolation source: gut | host: Homo sapiens | place: USA: California
GGCTTACCTGAATCATCATAAACTGTCTGCCCAGCTTCATTCTTTTCGTAAATAGGGTCGCCAACAGCCTCGGTTACAGGTTTAAGCTTACCTGAAGCATCTGCATAAAGCGGTATTATATTTCCCTCTTCATAGACATAGTATAAAGGACCATGCCCTGCATACATAGGAATTTTTTCAGTACCGTTCTTAAAGTAAAGATAGTTGCCTTTCTGATCCTTCTGATAAACGATGCTACCATTAGCATCCTTTTCAGGAACTAGGAGGCCATCCTTATCGGTAAGATAAACAGGGTTTCCGTCAGGATCTTTTTCATAGATATAATTTCCTCTCTTATCTTGCTGATAAAGCACGTTGCCTGCTTCGTCAGTCTTTACGATCACACCATGATCTAAGATTTCTTGCCAAGCATCTTCGGTAAGTGTAACGTAAGTAGAATAGAGTTCGGCAATATCTTCGTTATACTCCTTACTAGCATAACCCGTTACAAAGCCTTCCTTAGCTGCATCTTCGTCCTTTAAGTTCACCCAGTCGGCAGCATGATACTTACCCGATGATATGGTTTGGAAATCGGTAGAGTAATTCTTAGTCTGCGTCAAGATGTGCATAAACTCGTGGTGCATAGTATGGAAAAACCAATGATTTAAGTCTAATGGCGTCTTATACTTAGGCTCGTAATGATTGGTCTGATTTATGTAGATATGGGCAGGGTCTAGCTCGTTTACACGGAATAAGGTTACCATGATACCACCTTCAGCCTGTCCTAAAGTAATTTCGCCATTTTCCTTTACCTGTGGCGAACCAACAAGTTGAAACTCACGGAAACATTTCTTTTTTAGGAAGTCTTTACCTGCCACTTCCTCGTATGCATCCATCCATACTTTCTTGGTTAAGACAGCCAATACCCTTGACTTAGCTACATCGGCAGGAATAACATTGAATGGTGAGTGTACCAACTTGTCGACATAACGATAATTGAAATTGATATTATACGGATCGGCATAATTCTTCTGTAGCCATTTATCGAACTCTGCGTCAGCTACCTCATTTTCGATTTTGACGACAGAAGTATCGCTAAGGTTTTCATCACTACAAGCATAGGTGAGTGATAACATACCTGCGAGTAATATTATCTTTGGAAATTTCATATTTTTCTTACTTTAAATTAGGTGAGTAATTGGTCTTATCTAGGGTTAGCCTCTAACCCAGCCTTCAATACATCTTCAGGAAGCTGAAGCGCACCACGCTTATCACCTGCCTTAAAGACGATAGGATCTTCGCCATCACAGAAGTGAGTATATTCAATACCGTAACGCTTCAAGTCCATAAAGCGCAAACCTGTCTTCCAAGTTTCGATACGACGCATGTGCAAAAGCAACTGTATGAAGCTTGTTTGCTTACCTGCTTCTACGGTGAAACCTTGTGGATGAAGCACCTTCTTAATGCTACGCTCACGATCAGTTTTCGGTGTAACAACCGCCTCGGTAAGCAGCTTCATATAGTCAACGATACCTTGCTCTGTCAAAGTAGGACGCTTAGCCATTCCGTCTCCTCCGAACACTTTATTAGAAACAGCACAGTGTGCGCCTATCCAATAGTTCATATCGCGAACAGCAGCAGCATAATCCTTTTTCAAGATTTCAGCCTCTGCACGTACCAACAAAGTCTCGTCGGTAGAGAAAGCTACGTTTACAATATGTGGGAAACCTGTTTGGTTAATCTTATCGGTAACTTCAAATAGTTCCTGCATCTTAGGCAGATTCACGTTATAAGCACCACCAAACAAGCGTTTTGCTTCGTAAAGACAAGTCTTATCAGAGTTAGGATTCATTCCTTCTACCCAAGGAGCTACTGCCCAAAACGTTTCGTACTTTGTGATTGTTATATTGTGTGAATAACGGTCATATTCTTGAATACGTCCCATAAACGAGTAAGCTGTTTGAAGCATAAGGTTAGCCTTTTCGCTAGAGCTGATGTAATGATTGCAAATATCCTTCAAACCTGCTAGCGACTTATAGTTGTCCATTTGGCGTAAGTTTGCCGTTGGATCTACTCCTATAGCTTCTGTAGCATACTTGATAGCCTTATCATTATTGCCATAATAGAGATTGAAGCGAGCAGCAAAAGCGTAGGCAGCCTTACGATTGAAGTGGTATTTAGGCACAGCTAAATAGCCGTCATCAATCAGAGGGAGAGCAGCCTCTATATCGGCATCAATATTAGCATACAATTCCTTTAAAGAGCCTCGACTAGCTACTTCCTCATCGGCTACCTTTGGATAAGGCAACCCTAAGTAAGTATCCGCCTTAGTAGCATCGTATGCCATACAGAAAGCGTTCGATAGCGAGAACAAACCGTAAGCACGCTCTAATAACGCCTCGGCGCGCAATGGCTTGGTTTCTGCGTTATCGCCTAGCTTGTCGAGAGCTGCTAGTGCTTGGTTAGCAACACCTATTGAATAATAAGTACCATTCCATACCAAATATGGATCATCATTGCCTCGAGTGTTGACATCCTTAAAGAGATACATATCCTGCATAGCAGGGATGTAACCGTATGCTTTACCATTATCGGTAACATCGTCAGAACTCATATACATCAACATATTAGGCAACTTATTGCTAATACCTGTTGTGAGCACCGATTTTATCTTATCTACACTGTTTAGCTCGGCACGATCATCTGGAAGCGTGTCTAGGTAGTCGTTGCATGAGGTGGTCAGTGCCATTGTTCCTAATGCAAACAAACATATTGTTGTTAGTTTTCTAATTTTCATACTTTATGCGTTTTAGGAAGATTATAATCCAAGGCGTACTGTAAGGGTAAACTGACGAGCCATAGGCACAGCCACACCACCTACATTAAAGAATTCAGGATCTTGTCCGTTCAACTTAGCGTCTGAATAGATCAAGAATAAGTTAGTAGCCTGAAGCTTCAAACTTGCAGTATTTAACATCAACGCCTTTGTCCATGCACGTGGGAAATCGTAAGACAAAGAAATTTCTTTCATACGAATGAAGTCGCCCTTTGCTACACGTGCTGTAGATAGGTTATAAGCATTGTAAGCATAACCTAGACGGGCATTGTTCTGCATTGAGCGTAAATCGGCAATAGCAGGAATAGTAGTGTAAGCCTCGTCGCCAGCCTCTGTCCATCGGTTCTTAAACTCCTTAGGCATAGCGTCTAGGTCAGAGTAGTAAGAAGAGAATGAAGGATCGAGACGCACCTTGTTACCAAAGGCGTAGGTAGCAAAGATGTTTAAGTGCCAGTTCTTCCAAGAGAAAGTATTACCGAGCGAACCAGTGATGGTTGGGTCGATAGGACCTTCATATACTAGGTGAGAAACATCAGTCGACTGGAAGTTAATATCGCCAACTGTTTTTTCGCCATTCTCATTGATAAACATAGGCAAACCTTGCTTGTTCAAGCCTTGGAAGTCCATAGAGAAGAGTGAGCGGTAAGGGTAACCTGCCATTGTGAAACCAGAGCCAGAAATCATCTTCATAATGTTGGCACGGCTATCAAGATCGGTTACTTTTGTCTTTACGTGAGAGAACACAAAGTCGGTATTCCACTTGAAGTTTTTGCCTACAATGTTCTTAGAAGAGATAGAAAGTTCCTCACCATTCGACTTCATTGAAGCAATGTTCATATACCTAGTGATCGTACCAGATGTACCGTTTGTAATCTTTGGACCTATCAAGTCGTAGTTGTTACGCCAATACATATCGAAGGTAACGTTCAAACGGTTTTTTAAGAAACCAAGATCAAGACCTATGTTAAACTCATGCTTCTTCTCATAAGTAAGGTTAGGGTTAGCAAAGTCCCAAACTTCCAAAGCCGACTCCTTATCATTAGCGAATGGACGCCATGGGTTCATACTCTGAATAATTACATTTGCATTAGTAACAGCAGGCTTATCACCTGTTAGCGAGTAAGAAGCCTTCAAAGTAGCGTGTGTAAGTGCCTCCTTAAATGTTTTTTGGAACCAAGGTTCTTCGTGTGCGTTCCATGCACCAGAAACGTTCCATGTAGGCAACCAACGTGCTGATGTAGCCTTACCCAAGCGGTTGCTACCCTCGTAACGCATCGTACCGTTAATGGTGTAACGACCCTTCCAAGAGTAAGTAGCTGTACCGAAGAATGATGCTTCACGATTGTAACCATTACTTAGATAATAGTAAACATCATTTTGCTCAGAAGCCTGCTTAAAATAGTTATAATTATATGCGCCTAAGAAGCCCATATCATATTGCATACCAACACCATTGAAGTAGCTACGTGTACGGTTGGTATTGTTGATTTCCATACCACCGAAGAGGTTTAAGATGTGCTGATCGTTGAAAACATCGTTGTAGCTAACAGTAGCACGAACGTCCCAAGAGTTCATCTTATACTTCGTTTCACGATAGAAACCGCCTTCAGGAAGTACAGACATTGGCAAGGTATTAGGTTTGTCAGGGTCAGTGTACAACCAAGGGTTGCGGTCGCGGATCGTAGCATCGTCCATAGCACGGAAAGCCATTGCCATGTTAGAGTTTTCACGGATCTGAGACGCCTGTGTGGTAGAAGAAACCTTGTAAGCACCAAGAAGCGACATCTCTACTGTGCGCACTGGCTTATACTTCAGCTCTGCCTGAAGCTTGAGGTCGATAACATCAAAGTCGATAAAGTTGTTAGAAAGCTCGTTGTGAATGTTGAAAGGTGAGAAATTACGTGTGTAATACTCGTTAGGATCCAACGTGCGAGAGCTATTTATAGCGTATGAATAAGGGTTAATATCGAAGTCGCGACTTACCGTACCCGTAACAGCATCCACACTTTGACTGGTTGTACCCGGAGCTCTCTGCTTACGATAAGCGGCATTAGAAATCAAGTTTAAAGATACTTTCTTAGAAAGGTTTACCAAACCATTTACACTTGCGGTGTAACGCTTTACCTTAGAAGCCTCTGTCCAGCCCGGATCGTCCATAAAGCTAAAAGAGGTATATAGCTGTGCCTTGTCGTTACCAGTAGAAAGGCTTACAGAGTGGTTAGCCGAGATAGCTGTGCTGAACAACTCCTTAAACCAGTTGGTGTTACGATATTCAGCAGTGCGAAGATATGCTGCTTGTGCCTCTAGGGTGTTAGCAAGCTTAAAGCCACCTGTAGCAGGGTCGTAAGTGTTCATAAGCTGATACATCTTACCATAGATACCGCTTGAAGAAGCACGGAAAGTGCGGCTAAAGCTGAAAAGACCAGCTTTCTCCATTTCGCGATATACAGACATCTGCTCCTGAGAGTTCATAATGTTGAAGTTGCTATAGCTAGGACGAAGACGCATGGTAAACTCGCCCGTATAGTTTACACGGGTAGTACCTGCCTTACCCTTCTTAGTCGTTACAACGATCACACCACCCATAGCACGCGCACCATAGATAGAGGTAGCCGAACCGTCCTTTAATACTTGGAAGCTCTCAATGTCGTCGGCATTCAAACCTGCGATAGCAGAAGAAATCAAGGTAGCTGCATCACCAGACGACAAACGATCGGCATCTACTTCGGTAACGTCTTCCATAATCACACCGTCTACAACCCACAAAGGCTTAGAACTACCATAGATAGAGGTAGCACCACGCACACGGATCTTAGGTGCTGTACCGAAAGTACCCGAAACGTTCTGAACACTCACACCAGCCACACGTCCTTCGAGCGAACGGCTAACGTCAGCGACACCATCGAGTTTAGATTTTTCACCAGAAATTTTTGTCGTTGCACCTGTGAAGAGGCGCTTGTCCATCTTCTGCAAACCTGTTACAACCACTTCTTGTAGGTTAGTCTGATCGCCAGTAAGTTTCACTTGCATACCGTCTTTAGCTATAACCGTCTGCGACTGCATACCAATATAGCTAATGATAAGCTTTTTACCAGCTGGGACATCAAGGGTAAACTTACCATCAATGTCTGTTTGTGTACCCGTTTTCGTACCTTGCACTATGACAGAAGCGCCAATAACTGGCAGTCCGTCATCCTGTGAAAGCACTGTACCTGTAATCTTGGTCTGGGCTAATGCCGTTCCTATAAAAAGGAATAATGAGACCAATAGTAAAGATAGTCTTTTCTCCATAGGATTTTTTTTAATAAACAGTAATTTATGATATTATATATAGTATTGTTTGTATCTTGTTCTAAAAAAGCTTGCTGATAATGATGGTTATACCACCGCTAACAAAGCTCTCCTTATTTTGTAAAAGGCGTCCGTCATGGCTGCGCTTTAGGTAATGATTGTAACTTCATTCAGAACGTTTTCGTTAAGCCAAATGAGCAGAACCGAGCTTGCTCGAGTTGTGCCATGGCGAGAAAATGAAGGATGAAATCCAACGTTATATTCACTTTTTAGAGCGTAAGGTTTACACAGGTATGCAAATTATGCTTCCATTACTTACGTTTGCAAATTTATATATTTTTTTAATCTACGCAAAGAATTTTCATAAAAACTTACTGTTAAGCGTTATTTTTTACGCAAAAACTAGTTTGTATTATAAATTATCCGCTTTCTTTGATAGTTTATAAAACTACTGTTTGCGCCAACAATCATTCGTTATTGCACAATATAAAGCAAATGCGCATATTTATAAAAGGGCATTAAACAGAAATTAAATAATGAAGCTTGTGTAAGCTATGCCATATCTTATCTATTATTCGTAACTTTGCAGGAAATATCAGCAATATGGGAAGAAACAAATTTTCGAATGACGAAATAGTAAAAATTGGTAAACTTCTACGATTGAAAAATGCTGCCAATCGTGCCAAACAGAAACTCATTCGCCACGATCTCCGCACAACGTTTGAATTTAATATCTCCGATTTCAACGAGCCCGGGAAGGCTTTCGGCGAACAAGAACTCTCTAAAGCCATTGAGCGTGGTGCCATCGAGATCCTCGACGATGCCACTATCGCAGCAATGAAAGAGAAGCGAGCACGCGACAAAGCGCGCGATGAGCAGCTCCGCGAACAAGCAGCCATTGAGAGCGGTGAGGCAATCGACTGGCGAGAACAACTGAAGGAGTGGGAGAATGAAAAGAAAATCGAAGCCAGCAAAAGGTAGCAAAAACGTATGGCGCATCATTACCATCATCGGGTTTTGGATAGTGGTGTTGGGAACAATCCTGCTGATAGATCTCAAGCCTTGGCGACATCGTAGCACAGACACCGTGAGCAAGGAGTGGCCCTTCAGAGATCTTACAGAGGGCGATTATGCCGAAGGTTTTGACGGCATCGACATATCGCGCCATCAAGGCAAAATACATTGGGACGAGGTGGAAAACAATACGAGTCTAAAATTTGTTTATATCAAAGCCACCGAAGGTAGCAATATCGTAGATCCGTTTTATAAAGAGAATGTGCGCGAAGCACGAAAACGAGGATTTAAGGTGGGATCGTATCATTTTCTCACGCGCCGCACATCGATGGAACGGCAGGTAGACAACTTCCTCGGCACCATCACTCCTGACGACCAAGATCTCTTACCTGTTGTCGACATCGAAAAGGATGGCACTGAGGGATGGGATCGACCTATCATTCAGAAAAACCTTGCCAAGTTTATCCGCTTGATAAAGGAACGATTAGGAAAATCGCCGATGATCTACACCAATGAGGCATATTATCATCTCTATTTATATCCTGAATTCAACCACTATCGCCTCTTCATTGCCAACTATTCGCTCGAACCGTCTATGCTCGATACCCGTTATGACATTTGGCAGTCGTCGAAGCATGCTCGCGTGCATGGCATTTGGAACTGGACTGACATCAATCATCTCCGCAAAGGCGTAACGCTAGACGATTTGGCGTGGTAGTTATCTAGATGTTGGTCTTTAAGATTTCCTCGAACTGTGGCTTGCTCATCGCACCCGACTGAAGAGTAGGTTTACCATTCTTTGGTACGAAGAGGAAAGTAGGGATAGAGCGGATACCGAAGAGTGCTGCTAGCTCCTCCTGCTTATCTACATCTACCTTATATACATCTAGTTTGCCAGCATATTCATTAGCAAGTTCTTCTACGATAGGTGCTGTAGCTTTGCAAGGTCCGCACCATGTGGCATAGAAGTCGATGAGTACGGGTTTATCACCTTCGAATACCCATGTGTTAGGGTTCTTCTCGTAGTTCATCACCTTTTCTTTAAACATCTGAGCTGTCATTTCCTGTACTTCCATCTTTTTTTCCTTTCCTGAATTGTTGTTATTACTTGTTTTTGTCTCTGTGTTAGCAACCTTCTCTGCCGATTGCTTGGGTTGCTGCTTGCATGAGGCTGTGCCTATGACAAGGGGCAACGCGATTAGTATTGCAGATAGTTTCATCTTTGTTTAATATTTGTATCTTGAAAGATATAAACAAAAGATGTGCCAATCTAAGTGAGAGTTGAGAGTGGAGAGTGGAGAGAGTGGAGAGTTGAGAGATGCCCGTCCTAGTATTCCTAGTAATTCTAGTATTCCTAGAAAAACTCTCATCTCTCAACTCTCTCCTCTCTCTCCACTACCTACACGATGCTATTCCCAGCGTTGTGGCTAAGGCTGTGAGAATAGAGATAGCGATTTGCAAAATTGTTTTCCAAGTTTCTTTTTTCATAGTTGATATATATAATATTAAAAGGTTAAAAAAATAAGTATCTCTAACAGAGAAAAATAAATAATCACCATTAAGCGGCTAAACCAAAAGTCCTTAATTTGTCGCTTTTAACCCAGATTGGTCATTAGCGTTCTTCGATATTTGCGGTCTGATGACCGATCGGGGGCTAAAAAGGGATCTTCCCTGCCAGCACAGTCTTACTGACATCGCTAGCCGAGAAGATCTTTTTTTTGTGTGCCTAGCTTACACCTGTGGATCGGTGCCACCACCAGTAGAAGGCTTAGTAGCTCCTCCCTTATTACCCGACTGGTAATCGGTAAGCTCTGACACCCTCCACCCTAAGAGCATCGTCTTATAACGGTTCTTGCCATCACCGCGTGCTGTTTGTGGCAAGAAGTTGATGTGAGGATTGTAGATGTGAGCCACAGGGTTGAAATCCTTCAACTTTTCCACACCCTTTGAACGGAAACCAGCCTTAAACGATCCCAAACCGCTCAACACCACACGCTTACCGTCTTTCAGCGCATAGCCCATCTCGGTTACCAACGCACTGATCACTGCCAAAATGTCGCTCTCGGTTACGGTGCAAGTGTTGCTAATGCGACCTGCCAAATACTTAATATCGGCTATGCCTTGATTACAAACGCGAGCGTACCAATAGCCCTTCTTCTTACTGTTCTTACGGTTGTCTTGATACATCTTAAAGTTAATCATAGTGTTAAATAATTGCCTCTCTGGAACACGATGCTCCAGTCTTTCGCGAGGACTAGCTTTTAAAAATAAAAAAAATAAAAATGTTAGTTACGCTGCCCCCTACCCTGCTGCAGCAGTGCAGAGAGCGGTTAAAAATGTTTGGATTTCATCCTTCGTTTTCTCGCCATGGCATAACTCGAGCAAGCTCGGTTCTGCTCATTTGGCTTAACGAAAACGTTGGATTTCATCCTTCGTTTTCTCGCCATGGCATAACTCGAGCAAGCTCGGTTCTGCTCATTTGGCTTAACGAAAACGTTGGTAAAAAAATAAATCTTTGTGTGTTTTTCATAGTTTTGTCGATCCGCTGCCTATGCTAGATATAAGCATACCTCACAGCTCGCCGCAGCCATAAAAACCAATGGTACAATCTCACAAATACCGTCATAAGTGCTTTTTATTGTTGAATATAAATAATAATGTGTTTTTATATTTACGTTTTTATATATTTATATTATTACTCATAAGCCTATTATCTGGTGGCGGTTCTTATGCCGTCGTGAAATGCTCACATGCAACCAGTGTTTCTCCTTCGAGTGAATGGGTTCTAAAATAAGCTGATCAAAATCGGTTAGCTCCGTTATGATCTTAGCATACTTCTGACACTGGTGAGCATCCGACACATAAATATCGGCAGCCTCACCAAAGAGGTGCTGCGAGTTTGCCACGCCCTTCACAAGCTTATTGAGCGCTTCGGTGCGATAACCACTCGTTATAAGCACCCTGCCCACTCGCTGCCGCAAGGGTTCTAATACAGTGCGACAGAGGAAACGTAAATTTTTCTTTACATCGCTTGCACTGATATTTGCGCTAGCCACATCTTCGGGTAAGTTGTCTATTCCAAATCTCACCGCAACTCCCGATTGCAACATCTCGCTTAAAGAGAAGTGTTCTGATAATTGTTCAGGTGTATTCATACGCTGTTCTTCTTTTATAAAATAGTATCTTTTTTATTGTGGTAATCATATTGTTTCTGATCACATTGCAAAGATAACATATTGAAAAAGCGATTGCAAGTATTCGGAAATATATTTTTTATTTCATCGCCAACGCTATACACGCAACTATTTGCTACACAACGCATTATAAACAAATAAAAATCTTTATAAAAAACGATTTTTTATTGGCAATACAAAAAACACCCATAAAAAAGCGTGCAATATTTGTTCGTTTTAACAATTGCGAAAGCTTAACAAATCATAATTAGCTAGTTTGTTATAGCCATTTCACCCTCCAAAAAAGTAGGCGGCAAATACTTGTGTGCGGGTGTGGCAGAGCTTTTTCCCCGATAGCCCCCTCCTATCTGTTTGTTATTGATGCTATGAAGAAAATTTGGGTCAGTAGAAATTTAGTGGGGATATCCATATAGTTTACTT
>QWCV01004111.1_pt1 | contig 10658 bp, 8 predicted proteins | sample 1972621 | NCBI WGS metagenome assembly QWCV01 (sample SAMN09866699, study PRJNA288562) | Human gut metagenome isolate pre2_stool, whole genome shotgun sequencing... | isolation source: gut | host: Homo sapiens | place: USA: California
TAAGCTAAAGTTGTTTGCGTTCCGGTGGTGTGCATGAGCGATTTCTCGGCTGCTTCATTGTCAATATCGTTTTCAGCGCACCAATCTCTGAAGGTCGAACGCATTCCGTGCATGGTGCACGCCTGATTTAATGCAGTCCTCAAAAATTTCCTTGGCGTTTCCCGACGTATCGGCGTCTTTCCGTCTACAGAAAATATGAATTCTCCCTTCGATTCTTTTCTAATTTCCTTTAATAATGAGATGACTTGCTGAGATAGCGGAACTCTGAACGGAAATTCTTTGCCGTCTTTTCGACGCGATGGAGGGCAAAGCCAAACTTTCTCTTTCCAGCTTATCTCTCTCCAATGGGCTTGAGTAAATTCAACAGTGCGGGTTGCAGTAAGAACGCCGAACAGCAGGGCTTTTGCCCCGATAGAACTCTCTTGTTGTAGTTTGGGAATGATGGCTTTTAATTCCGTAAAGGAAAGAGATTTGAAATGCTGGGTTGAATTGCATTTATTTGCGGGAGGGAGAAATAAGTCGAGGTTTCCTTTCCAGGAAGCTGGGTTGTTCCCGATAAATAGATTTTCATTGATCGCATAAGCGAAAATTTTCTCTAACCTCCCCCTTACACGGGAGGCGGTCATCGTTTTGTTTATCCATATGGGACGAAGTATTTTTAGGATGTCTTTTCGGTCGATTTCATCGATGAATTTTTCCCCAATGACGGGAAAGGCATAAGTGCTTATAGAAGAGCTCCAAGACTGCTTTTGAGCCGGATTTTTCCATAATCGAACCGAGGCTAAGATTTCGATGACTCGCCGTGCATAGTCCTTAAAAAGAACCGGGTGCTGTTTGGCTTCCATTAATGCAGAAGCCTTTCCGCTGAATTGAAGAGATGTTTTTAACAGAAAGGCAAATTGTTTAACTTCCGATAACGGCTTTTTACTGGCGCTTCCGAGTGCTAAATCGCAGACGCGGCCTTTAGGATCGAGATAGCGAAAAAAATAATTTCGATATCTTCCGTTGCCCCGAACTCGTACGTATAGATGAGGCTCTAATCGATGGGTGCCGTCGGGTAATTCAAATATTTGCTTTTTGCTGAAGCGGCCGATTTTTGCATGAGACATACCAGTGTGTCCTCCAATGTGTTAAATGAAATCAGTCTCTCAATTACAGAGGATCGCTGGCTGTCTTTTCCTCCAAAATGATTGGGTAGTTTCGGCCTCTAGGCGGTGGCGATTTTTCAAGAAAATACATAAGATGGAAAAAGCGAAAATTCGCTAGAATAATTAGGACTCACCCCGGTAAGACGACCCAACAGAAAAAGACGAGGTACATAAATGCGGCCTGTGCGTCTCAGAAACTACATCTTCTATTTGTTGGCTCTTACAATTACCTTGCCGCTGCTGGTGTTGAGCTACTCTCAGTACCGGATGATTGAGCAGGAGATCCGCAAAGATGATCTCCTCCTGGTGGAAGATGCGTTAGCACTGTCCAACAATATTAAAAATAGAGTTGATTCCGCGAAAACCCTCGTTGTGATGTCTGCAAGCACACTGCAAGTCTATGGGACAGAGGACAAATCAGCCTTACGAGCCATCCTAAAAAGCATTTTGACGGAAGTTCCGTATTTCTTAAACATCCACTACGGTGATGTGAATGGAGACGTCATCGTTTTTGAGCCTCCTAAGAATGCACGGAATGAAAGTAATGAGGGCGTGTCTCACACAAATAGGGATCATTGGAGTCACATCCGCAATCGGGACTCGGTTTATATATCTGACGTCATTATGGCGACCGGTGCGGCAAACGTTCCCATTGTGAATATTTGTGCGCCGGCAATAAACAAGTCCGGAAAGATCATCGGTTATGCAGTCTCTGCTCTTGATTTAAAGAGTCTGTACGAAGATGTGGTGTCAGGCTTAGATATTCAGGACAGCGCTGTATATATCTTGGACAAGAAGGGTGCGCCTATCTACGCGACCGATCATGTTAATTCTCCGGAACCCTTGATTCCTTCCAAGGTTTTAAAAGAACTCGTCGCAAATAAAGAAAACGCTCAGGTTTTATCCAGGAACGATGCGTCTGATTTAGTCGGTGCGATCAGAGAGATACCGGGGCTTGGCTGGTACGTCGGTGTTTTTAAGAAGGAAGAGGATAGAGAATCAGCAATCATCTCGATGGCGGCGACAAACAGCCTGATCTTCTTCTTCCTTTTGCTAGTAACGTTTATTTTGGCTTCCTACTCTGTTCGTCCCTTGACCGAGTCTGTTAATAAACTCATTGAGCAGGTGAGAGAAGGCAAGGCCGTTCCGACTGAAGCGGAAAAAGTCCATCATCCCGAAGAACTCGTTGAGCTTCAGAAAGCTTTCTGTCGCTTGTTGGCGAAATTGAAATCTCACCAGAAATCTGAAGGCGCGCTTAGTGAACTGAGCGAATCTGATGTCCAAAAAGAAGTCGAGCTTCTTAAAGAACAATATGAATTCCTGCAGGCGCTGATTACCCTTCTGCCGTCTCCGATGGCCATTGTGGATGAAAACGGCTTTGTTCGTTTCTTAAATCAGTCCGCCTCTAAGTTCTTTGACAAAGCAGTAGCCGGAGCGAATTTCGCTCAAATGCTCAAAGAAAAGTTTGAAGAAGACAATTTCGGATTTAACCTTCACGGTATGTCAGAAGAAAAAATCCTCAAGACCAAGGATACGAGGGAGGATTTCCTGCTTCAGAGAAGAGAGTTGCCGCCGATCAAAGGAACACGACGCAGTGTTTACTTACTTTCGCAGTTCAAAGAGCCCGACTGGAATTCGAAATAAGACACGCCTAAAGAAGGCAGGAACTTTTCCAGCACATCTTTCACCGAGAGGATGAGGCTTCGGTCATTGGTGCATGGGTGGCAGTCAATATGTTCCGCGTTCAAGATTCTGCTGTCGATGTAGAGCGAAATTTCTTTGTTTTGATCAAAGATCAGACCAAGTAAAGAAACGGCGCCTGGGAAGGTGTGCATGAGTCGGGACAAATCCTCGGGAGAGGCAAAAGAAAGATGACTGCTTTTCAAAAATGCGGCCGCTTGTTTGGCATTAAATCGTTCTTCCCCCGGTATCACAAAGAGAAAAAATTGTTTCTTATTCTTAACTAAAAGCGTCTTACAGCACGTAGAACCAAACTCTTTTGCAATTTTTAACCCTTCCTCACACGTCGTGATGGGTAAGTGATTCAAGGCTTTGAACGGAATGTTGTGTGTACGAAGAAAGTCCTCAACTTCTTGGGTAGTGTTGTCCATAAGAGCTTGTAAGATTTTGTGTCCGTTTTGGAAAGTATTATATAGATGCGGTATACACTTACGACAAATTATCAGCCTAACCAAGTGAGAAACTTATGGCAGCAGCAGAAATCGGTTCGTTTCCGCCCGGCGTGAAACGCTTTTTTCTTTTAGGGGCACCAATTATTGCCCTTATTATTTATTGGATACTTCCGAACACTTATACGGATATCCATAACCAAGTTCTTCCTTTTAATCCTCACGCCAAAGCTTGTTTGGCCGTCGTGGTTTGGATGGTCCTTTGGTGGCTTTTTGAACCGGTTCCGATTCCGGTGACTTCGCTTCTTCCCATTCCGCTCTTTCCCCTATTAGGGATCGCTAAACCTGCGCAGGCAATGGCGCCGTACGCATCAGGTACGATTTTCCTGTTCATGGGCGGTTTTATTCTGGCGATTGCCGTTCAGCGCTGGCGTCTGGATAAGCGCATTGCTTTAACCACATTAAAACTCGTAGGTACCAAGGCGCCTGCGATTGTGGGCGGTTTCCTCTTGGCGAGCGGTGTGCTTTCCATGTGGGTATCCAACACGGCAACCGCGGCCATGATGGTTCCGATTGCGATGGCCGTTCTTTCCTTAGTGCGAGCTAAAAAAGCCGGCGGTCCGATCGATCAGGAAGAAGAAAACTTCAGCGTCGCCATGCTGCTTGCCGTTGCCTATGGTGCCTCTATCGGCGGTATGGCCACCATCATCGGTTCGCCTCCTAACGGCATTTTTGCGCGTTTTATGGAGCAGAACTTCAATGATCCGATTTCGCTCGCTCATTGGATGAAGTACGGCATGCCGCTGACGCTCATCCTTCTGCCGCTCTGCTGGCTGCTTCTGACCAAGGTGCTTTTCCGTAAGACCATGAAGGAAATCGAAGGCGGCGCTCAGTGGGTTCAGTCCGAATTGAATAAATTAGGACCGATCGGCAAGGGCGAAATGATCGTTCTGATCGTCTTCTGCTCTGCGATCCTTCTGTGGTCCTTCGGCGGTGTGTTAAGAGGTCTGGATTTCGGAGGCACAAGGCCGTTTGCTTCGCTCTCTGACGCCGCAATTGCGATGATCTGCGCCATCGTGCTGTTCTGTATCCCTGTGAACAGAGACCATATGGTTTTGGATTGGTCGGATATGAAAGAGCTGCCCTGGGGCGTTCTGCTCTTGTTCGGCGGCGGTCTTTCCATGGCTGCCGGTCTGCAGATTACGGAATGCGGTCAGATTATCAGCGCAAACGCAGGCGTTCTAGCCGGACTTCCGCGCTGGGCAATCCTTATCGGTGTGAGCTTGCTCGTGATGCTGGCAAGTAACTTCACATCGAACACGGCGCTTGCCGCAACACTCATGCCGCTCCTGGCTTCCGCGGCTGTTCCGATGGGCGTGCCTGCCGAGCAGCTGCTGATGGTGACGGCTCTGTCTGCATCCTGCGCATTCATGATGCCGGTCGGAACACCTCCGAATGCGATCGTGTTCAGTACCGGACGCATCAAGATTATGCAGATGGTTTCTGCCGGTGCGGTTCTGACGCTTGTCTCAGTCGTCGTCATTGGACTGTTCGCAGCAACATTCATCAACTAATCTTTTGAACTCGCAGAGGGGGGCCGAGGGCCTCCCTTAATTTTTGTTGCAAAGCCACCGCCATCGGCTGAATGAGGTACGACCGTTTGTTAAAATACGGCCTTCGACCAGGGCTTCCAAATGATTCCAAGACTTAAATTGGTAAACGTCACCAAGCGATACGGGTCAACCGTTGCGAATGACGCAATATCGCTTGAGGTAATGCCGGGGGAAATTTTGTCCGTGCTCGGAGAAAACGGAGCAGGCAAAAGTACCCTGATGAAGATTATCTTCGGATCTGTCACGCCCGATGAGGGCGAGATTTATTTTGACGGACGAAAAGTTAATATCTCGTCTCCTGCGGACGCGCGCGAACTCGGAATCGCGATGGTGTTTCAGCACTTTGTCTTGTTTGAGACACTGACTGCTAAAGAAAATATTCTTTTGGGAATGCCTGAAGGCACAGATCCTAAAGAATTAGAAAAAGAGATTATTGAAAAAAGCCGCCATTACGGCATCGAAGTTGATCCGAACGCGATTGTTAATGATCTCTCCATGGGCGAGCGGCAAAGAGTGGAAATTCTCCGCGCGCTATTAACCAATCCGAAGCTTTTGATTCTTGATGAACCGACCTCGGTTCTTTCTCCTCTCGCGCTACAGGCCCTCTTTAAAACCCTGCGCCAGCTGTCTTCCGAAGGCGTTTCCATCATCTTCATTACGCATAAGCTCAATGAAATTCGTGAACTTTCCAAACACTGTACGGTGATTCGCAGCGGTGAGGTGGCAGCCAACATCAATCCTCAGGAAATGACCGAGCAGGAGCTCGCCAAGCTTATGATCGGCAGCGACCTTCCTGAAATCATGTCTCGACCGGAAATCAAACCGCATCCCGGTTTGGAAGTCTGTTTCCAAGGTGAAGAGGTTGGCTTTAAGAGCCGCTACCCGCTCTACGGCAAGATTAACGTTCCCTGCGGCCGAATCGTCGGCGTGGCCGGTATCTCCGGAAACGGCCAGGCAGAGCTTATGAAGGCAATCAGCGGCGAAGTACTGCTGCCCAAAAACTGTATTTCTATCGTCGGCTCTTTTGCCGGAGACCTTCGCGTTAAACACAGACGCGCTTTAGGTCTGCGCTATGTGCCCGAACAGCGCTTGGGTGAAGCGACTGTTCCGGAAATGTCCTTGGAAAGCAACACGCTGCTGACCAGTAATTTGTTCTTAGCCAAAGGTTTTATGCGCAACAAGATGATCGCGCGCTTTACGCGTTCGATTATTGAAAAATTCCATGTCCGCTGCGGCGGTCCCAAAGCTCCGGCTGAAAGCCTTTCCGGCGGAAATCTGCAGAAATTTATTGTGGGTCGAGAGCTCCTTCATAACCCGAAGGTGATGGTTTTGAATCAGCCGACTTGGGGTGTGGACGCGGGCGCCGCAACGCTTATCCGCAATGCCTTAATCCGTCAGAGGAGCGGCGGGAGCGCGATTTTAGTGGTCAGTGAAGAACTCGACGAACTGTTTGAAATTTGTGATGAATTGGTTGTGATGAGCGAAGGCAAAATTTCTCCTCAAGTCAAAACAAAAGATGTCAGCGTTGAAGAGATCGGTCGATGGATGTCCGGCCTTTGGCCTGAAGCGAAGGAGCAGTGATGAATTTTCCTTTAGCACTCTATAACCGCCAGCGTCCGAGCCGCTTTCTTTCTGCGGCGTCTCCGTTTATAGCGGTTCTCTTGACGCTTTTGATCGGATGCTTGATTTTTGCCGGGATGGGCAAAGATCCGATGCATTCCATGTACGTGTTTATTGTCGAGCCTTTGCTCACACTGCGGGGCTGGGGAGAGTTGGGCGTAAAAATGACGCCGCTCATTCTCTGTGCATTGGGCCTATTGGTTTGCTACCGAGCAAACGTGTGGAACATCGGTGCGGAAGGCCAATTAATTGTCGGCGCGCTTGCCGGCGGCGTGGTTGCATTGCAGGCTAGCCCCGAAGCCTCTCAGCTCTACATGATTTGGGTCATCCTGGCTGCGATGGTCGGCGGTGCGTTATACGCCGGCATCGTGGCCTGGCTCAAAGACAAATGCAATGCCAATGAAATCTTAGTTTCTCTGATGCTCGTCTATATTGCCGAGCTTTTCCTTTCCTGGGCGGTTCAGTCCCCGCTGCGAGATCCTCAGGGCTTGGGATTCCCGCAAAGTCCGATGTTTGAGATGGCAGCCACGCTCCCGATCATGATTCCGGGTACCCGAATGCACTGGGGTGGGGCTCTCGTTTGCTTTGCCTTGTTCGGCATCTGGCTCATCATGTCGAAGATGTTTATCGGTTTTCAGGTGCGCGTTTCCGGCATGGCGCCAAAGGCAGCTGCTTACGCGGGCTTCTCCAATCGAGCCATTATTTATTTTGTGTTGCTTCTTTCCGGTGCTTTAGCCGGATTGGCCGGTGTGATCGAAATCTGCGGTCCGATCGGACAGCTCACGCCCAAGATCTCCCCGGGATACGGCTTTGCCGCGATTATTGTGGCTTTTGTGGGGCGCTTAAAACCACTCGGAACCATTCCTGCAGCTTTCATCATGGCGCTCTTTTACCTCGGCGGTGAACTAGCCCAGTCCAGACTCGGAACGCCGGCTGCTTTGACGGGTGTGTTCCAAGGTCTCTTGCTCTTCTGCATCATGGCTTGTGATTCTCTGATTTTCTGCAAATTAAAGTGGGTCGGATTTAATTCCGCGAAGGGGGCCGCATGAGTGTTGCAGCTTCTTTAATTGCCACGACGATGAATGCAAGCACACCGCTGCTGCTTGCAGCGCTGGGAATTTTGGTTGCCGAACGCTCCGGCGTCCTGAACTTAGGCGTCGAAGGCATCATGCTGATGGCGGCCATCGCAGGCTACATGGCAACGGTTGAGACCGGAAGTTTTGCGGTCGGATTTATTGCTGCCGTTGCAGTGGGTATTTTGTTTGCACTGTTCTTTGCCATTTTCGCTGTGGGCTTAAGGGCCAATCAGCAGGCATCCGGCTTGGGTGTAGCGATTTTCGGCGGTGGCTTATCCGCCTACATCGGCATTCCTTATCAAGGCGCCGTGCTCCCTGAAAGAGCGGCTGACGGCATTCCGTTCTTAGACCAGATCCCTTTCCTCGGACAAGCTTTTTTCAGCCAGCATTGGATCGTTTATTTGTCCTTGCTCATGATTCCGGCTGTTTGGTATTTCTTGTTCAGAACCAGGCCCGGGCTGGTCGTGAGGGCCGTCGGAGAATCGCCGTTTTCAGCAAACGCTTTGGGATACTCGGTTCCGATGATTCGATGCGCGACGCTGGCTTTCAGCGGAGCCTGTATCGGGCTTTCCGGCGCTTATTTGTCGCTCATCTATACACCCTTATGGGTGGAAGGCATGATTGCCGGCAGAGGCTGGATTGCGCTGGCGCTGGTGACCTTCGGTACTTGGCGTCCGTTCAGAGTGTTCTTAGGCGCGTACTTGTTCGGCGGCATGACCATGCTGCAGATGAATCTTCAGAGTATCGGAATTTCCGTTCCGACTCAGTTTATTTCCATGGCGCCTTATGCGGCGACGATTATCGTTTTGGCGCTGATTTCGAGAAATCCGACTTGGATTCGTCTGAACATGCCGGCCTCTCTCGGAAAGCCGTTTAACCCGCATTGATGATTTTTGTTTACCTTTCTTTAAAGGAGAAAGACAGTGAAGATGTCTTTAAAACTGGTTGCAGCTGCGGCTGCTGTTGCTTCCGCTTTTGCTTTGAGCGCCTGCGGAGACAAAAAAGAAGCTGCCCCGGCTAAACCGGCAACACCGGCAGCTCCTGCCGCTCAGTCCAAGGCAGCTGAACCCCTGAAAGTCGGTTTTGTGTATGTGGCTCCGATTGCGGACGTTGGCTATACAAAACAACATGACATCGGCCGTATCTACGCTATTGATAAGGTAGGTAAAGATAAAGTCACGACGACATTCGTGGAGAATGTTCCTGAAACTGCTGACGCAGAACGAGTTATTCGTCAGATGGTTGCCGACGGCAACAAGCTGATTTTCGGAACCAGCTTCGGCTACATGAACTACATGCAGAAGCTTGCTAAAGAATACCCGGATGTGAAATTCGAGCATGCCACCGGTTACAAGACTGCGCCCAACATGACGAATTACAACATTCGCTTCTACGAAGGCCGCTATCTGGCCGGTATGCTTGCCGGCGGTGCAACTAAGAGCAACATCATCGGTTATGTTGCTCCGTTCCCGATTCCTGAAGTTCTGCAGGGTATCAACGCCTTTACATTGGGTGCCAAATCCGTTAATCCGAATATTCAGGTAAAGGTGATTTGGACCAACGCTTGGTACGATCCTCCCAAAGACACCGACTCTGCCAAGACTCTGTTGGGTCAAGGGGCGGACATTCTCACTCAGCACACCAATACCAGTGCTGTAGCGAGTGCTGCTGAAGCTGCAGGAAAAATGGTTATTCCGTACAACAGCGACATGAAGTCTGTTGCTCCGAATGCCCAGATCGCTGCTCTTGTGCTGAATTGGGGACCGTACTACGCCAAGAAGATCCAGCAGATGATCGACGGCAAGTGGGATCCGACACCGGTTTGGATGCACTACAAAGACGGCGCAATGTCTCTTGAAGGAGTTCGCACCGATAAGATTCCTGCCGATATCGTGAAGAAGATGGAAGAAGTGAAGGCCAAGATCGAGAGCGGTGAATTCCATCCGTTTACGGGTCCGATCAAGACCAACGACGGCAAAGAAGCTGCTAAGGCAGGCGAAGTTCTGAAGGATGACCAGCTTCAGACGATGAATTACTATGTTGACGGTGTGATCGGAAAGGTTCCCAACTAATCTGATTCGACGTTAATTCAAGCGAAGGCTCGGCATTTTGTCGAGCCTTTGTGATTTTCAAGACTGTGAAAGTTGTGGTCTTTTTCTCATAGAAAAGCGCGAGGTGCTATTTTGGCTCGCTTAACACATAGACGACTATGCCGGAATGAGCCAGCTCCGCCCCTCTCGGGAGAATAAAATCCGTCAAACCGGAATCCGAGCTTTCTGGAACCAGTCGAAAACCTCTCTCGGAAGCAGTAAATCTTCGAAGTGTTTTTTTGATCCATTGAATTATCGGGGGCCTTTTCCACAGAGATCTCTTCTGCAGGGATGGGGAGCGAATTGAAAACATCATCTGCAATTTTTGTCGGAGACGGTTTTGTCGTGGCTGCAATTTGGGAACGAATCCAGGAAGATCCGCCTAACCTCTTTAATTGAATCAAAAGATCTTCGGTCAGAATGACAGTCGTTGTTTTTGCACCGATAAGGGGCTTGCGTCCGGCACCGGGTCGTGCGCCGCCTTTTTTCTTTGCAGGCGTTTTATTCTCAGTATCGGTCATAACAATAATTCGTACCAAAAATGGAAATTGTCTCAACTGCGACAAACGATTACGCGTTACAGGATAGGCTATTTCTAGGATTAACGTATAAAAGACTAAGATATTTGTGGAAATGATCGAAAATATGTGAAAAAGACCACAGATTAAATTAAAGAGGCGGATCGAATATGGCTGAATACATGAGAAATGCTCTGTTTGGATTAGCAGTCGGAGATGCATTAGGTGTACCTCATGAGAAGAAACCGAGAGGCTCTTTCAAATGTGTGGGATGGGATTACACGCCTGAACCGGATCGAAAAAGAATGTGGTCGGATGACACGGCGCTGACGCTTGCAGAACTCGACAGCTTCGGGATTCTCAAAAAACAGGCCCAACGCGCAATATTAATAAAAAAATCGAATAGAACCCTCATAAATTTCTAATAATTCTATGAATTTATTATCAAAATTATTTGCCTTATA
>QWCV01003777.1_pt1 | contig 10655 bp, 5 predicted proteins | sample 1972621 | NCBI WGS metagenome assembly QWCV01 (sample SAMN09866699, study PRJNA288562) | Human gut metagenome isolate pre2_stool, whole genome shotgun sequencing... | isolation source: gut | host: Homo sapiens | place: USA: California
TGCAAGTTCTGCTGAAAATGTATCACTGTTTCCTCTTGTTACTGTTCCTGATAATGTAAAGTATCCTTCTGTACCATACTTACCTGATGCTATCGCTGTTTTCTTTTCAGCTGTTGTTATAGCTGTTTCTGCCGATGCATCAAATGTATACACATTATTAGCTGCTGAAACTGCCTTAGCTGCGAATCCAGTAGGAATCAATCCAACTACCATCAAGGCAGCCATAACTAACGCCATTATTCTGCGTTTTGTCTGTCTCTTCATAACTTACCTCCTAATATATTACGGTGTACCCGTTGTATCCGGCGAAGTCACCTCAACCGAACTTTGTATCTAGTATCTCATTTTTGTCCACAAAAATCAATGATTATTTGGGTATTTTCCACATTTTCGGCGGTATCGCTAGTTTTATTTTGGATAATTTGTACAAAACTGATGAAAATAATATAAAAAAGCTCTTAAATTTTTGTTGTATACCGGTACACCTTGATTTAAGAGCTTTTAAAATAACATATTTTATTTTGTAATTATTATGATGTAAGGATTGAAAGTCGAAAAGTCGTTTATGCTTACTCTTTTATGCACTTTAAATATTTTCAGCACAATTCACAGTTTTAATTTATTTATCTTATACAAAATCAATATAAAAAGTATTAAATAAAGCGTATGTCATTATTCATACACACGCTTCATAAATATTATATTCAATCCTTACTGTTATTACTGTCCTGTCGCACCTTAAGATATATTCTTCCTATATGCTCTTATTTCTTAAGTATATCATGATACCTTATCCTATTCTCCTCAGCTATATCCAACATGTCCATTGCCTCTTCTTCTGTCAGGCTTAGTTTTTTCATCAACTTTACTATATTATCTAACTGATTCTTCTCTATCCCTTGCTCTATTCCTTGTTCTAGACCTTGCTCTATTCCTTTCTCTAGACCCTCTTCCAGAGCTCGTTCTAATATAGCCTCACTTATATTACACATATCACTCACACACCCTTCCAGTTCTGTTGTCATTTTCAGTCCATAGCCTTCTAGCTGCTGCATTTTTTCTTTCTTCTTTGTGCTCGACAGCAGCACTTCCAGCATTGCTATCAACTTATTCTTAGATTCTTCCCTGTTTTTGCTATCTCTTATTCTTATTATAGCACCATTCATTATACTCCGCTTTGGCATCCAGTTACTTTTTCCATAAAGAAGCTTTGGCTGGATTCCTAACTCTATTATAGAATCTTCTCCATCCTGCGTGTCCATGCATATCCATATGCTGTATATATCCTTTAACTCATCATAATTCGACTTTATGAACTCCACATTTTTCTGGGAAGATACCATTCTTGCCATATAGTAAGCTATTCTTGATTCTATGTGATATCCAAGTTTATTATTAGACGTGCTTCTCTGTGCCTCTACATTTACAAGGAACTTTATTGTTCTGTTATTATAATACAATGGAAATCGTATATCGTAAACTATTTTCCCATCATCCGCATCTATATCCTCTGTTCCTACGCTTTCTATCCTTATACATAGTTTTTCAGGCAATCTTAGTGATACTACTGTTTCGCCTATGCATGGAATTATCTTATCTATACTATATGACCTGAACTCTGGCACAATCACCTTTACAATATTGGCTAGCACCTGCGGATCAGCAAGAACCAGCTTTGCATAGTCATCATGCATGGCCTGCTTTTCTTCTATGCTGGTAAGCGTTTCTGCAAGATTTGTATTTACTTTTAGATATTTCATTTACACCTCCGTAACTCATATTATCTATGTATTAATGTACACACAATAGATTTTTCTCTGTTATTCATCAGCTATTAATAGTCTGTCATTCATATTTGTTTTTAATAATAGGGGGATTATAATTGAAACAAATTATAGCGGGTATAGTAATCTCACTCTTAACAATAATTCTTAACTATCCTGCTATCTTTTAAGATACATTATAAAAATTATAACTCTGAATTTTTAATTCATTATAATAAACTATAATACCTGATTCTGAGTTTTATTTACTGTTTTTCAGAATTATTTTTTAGCTTTGTTTATTAATTCTTATGTTAATTTCATTTAACAATATATCATACATTTATGTTTATTTCAATATGATATTTTAAAAATTTTAAGTAATAAATCTCAAGAAACAAAACAAGAATTAGGACATCAGAAATTTTCCTATAAAACATTAAAGCAGAAGATACCATCTTCCCTTAATATGGAATAATATCTTCTGCTTAATTTTCTACTTAGTTTTTCCTATTTTTTGCTTAGTTCACTATATTTTTCACAAGTAATATCTTATTAATAATTCTACACCGGTATATCCAAAATTAATTAACTTTCTACGCCAATGACCCTCTCTCAAGCCACTTGCCACTCACAAATCTTATGACAAAACATAATGACCTCGCAGCCCAATCTACGAACATTCCTATCCATACACCAAGCACGCCAAGTCCAAGTACAACTCCGAATATATAGCTGCTGCCGACACGGAAAAGCCACATAGATATAATGCTGACCGTCATGGTAAACTTCACATCGCCCGATGCCCTTAAAGGATTCGACAATGTAAATGAAAGCGGCCATATAAAAAGTGATACAACATTAAAACATCTTAATATAGTAAGAGTAATATGTGTTGCTTCTGGTGAAAGATGAAACCATGAGGCTATAAATCCTGCTGCAAAGAACAGTGGTATGTTACATGCCCAGTCACCAATATAAGACCACCATAGCACCTTTTTTGTATACATTTTCGCCTGTTCTTTCTCACCTGCGCCTATACACTGTCCTACAACAGTTATAAGTGCAAGTCCCATAGAAGCAGCCGGTATATTAGCAAAATCAATAACCGTATAACCTACAGAATTCGCTGCTGTTGAGGCTGTTCCAAATGTAGCAACCATGCTTACAACCATAAGCTTGCCTATCTGGAACATTCCATTTTCAATACCGGATGGAATACCTATTGTAAGAATTTTCTTTATATAGTTCCAGTCCGGAACAAAATACTTTATATGGTCTATTCTTACAGGGTTCGTCTTACCACACACAAGCACTGACATAACGATACCTGCTGCCACACGGCTGAGCGCAGTAGAAAGCGCAACACCAGCTACACTCCACTTAAATACAAATACAAACAACGCATTTCCAGCTACATTAATCACATTCATAAGTATGCTTATATTCATGCTTACCTTACTGTTGCCTACACTTCTGAATATCGCCGCACCCGCATTATACATTCCTAAGAATGGATACGAAAGCGCTGTTATCATAAAGTACAGCACTGCACAATCCATAACAGACTCTTCAACTGTTCCGAATATCATCTTAAGCAGTGGTCTTGTAAATGAAACTGAAAATGCAGTCATTATAACTGAAAATATTAACAAAACGGTCTCAAGCTGTGCCCCTGACTTTCTTGATTCATCATCCCTGCCTTTACCTATATACTGGCTGCAAACAACAGCGCCACCTGTTGCAAGTGCTGCCATAACCTGTATGATAAGTCTGTTGATATTATCAACAAGTGCAACTCCTGCAACTGCCGCTTCTCCTGACTGGGATACCATAAGTGTGTCCACAAGTCCTACAAGAACAGCAAGCAGCTGTTCAAACATAAGCGGGATTATAAGCTTCCTTAAATCTTTACCACTAAACAACATATGTAACTCCATTATCTTATAATTATTTTTTAAATCTGGTATCTGTAATTAACACAAAAATTCGGTCAGAACGTACTTTTAACATTCTGACCGAATATAATAATTACATTATCAGCTGTAATAAACATCTATAAACCAGTTAGCTAAGCTTCTAACCAGCCTGTTAACAATCAGCGATATTAGTCTACTGTGTAAATCCAGCCCTTAGGAGCTTCGATTCTACCCATCTGGATACCTGTAAGTGTTTCGTATAACTTCTTAGTTACAGGTCCCATCTCGTCCATACCACTTGGTAAGCAGATTTCCTTGCCGTGATCAACTATCTTTCCTACAGGAGAGATAACTGCTGCTGTACCACAAAGACCACACTCAGCGAAATCCTTAACTTCATCAAAGAGAACTTCTCTTTCTTCAACTTCAAGACCAAGATACTCTTTAGCAACATGTACTAATGAACGTCTTGTGATAGAAGGTAAGATACTGTCTGACTTAGGTGTTACAACCTTTCCGTCCTTTGTGACAAAGAGGAAGTTAGCTCCACCTGTCTCTTCTACCTTTGTTCTTGTTGCAGGATCAAGATACATATTCTCAGCATATCCTTCTGCATGAGCTGTAACAATAGCATGAAGGCTCATAGCATAGTTAAGACCTGCCTTGATATGACCTGTTCCATGAGGTGCTGCTCTGTCGAAATCAGAAACCTTGATTGTAAGTGGCTTAGCGCCGCCCTTGAAATATGGACCAACAGGTGTTGTAAACACTCTGAACTGATACTCATCAGCTGGCTTAACACCAATAACTGGATTACTTCCAAACATATATGGACGGATATAAAGTGATGCACCTGAACCATAAGGTGGTACCCAGTCTTCATTAGCTCTTACTGTTTCAGCAATAGCCTCTACAAACTTATCCTCTGGGAATACAGGCATCTCAAGTCTTCTACATGAATCTGCCATTCTGCTTGCATTCATATCTGGTCTGAAGATAACTGTGTGTCCCTGCTCTGTTGTGTATGCCTTCATACCTTCAAAGCATGACTGTGAATACTGTAAAACACCAGCACATTCGCTGATAACTACTTTGTCATCATCTGTGATAACACCGTTATCCCATGCTCCATCCTTATAATTAGCTACGAATCTCTTATCAGTCTTTACATAGCCAAATCCTAAATTAGACCAATCAATATCTTTCTTTGCCATAATTCTACTTCCTTTCGTGTTCGACAGTTTACTCACCTACTGTCAGGAGCTTTCTATAAATAACTGCCGCAGACATTCTATCCTGCATAATTCACATACAGTACAATCAGCATATACTCCAGTCCACTAACCCCTTGGCATAACACATTCTTTTGTGTTCACTATAATGAATCCCATCGATTAATTAAATTACGGATATTTTATACCCACATTTTCTATAAGTCAATAAATTTTGTCTATCTAATCATTATATCCATGTATTTTTTATGTATTTGTGCGGTACAGATGCTTTTTAGCTGTTTTTTCCGCTATTTTTACTGGCACGGCTCACTGCCATCGCTATCATTCATAGCTTGTAATCTGTGTATAGAAGTTATCATAATCTGTTCTTCCATCTGCTGTAAATGCAATAGCAGTTCTTGGATGCTGGTTAGCATTTCCAGTTATCATATACTGGACATCACATCCCCATACGACTCCAGCCTTCTTAAGCGGCACCATATGCTTCTCAACAAACTTAAGTACTGGTGATATTCTATACTTAGGATTTCTTAAGAAGCCCATAAGAAGCTCTGAATAGCAGTTACCGGCGCCTCTTCCCATGCCACTCATTGTAACATCAAGATAGCTTACACCAATAGTACATGCTTCTATTGTATTGGCAAATGCAAGCTGCTGGTTGTTATGTGCATGGATACCTACGCTCTTTCCATACTTTTCAGCTACCTTAAGGTACTTATCTGCAAGTCTTCTTATCTGCTCTGGATAAAGTGAACCATAGCTGTCAACAAGATATATTACACTTGCCTTGCTCTGTGCTGCAAGAAGCTCTAACGCAAGATCTAACTCATTCTCACTTGCTGTAGATATAGCCATAATATTGATAGTCACCTCATAGCCCATATCTGCACAGTAATTAATCATCTCAATAGCTGCCGGAATAGTATTAATATATGTAGCTACCCTTATCATATCTATAACACTTTCAGACTTAGGTATGATATCCTTTTTAAAATCAGTTCTACCAACATCAGCCATAACAGAAATCTTTAAGTCCGTATTGTTATCACCAACTATTTCCCTGATATCCTTCTCATCGCAGAACTTCCACTTGCCATAATCATCCACGTTAAAGACTTCCTTTGATGCCTTGTAACCGAATTCCATATAGTCAACACCTGCTGCCACATTGGCCTTATACAGGTCACGCACGAAAGCCTCACTAAACTCAAAATTATTAACAAGGCCTCCATCCCTAAGTGTACAATCTACAACTTTGATATCTGGTCTGTATGATACTAACTCACCCTTCTGTTCCATAACCTGATTACCTCTTCTTCCTTAAATGTTCGCAGATAACTTTAAATTCATCCACGATTAAATATAATTCACTTTAAAGCGTTACACTTTAAAGTGCTAAACTGTTGTCTATTATAACACTATTATTTAATTTGTAAATACCTTTACCACAATTTTTATGTTTCAAGCGCATCCTCCATAATATCCATCATATCAAGCATACCCTCAAGATACTCAGCTGCACTTGTAAACTTTCTTTTAGTGACTGTCCATACGAATTCAGGTGTACCTTTAAGCTTAAACTCCAGCGCACCGCCAAATGAATCTACAAGCTTTGGTATATTATCCGAGTTAATATCTGCTTTAGGATATATAGTCATAACCGTACGCCAGTTAGAGGCACCACCCGATGGATTATGCTGTGTAGCACCTTTTATATCCATAATCCCTATCTTATGTGCTTTCATCTTGATAAGTGCAATCATAAGCAGATTAGAAGCACTTGATGGCACACTTCCATATCTATCCATAAGCTCGTCTTTCATATCTGACAGCTCTTCTCTTGTTTCAAGTGCAGCGATTCTTTTATATATATCAAGTTTCTGATATTCACTTCTTATATAAGTTGCTGGAATATACGCATCTACTTCCATATCAACTGTCGTTTCAAACTCATACTCATTCTTCACGCCCTTAAGAGTATTCACCGCCTGGTTAAGCATTTTACAGTACAGGTCATATCCAACCGCAGCCATATGACCATGCTGGCTCTTACCAAGCACATTACCCGCACCTCTTATCTCAAGATCCTTCATAGCTATCTTAAAACCTGAGCCAAGATCTGAGAATTCCTTTATGGCACTAAGTCTTTTTTCTGCCACTTCAGATATCATCTTGTCTCTTTTATACATAAGAAATGCATACGAAGTTCTTGTACTTCGTCCAACTCTTCCTCTTAGCTGATATAACTGTGAAAGTCCGAACTGATCTGCATTTTCTATAACCATAGTGTTACAGTTTGGAATATCCATACCTGTCTCGATAATGGTTGTTGATACAAGTACATCTATCTCACCATTAACAAACTGATACATAATCTTTTCAAGCTGCCTTTTATCCATCTGTCCATGAGCATATGCTACTACAGCATCCGGAACAAGATTCTGTATATATTCGGCTCTTTCTTCTATATTACGTACTTTATTGTATACATAATACACCTGTCCATTTCTGGCAAGCTCCCTTGTTATTGCCTCACGTATCATCTCGTCATTATGCTCTGTTACAAATGTCTGTATAGGATGTCTGTCAACTGGTGGTTCTTCCAGCACACTCATATCTCTTATTCCAACAAGACTCATATGCAGTGTTCTTGGAATAGGCGTTGCACTTAAAGTAAGAACATCTATGTTATTCTTAAGCTCCTTGATTTTCTCCTTATGTGTAACACCAAATCTTTGTTCCTCATCGATGATAAGCAGCCCCAGATCCTTAAACTTAACGTCCTTTGACAGAATTCTGTGTGTTCCTATAACCACATCTATCATTCCGCTTTTAAGTTCCTCAATAGTCTTTTTATTCTGTGCTGACGTCCTGAAGCTTGACAACTGTCCTACATTCACCGGAAAGCCTTTCATTCTCTCTGCAAATGTTGAATAATGCTGGCTTGCAAGTACTGTTGTCGGCACAAGATAAGCCACCTGCTTTCCATCCTGTATTGCCTTAAAGGCTGCCCTTATGGCAACCTCCGTCTTACCATATCCAACATCTCCACATATAAGCCGGTCCATAACACGAGCACTTTCCATATCGTTTTTTGTATCCTGTATGGCGTTAAGCTGGTCATCGGTTTCTTCATACGGAAACATTTCCTCAAACTCCTGCTGCCATACCGTATCCTTTGAAAACCTGTATCCTTCTGCCTTCTGTCTTATCGCATACAGTCTTACAAGTTCCTTAGCTACAACTTCAACCGCCCCATGAACCTTCGCTTTAGTTTTGCTCCACTCCTTGCCTCCAAGATTATTAAGCTTAGGTTTCTTTTCTACATCCTGGTCTGCATACTTCTGGAGTCTGTCAAGCTGAGTAGCAAGAACATAAAGATTACCATCATCCGCATAAGTTATCTTTATATAATCCTTCTCTACTCCATCCACCTTTATCTTTTCTATTCCCTTATATACACCAAGCCCGTGATTCTCATGTATAACATAATCACCTATATTCAGTTCGTTAAAGCTTGCTATATTTTTGCCATCATGTTTTTTCTTTTTAAGCTTTTTTATTCTTTTGGACGTAAATATATCATTTTCTGCTATAACAACAAACGAAAGAACTGGATACTCGAAACCCTTATGAAGACTTCCATATGTAACTATAATAAGTCCTTTTCCATAATCCTTACTAAAATCCTCACTGTAAAATGCTGGTATATCAAGTTTCCCAAGATCGTCAGCTATTCTTTGTGCCCTTGTCCTAGAACTACATACAAGCACCGTTGTATAGCCACTCTTCTTGTACTTCATAAGATCCTTTGACAGGTACTCAAAGCTGTTGTTATAAGAGCTTATACTTCTTGCCTCAACATGCATCTTATAGTTTATTTCAAAACCTTCCGGTTTATAATCAAGAGTTGTAAGTATAAGTTTTTTATATTTTCTTATATCACCTGTTATCTCACCAAGAGTCTTTATCTTATGTGTCTGGCTTGGAAGGACATAGCCTGCTGCAAGCCTGTTTTTCATGCTTTCACCATATTCATATAATGTAAGCTCGTTACACTCCTTAAGTCTGTTAGGTTCATCCAGCACAACAAGAGTACTTTCCTTAGGAAAATACTCTGCTAAGCCTACTGTGTCTTTAATTATTGTATCCAGAAACTTATCATAACTGCCTGTTCTTTCTACATCCCCAACAATCTTATTAATATTGTTGCCAGCCTCTATCTGCTCCTGTGTACGCCTTCGTTTATCATAATCAAAGCACTGAAGCTGCTCATCTCTTTCTTTTCTTATCTTATCAAGTCCAGCCTGCTTTTCTTCCGATGTAAAAAGATACTCTGTAGCTGGAAATATATGATATGATTTCAGCTTTTCTATCGACCTCTGGCTTTCTGCATCAAACATTCTTATGGAATCAACTTCTGTATCCCACAGCTCTATTCTTACTGGTGCCTCATCTGTATATGAAAATATATCTATGATGCCACCTCTTATTGAAAACTGGCCTTTCCCCTCAACCATTGCTGTTCTTACAAAACCCATGGATACCATTTTCTTTGCAAGTTCCTCTGTATCAATACTACTTGTGCTATCAATCGTTATTATTGAATCCATATATCTTTTCAGAGGAATCAGTCTGTCTGATACTCCATCAATGGTAGTTACTACTGTCAGCAGACTACCCGAGTCAGCTCTGATGCTTCCAGCTTCTCCATTACGTTTATACGCTTTCTGTTTACTGCTGTCTTTGTCCGATACTTCTACGTGTTCTGCCGCTTTTATATGTTCTATGATTCTGCTTATACAGCTTAATCTTTGTCCTGTTATCTGATTGCCTGTAACATCTGCACTATAGAATATTGCATCCTTAGCTGGATAATACAATGCATCGCCATTAAAAAATGCTGCATCATCACACATATTTCTTGCCTTGGCTTCATCACTTGTTATAACAAGCATAAAACGATAATCCTGTCCTATAGCACTTGCTATATGCACCTTCTGCGTATCAATACAACCACTTATAAGTGCTGTTTTTCCACCATCCACTGATAATTCTTTATTAAGTTGCTCTATTGCTGCTGTATCACATACAGGCTTAAAAAATGTGTTCAAAACCATCCTCCCAATTAAATCTGTCTGATATAAAGATGTCGGGATCAAAAGCTCCCGACTTTGATACCTACGAATTGTTCCGTCACTTACATCAGGTATAATTATCCGTTAAATTTATTCATACCACTTTCAATGCCTTCGCTTATTATGCATTCAACTGCTTCACAGGCTCTTTTATTTCCTTCTCTGAGTGCAGGATATAATTCAGCTGGAAACTTTCCAAGAACCCAGTCTGCAAGATCCCATCCCTTTGGCTTGTCTCCTACACCATACTTTATTCTTTTGAATTTATCACTGCCAAGATGAGCTATTATGCTCTTTATTCCGTTATGTCCGCCAGCACTTCCCTTTGGACGTAATCTTAACCTTCCAGGCTCTAAGCTTATATCATCAAATATAACTATCAGGTCATCAATATCAGCCTTATAATAATCCATAACCTCTCTTATACATTCGCCTGAATTGTTCATATATGTCATAGGCTTTACAAGCAGAACCTTTTCCCCTTCTATAACACCTTTTCCTATAAGTCCTTTATGCTTTGCTGTATCAACACTAATATTATACTTGTCTGCAAGTTCATCTATGCATGAAAAACCCGCATTATGTCTTGTCCCTGCATAC
>QWCV01007537.1_pt1 | contig 10646 bp, 8 predicted proteins | sample 1972621 | NCBI WGS metagenome assembly QWCV01 (sample SAMN09866699, study PRJNA288562) | Human gut metagenome isolate pre2_stool, whole genome shotgun sequencing... | isolation source: gut | host: Homo sapiens | place: USA: California
GTCAGAGCAACCGAAACAGCCAGAGCTGTAGTCGCCAGATAAAATACCAGTGTTCTCACACCTACGGTTCCAAGCTTCTTGGTATCACCGATGGACATACTTCCGCAGACAAGGGAACAGAATACCAACGGTACAACCAGCATTTTCATCAGACGGATAAATCCCTGTCCGATCACATAAAGGATTCCCTCCACGATCACATCTTTCTTGAAGCTGCTGTCAGGAACCAGGTAACAGAGAATGATTCCCAGTATCGCACCTGCGATCAGCGCCACAAAGATCTTCGTGGTAAGGCCCATTTTCTTTTTCTGCTGTGTTTTCTCTTTTATATTTTTTTCTTTCATTCTAGTCCTCCGCTCTTTCATCCATATATTCTTTCAGCGATGCTTTCCAGTCCGGCATGTCATACACTTCAATAATACGGAGGATAAAATTATCAAGGACGGCATATGGCGGTCTGACAGAAGAAAGATCTGACTGCTCTGTCGGCACGGATCTCAGTTCGATCTCCTTTCCTGCAAGGCGAAGGATCTCGGTTGCAAACTCATAACGGTTGCATACACCGCTGCAGGTTACGTGATAAGTTCCATATTCGTTGGTATCGATAAGATACAGGATCATTCTTGCCAGATCCTTGGCGCTGGTCGGTGATCCGAACTGATCCGAAGCAACGGAAAGCGCCTGGCCTTTTTCTGCTGTCTCCAGCACACGGTTTACAAAATTATGTCCGCCTTTTCCATATACCCAGTTGCTTCGGATAATGAAATGTTTGTGTGTGAACTCTTTTACATAGTTCTCTCCGGCTCTCTTGGAACGGCCGTAAACAGTCAGCGGATTGGTATCGTCAAACTCTGTATACGGTTTTTTGCTCTTTCCGTCGAAAACATCATCTGTGGAAAGCTGGACGATCTTTGCCCCGCATTTTCTTGCCACGATGCTTAAGTTTCTTGCTCCCAGTGCGTTGACACGGTATGCATGTTCCGGATTCTTCTCACACTCATCGGTATCTGTGATACCGGTGCAGTTGATGATCACATCCGGACGGTTAATGGAACCGAAGTTAATCACTTCATCTGTGTCTGTGATATCCAGCTCATCAAGATCTGTGTTCAGAGTCTCGATCTGCATTGGATCCAGAACATCATTCAGTGCCCGTCCGATCTGTCCGTTGGCACCTGCGATCCATACTTTTAACATCTTTCTACCTCCCTGGTATAATGTGTGTGATACATAAATAAAGAGACATCGATTTAGATCAAAACCAATGCCCCTTTAACCTATATACTGAAATATATTTTATCAATATCACAAAAAGCTGTCAAGAAAAAAGCCCCTGTTTCCATAAGGTTCCTGCTGCTGATGTTACTGCCCACCGGCAGTATTTCCTCAAAATGTTTTTGTGAACAGAATTTACAGAAATCCTGAGGATCGAAAGTTCCATAACTCCCGATTTTGTATTGTAAATTCTGTCCCATGAATTATAATCTAAACAGGAGATCATCTAAAAACACATACAAAGGAGAAACTTATGAAAAAGCTAAAAGAATTAACATCTCTGCTATTTCTGTTCTGCTGTCTTTGCTTCTGTCTGATCCTGTTTCCACAGACAGCCCGGGCAGGCTCTCTTACGCCAACCGCACAGGACAATCTCAATGTCAGGTTACGCCGTACCTCTGATCTTATTCCTGTTTCCGGCGGATACATGAGGGTCTTCCACCAGAAAAATTCTGTCGGCGTTGAATATTACGATAATGATCTGAAGATCAGAAGCAAGCGCAAGATCAACATGGAGCTTCCACTGTGGGGTGGCTTTTATGCCGGATCTGGCGGATATTATCTGGTAGAAGGCCAGACAAACAACAAAGAAAACGATTCCGCTGAGGTCATCCGCGTTATCCGCTACGATACAAACTGGAACCGGAACGGTGCAGCAGCAATTACCAGTAACCCGGAGCTTTTTGGCGGTGAGGTCCGCACGCCCTTTGACTATGGCTGTGTGGAAATGACAGAAAGCAACGGCAAGCTCTATGTTGTTACCGGTCACGAAGGATATGTGGATTCTTCTGTCGGTCAGGGACATCAGGGCTTCCTTATGGCCGAGATCGACCAGGCAACCATGAAAGGAAAGATCGTTTCCTGCGATCTGTGGCATTCCTTTGCACAGTATATCAAATCACAAGGTTCTTATCTCTACGTACTGGAGCAGAGTGAGGGTTCACGATGTACAAAGCTTTCCAGATACGACAGCACTACACTTGCCTGCACCACCATAGAGCTTTTGCCATACGGAGGCTCACATACTTCTGTGTGGGCACTGGCCTGCTACGCAAGCGTTGACGGCATGGCTGTTTCCTCTGACAGTGTATTATGCGTTGGCACTTCCATCGATCAGTCCAAATATGATAAGGTATCTGAAAACACGCCTCATAACCTTTATCTGTCCGTCACACCAATGTCTGACTTTTCCGAAAAAGCAACCACTACCAGGAAGCTTACCAACTTTACAGGCGGAGGAAAAAGCTTTGCGGGCGTAAAGATTACCAAAATAAATGACAACCGTTTTATGATTTCCTGGGAAGAATACGTCTCCGACGATAACAAGAAAAACTCTTCCGCTAATGATCCGCTCTCTTCCAGCACCCTTCATTATCTTTTTGTGGACGGAAAGGGAAAGAGTCTCAGCAAAGAGTTTACAACAGCTGCTCCGATTTCTGACTGTCAGCCTGTGGTAAAGGATTCCAGGGTCGTTTATTATGCTTCAAACTCCAACACCTTGAACTTTTATTCCATTAATTCCGACAACGGAAAAGCTGACAAAAAAACTTACCATATCGCAGGTGACAACGCAACCTGGAATTTCAAAAACGGTATCCTTACGATCTCCGGCTACGGACCACTTTCTATTTCCACAGAGGAAAACCACCGATACCCGGTCTCTTCAACAAAAGGCTGGTTTTCCTTCTCCAGCGATTCCTCGTGGAAAGCTATCAAAAACCAGATCAGAAAGGTAATAATAAAGCCCGGGATCACAAGTATTTCCGAAAGGGCCTTTGTTTATCTTCCTGAGCTGAAAGAGGTGGACATCCAGAAAGGGGTCACAAAGATTGGAAAAGAAGCTTTCGCCTACTGTAACAAGCTATCCAGGATCAACATGCCTGATACCGTTAAAAGCATTGGAACGGATGCTGTGTGGTGCGGCTATTACTGGTCTGACAGCTCTCATGCATATTTTTGCAAGATCCATGCTCCGTACGGCTCTTACGCAGTTACATATGCCAAGAAAAACAATATCAGCTATGCATGCAATATTTCCGATGCATCTGTAACAGGGATCAAAAAAACATATACCTATACAGGCTCTGACATAAAGCCCGTTCCAACCGTAACTCTTGGAAAAGCAAAGCTTTCTGGCATCAATGATTATCATGTGACATACCAGAACAATAAAAAAGCAGGAACTGCTACCCTGAAGATCATCGGTGATAACCATTTCTACGGAACCATCACCTTAAATTTCCAGATCACTCCTGCAGCCACACCAAAGCCACAGACTGCAAAAACATTCCGGGATGCTTATAATGTCTACACAGTCAATACCACCGGGACTTCCGTAGCACTGAAGGGACCACGTTCACGCAATACTGTCACTGCAAAGATTCCGGCCACTGTCAAAGCTAACGGAAAAACCTACAAAGTCACAGCCATTGCAGCCAATGCCTTCAAAAACTGTAAAAACCTGAAACAGGTAACGATTTCAGGAAATATCACAAGCATAGGTGCCGGAGCCTTCCAGGGATGCACAAGTCTTCGTACTGTAAAAATCGGTTCCCGAGTTTCTGCGATCGGCACAAAAGCTTTCTGTGACTGTAAGGCCCTTACCTCTGTCACCATACAGACAGGACGTCTTACTTCCAAAAGCTCAGGTAAATATATCTTTACAAGAGCAGGTCAGAATAATTACAAAAAACTGACTGTAAAGGTTCCGGCAAGCAGACTTTCCTCTTACAAAAAGCTGTTTCAGAGCCAGGGTCTGTCCACACAGGCCAGGGTTATCAAATAGTCAGGATCGTACCTTGCATTTCCACGCCCCTTATGCTATACTCAGTTTCGCTGCAAAAGCCCGCAAAAACCAAGGTCGTACAGGGCTTACAAGGCGGTCACCGCCTATAAATGTGCCGAGTGTTCGTGACCTTCCACTCGTAAAACAAAACTAAAGGAGAATAAAAAACATGAAAAACAAAGGTACTCATTTTCTGGTGCAGGGAGCTGCCATTGCAGCTATATATGTTGTCCTGACACTGGTATTCGCGCCACTTAGCTTCGGTGAAGTTCAGATCCGGTTTTCCGAGGCGCTGACCGTGCTTCCGTTCTTCACACCGGCTGCCATCCCGGGACTGTTTGTGGGATGTATCATTGCCAATCTTCTTGGCGGTGCGATTCCAGTTGACATCATTTTCGGAAGCATTGCCACACTTATCGGTGCATTCTTTACCTACAAGCTTCGCAATACAGGCAAATGGACAGCCCCGATCCCGCCGATCGTTTCCAACATTGTGATCGTTCCTCTTGTGCTTCGTTACGGATATGGCATTAACCTTCCTATCCCGTTTATGATGCTCACAGTAGGAGCCGGCGAATTTATCTCAGCCGGTGTGATCGGTATGATCCTTCTTGGAGCACTTTCCAAATACAAAAATGTACTTTTTCATAAAAAAGCAGCAGTCTGACTAAATCTGCTGCCCACAAAAAGGAGCCATGAGAAAACAGCAGCATTTCTCATGGCTCTCTTTTATTTTTTCTCTGCGGATTCCTGCAGACTGCGCAGGATCCTCTTTTCCATTCTGGATACCTGTACCTGGGATACGCCAAGCTCATGGGCGATCTCCATCTGGGTCATGTTCTGAAAATACCGCATATAGATCAGCCTCCGCTCCTTTGCCTCCAGAGTCCCCAGTATCTCTTCCAGAAAGATCCTGTCCAGTACTTTTTCCTGCCGGTTTTCTTTTTCCGGAAGCTTGTCCATCAGAGAAATCTCCGTTCCCTCACCCTGATAGATCGTTTTGTGAAGAGATTCCACCTCTGCACCGGATTCCATGGTCATTACCAGTTCTTCTATGGAAATTCCCATTTCCTCTGCCATTTCTCCCGTCGTAGGTTCCCGCTCCAGCCGGCGTGTCAGTGCTTCTCTCACCTGATAGATCCTGTAGTGGTTTTCCTTCAGAGAACGGCTTACCTTCAGTATCCCGTCGTCCCTGAGATAACGTTTGATCTCTCCGATGATCATGGGAACGGCATAGGTGGAAAATTTCACATCATAGGACATGTCAAACTTATCCACAGCTTTCAGAAGTCCGATGCTGCCGATCTGGAACAGATCCTCCATCTCCACCCCTCGTCCCAGAAAACGCTTTGCCACACTGTATATCAGTCCTGTATTTTCCTCAAACAAAAGATCTCTTGCCGCTTTATCCCCCTGGTGTGCACGCCCGATGAGGACAAGAGTACGATCCATAGTTACCTCCTGATGATCTTTTTCATGTGCACTGTAGTTCCACGGCCAACCTCCGATTCCACCTGAAGCTCATCCATAAACGCCTCCATGAATGTAAACCCCATACCGGAGCGGTCTTTATCAGCCTTTGTGGTAAACAGAGGCTCCATGGCTTTTTTGATATCCGGGATCCCGGCTCCGTGATCTGTCACATCTACCTGAAGCTCCTGCCCCCGGAGACGACATTCTACCCGACCTGCCGATTTTTTAATTCCACAGATTTCAATATATTTTCCCACTCCGGATAGCCGCAGAAGCTTTGCAATATGACTGTTCACATTGACAACCTGCACACATTTCCCCCTCATGCCAAGTGCCCGGTACCTACCCATCAGCAGACCGATCCCGGAACTGTCCATAAAAACGGTCTCTGAGAAATCAAAAATCATATTTTTTATATAGTTATGTCCAATAATTCGGTCTGAATCTCTCCGAATCTCATCAGAAGCCGGATGATCCAGTTCCGCCGGAAGATGTACAGTCAGCACGGTTCCGGATTTTTCAAAACCTGATGTCATTCTATCATTCCCCCATTTTTGATTTTTTATTCCATTTCTCATGACCAAAGGGTAAAAAAAGAGGAATGCGCCAACGCACATTCCCCTTATCCGAGGTTTCTCCTCTGTATGAGTTATGATCTTTTTTATTCTGTATAACCTCCATCGTAAGAGGAATCCTCATATCCTCCGTCACTGTAGCTGCTGTCTTCTCCGGAATCTCCGTCAGGGCTCTGTGCATCTTCTCCCGCCGAAGCTGCGGCATCCGCTCCAGCTTCAGCTGTTCCATCTGTGCTGCTGTCAGCACTGGACGTTCCGTCAGAAGCTCCGCTCTCGATCCCGCTTACACCGGTCTTTCCGCTGATAGTACTGTAAATCCCCTTTGCAGAATCTGACAGTGTATCCACATATACCTTCTGTAGTTCCAGCGCCGCTGTATCCAGATCCTCCTGCTGCATGGCAGTATATGCATTAAACAAAGCCTCATAGCTCTGACTGCGTTTCTGCTCTTCCTCTGCCTGCTTGGCAACTGCATCTGCCGTATCACTGGACTGGGCAGCTTCTCCCTGAGCTTTGGTAAGCTCCACGCTCTGGCTGGAAAGAGAATCACTGTACTGTATGATCTGCTGATTGGCCTGCCTGTAAATATCCTGTTTCACAGCCGGCAGTACAAGGAGCCAGAATGCTGCCGCCCCTGCCGCAAATCCAAGTACCGTGGTAAAGAAAAGTGATATCTTTGATCTTTCTTTATAAGACGACGGCCTTACAACGATTTCTCCTGAAATATTATCATTCTCATTTTTTTCATTTCCAAACAAGCCCTTACGCCGTTTTTCCATCTTTGTGGTAACACCCGTCTGCTCGTCAACTTCACGCAGGAAACGAAGTGTGGTGGTATTGGTCTTGTCGATCCTGGCTGCTTTTTTCAGGGTTCTTCTCGCCTTATTCCACTCCTGATTCTTCATCTGGATCAGAGCAAGAAGATGATACCCCTTGATCAGCTTGGGATTCTGGGACAGGATCTTTTTCAGGCGGATGGCCGCCATATCCTCATGGCCTTCCCTACACATGGCGAGGGCATTGTTATATTTCTTGATGCTTTCGTTGATTGTTTCCAGTTTGTTCTGGTTTGCCTGAAGCCTGGCAATATATTCTGAAGCCAGATTTCGGTTCTTCTGGATATTCTTGCTGATGACCCACTCACTCAGTGCGGCAACCACCTCACCGGTCTCAAAATATACAAGACCAAGAAGATTTCTTGCACGGATATTCCGTTTGTCATAGGCAAGACTTTGCTTCAGACAGCTGATCGCCCCGGACAGATCCCGGATGCTGGCTTTTTCCAGCCCCTGATTATAATAAAGCTTGGAAAGATAATCCACCTTCTTCTGGATCAGTACATTGGCTCCACAGTGCGGACAATAATCCAGATCTGTATCCGTCAGGAACGCTCCACAGTTTATGCAGTTCATCCACTTCTCCTTATCTTACACGTCTGTTGCTCTTGACCTCACGCAGCATCTCCTGGAGTACATCCATGATATCTGTGATCTCCCGGTCATAAATGACACCTTCTACATCTGCCACATCCAGACATGGTTCAAATTTCTTCAGTTCCTCTTCGTAATCGATCATAATTTTTTCCTCCTGATCACAGCCTTGATCTCACCGACCAGATAAAGGGATCCTACACAGAACAGCATTCCATCCTCACCTTTTTCCTTTACTGCCCGTTCAAAAGCTGCTGGAACATCCTCTATTGCTTCCACTTCCGGTACTCCGTCTTCACGGAAGATCTCCGCAAGCTCTTCTACCGGAACTTTGCGGTATCCGCCTACCTGTGTGACGATCACATGTCGAAAACGGATCCTGCTACAGATCGTGCGGATCATATCCGTATAGTCCTTGTCATCCACTGCGGAAAACAGCAGAGTCAGCGGAAATTCCTTCTGGAAATGTTCTGCTGTCTCTACAAACTTCTCAACACCGTCTTCGTTATGTGCGCCATCCACGATCACACCCGGAAGAACCGTTTCCATCCTTCCCTGCCAGCGTGTTTTTGCCATACCAGCCTTCAGAGCCTCCAGAGATACCGGAATCTGATCTTCCAGTACCTGAATGGTTTTCACCGCAAGAGCTGCATTCATAACCTGATAACGGGCGATAAACGGTATATCAAATACGGTATCGCTATATGTCTCGTCCTTAAGAGAAAACCGGATTCCGTCCTTTGTGATCTTATGGATCTCTGTGTCTTCCCGTTTCAGCTCATAATATGGACATCCCAGCTTCTCTGCATGCTCACGCATCACTACGGCCGCATCCGGATCATTTCCATCGTAGATCACCGGAACACCCGGCACCATGATCCCTGCCTTCTCTCCTGCGATCTCGGAAACTGTATTTCCAAGATACTGCATATGATCGAGGCTGATGGATGTGATCACACAGGCTGCCGGATCCTCCACAGCAGTGGTTGCATCCAGACGTCCGCCAAGACCGGTCTCCAGTGTTACATAATCCACGCCGGCTTCTGCAAAGATCACCATTCCCATCAGAAGGAGTGTCTCAAAATAGGTGGGATGATAGCTTCCCTCAGCAACCAGCTCATCGGAAAGCTTTTTAACTTTTTCAAAAGCACGAAGGAAAGTATCGTCATCGATCACTTCCTCGTTGATCTGAAAACGCTCGTTGATCTCCACCAGATGAGGAGATGTAAAAAGTCCGCAGGAATATCCTGCTTCCCGAAGGACCGATGTGATAAAAGCACAGGTACTTCCCTTTCCGTTGGTTCCTGCCACATGGATCACACGGAATTTCCTCTGCGGATCTCCAAGTCTTCTTAAGCATTCTCTGGTATGGTCCAGGCTGTTCTTAGTAGTAAATCTCGGTATATCTTCAATATACGCAACTGCTTCTTCGTAATTCATAAAAAAAACCATCACTTATCTATAATGTATTCGTAAAGAACTTTTGGGGAGAAAAGCTTCTCCCCTCCTGTTCGTTACGATACCATTATATAATAGTGGTGGAAGATGTCCAGTCCTAATCGTAATATTTTATCCGACATTTTTTGTATCGGAGTATCTTTTCTATGCCATTTACTGGTTGTCTGTACTGTTTTCTTCACCGGAATCTTCTGTGGATTCCGTTTCTGACGCTGTATCCGTTTCCTCCATTGACCCTGTATCAGAACTGCTCTTTTCACTGTCAAGCTTCCACTTGCTGTCAGCGAGCAGCGCATAGACCGCCCGGTCATGGCTCTTTGTCATGGCCTTTCTTGTGGAACTGTTGCTTCGCTGCACTACCGAGAGCCGGTCAAAATCATCCAGTTCCTTTCCGGTAATGATCAGCTTGGTAGGATTCACGTAAACCGTATCATACCATTCTCCGTTGATCTTCACCTGGCTGGACGGCGTAAAGTTTGTCCCCTGGATATAATAGGTGTGATCCGTCTCAGACACAACCTGAATGGAATCCAGCGTGGTATCATAGATTCCCATACGCATCTTTGTCCGCTCAAAAGGATTCGCTCCGTCATATGTATACTGCTTTCCGTAGAGAAGATCGTACTGCAGGGTCTCCAGATCCACCTGATAATTTTTGGTATTTCTTCTTGCCTGATGATACTTGAAAACATTTCCCTCATGGATACCTACACGGTCCATAACCTCTGCTGCCATCTGGTATGCCGCAAGATTTTCTTTCTTTTTCTTAAGTCCGAAATTATCCCACATCACATATTCTGTCTGGAACAGATATTTATTCTCCACATCCTCCACGGTCAGTCCCATGGTCGGCAGATGATCACCATACATGACCAGTACCACATCCTCCGGATAATCTGCCAGCCTGTCAGTCAGCTCTTTGACAAAATTATCCATCTCATGGATCTGATTTACATAATACTCCCACTTATTATTCAGCTCGTCAGTAGGTGCCCCGGAAACTGTGATCTCCGGATTTTCCAGTACCGGTTCTGAAGGATAATCTCCATGTCCCTGTACGGAAATAGTATATACATAATCAGGCCCTTCTGTAGAATCCAGACACTTGACGATCTCATCGGTGAGGACACTATCCTTGGTCCAGCCCAACGAGTTCTTCTGATTTTCATCCTTCATATACTCTGCCGAAGTGAAGGAATCAAATCCCAGATTCGGAAAAATACTTCTTCTTCCGTAGAAATTCGCCTCATTGTTATGTACTGCATGAGCAGTATAGCCCAGATTCTTCAGAACATACGGTGCGCTCTCACAGGTAGTTTCCTTAAGGATACTCTTGTAAGGATACTCTCCCGGTCCAAAATAATGAAGGCTCATTCCGGTAATGGATTCAAACTCAGTATTTGCGGTTCCAGCTCCTACGGAAGGTACCTTATAATATCCGGAGGAATACTCCTTCATCAGCTTTCTGAAATTCGGAATAGGATCTTCTGACAGCTCCAGATAATTTACCAGCGTAGGATCAAAAAAGGACTCCAGCTGTAAAAACAGAATATTCGGATGACTGCCTTCTTTCGTTTCCGGAAGATTTTCTTCCGACTTCTCGATCCTTTTGATCTCGCTTTTGGAATAGTCTCTCGGGGCACTGATTCC
>QWCV01008122.1_pt1 | contig 10645 bp, 9 predicted proteins | sample 1972621 | NCBI WGS metagenome assembly QWCV01 (sample SAMN09866699, study PRJNA288562) | Human gut metagenome isolate pre2_stool, whole genome shotgun sequencing... | isolation source: gut | host: Homo sapiens | place: USA: California
CAGGACGGAGAAGGAAATATCTGACAATTATACCAGAATACTGAAAGATATCGAGAGGGTGCTTGGGATGGAAGACGCAGAAGTGGATGTAAATTCTTTGTTCATCGGTAAGTGAATATATATTTGGCAATAAAAAAAATACACTAAAAATAAAAGTGAGAAAATGTGTTTTGCTATATTTGCAGCATATTTAGGAAGTATAAAGCATATTCTGTTCAGAAAATATACGATATGACAATGAAAAAAGACATTCAACCAAAGAAGAAGCCGGGAAAGATAATTATTTCAATAGATGGAGATACTTTCCAGCAACTTGAAATATATTGCTAGGTAAACGGCATATTTTGTAATGACTTCGTTTCGTTCGCCTTGGAATACTTTGAATGCACAGAATTTAATCTGAAGAGCAAGCGATGAGAGAACAGAAGCCATTCGTCAACTATTATAGGAAGTCCAGGAACAGACAGCAAAATAGCTTCCGGCTACAGAAGCAAAAGGCAAAGCAGAAAGCGTGGCAACAGAACAGGCAAAACCCTTCAGTTACTTTAAGAAGAAAACGACTGATTGCATAACGAAATCAAAGCTCTTCAGATGTATAAGGAGAAAGCACACACCGGGCACTTTGCCGGGAACGTGACGAACAGAAAGTAATAGGAAAAATAAAAATTATAGTTCAAAGTAAATAATGAAAATGAAAACAAGATTTCTATTAGGTGTATTACTCCTTTTTAGCATTACCATGCAGGGGCAACAAGTGAAAGTGAATTATGAAAATATAACAAATTCCCTTCCTATTATTTTACAAGAATATTTCCGGATGCAAGGTGTACAACATCTGAATCTGACTATCAAGGGTGAATTCAATGGGAAACGAGCCAAGCTAAAAAAAATATCTTGCAACAATGGTGTGTTTACAGAAAGAGAACTTTTACCTGATTTCGTACATTTTATATTGGTCGATAGTGTAGAAACACTTGATTTTATGGTAGCACCATACAAAGAAGATAGCATACGTTTAACTTGTTTTTATCCACCAGTAGACAATATGCCATTGTTCACAGATACGGTACGCTTGGATAGACATAAGATTCTAATGGAAACGTATACACCTGGTGATGGTTTTGATATTCCTATTATAAGTTATACCTCTGGTATTTCGGTGCAAGGTGGAATCTGGTTTTGTGGATTACGTGATTCAAAAGTAGAGCCACGAAAATGGTATGAGAAGTATGGTATTGATGATTATGTCTATTATACAATTCGTTTGGAGGAGGATAAACCTTCAAGTAAAGGAACTGTTTACGTCAAAATATCGAAGTAATTTTGGGGCCTAATGCTCCTGTATCAGAAATACAGAGAACAAGCTACCCTAACGCAAGCCTATAAGGCTCCGGCGTTTCCGCTGGGGGCTTTCTAACTTTTGTACTTATAGAATATCAAAAAGAAAGCGATAGTGGAGTGTTACCCTCCCTAAAAAACACTTTTCAGTGTCTAACTGCATTTTTTGATAATTAAATACGTTGTATAATTAGTTTTCCCATCATTGTATGGGTAAAATTCAACATATTCTTTAGACGTAGTTGGATCGTTCAGTTCTCCTGTTCTATCGTAGAATGAAAAGATTGTCTTATCCAGTTCTTTAATATCCCAATAATGACTACCACCAAAATATAATGTGCTAAAGTTAGGAGTGGCGAAAGACCATCTTCCACGAATCTCACCTTCTTTTTTGTTCCCATCCTTATCAATCTCTACATTGGCTCGTGTATATGTTCCATCTTTATCGAAATTCCAAATAGATTCCCAAGAGCTTCCGTCTTCATACTCTTTTTTTCCGCCAGTCCAAGTTATATCACATATTAGTGCGATAATGCTTTCTTCCCCACTGTCATAATATCCTTGTTTCTCAACACAACAGGAAAGAAGCACCATCTGTACAATCACTGCAAAAAAACGATTATTCTTTTCATAATTAATATATTAAACTACACAAATGTATACAAACTTTTGTAGATTTGACAATCTGAACTTTTAATTTAGGAAAATTAAGGGAAATACAGAACTATAAACCTTAAACTGAGAATGATTTGCCTAATTTTGCGATATAAAAATTAGTAACATGAAAAACCTAAAAAAATATATCATAATAGCTATTTTAGCCAGTGTTATTATATATTTATCAGGATGTGCAAGTCTTACTTATAATCCGCACAGCCAAACAGAAAAAGTAAAAGTGACTTTAAAGAATAAATAACTGTATCATATCAGTTTATGCAACTTGTAAAAGTCATATATATAACATTGATGCTCTGCCTGTTTATATTTGGTGCTAACGGGCAAGAAAACATCAGAGAGAACCATATCAAACTTAAAAATGACAGTTCAAGAATTCTCTTTGATAAAGTATGTATGCCGTTCAATAAGACAGATTTATTATTGCCCAATCCCAATGCGAAAGACGTAGAAACAGCCATTGACAACACAAATTTTAAAGCGGATAGACCTTTCTATATACCACTATATTACATTAATCCTACTCCAATGTTTTATGGGGACTATAGTACAAGCGGACATATTTTCTCTCATTTCTATGGCAGTGGCTCACAAACCACGTTGCCGGGAATAGGACGGATAAACGAGGCTTCAATAATGTTTCATCATCAATTCAACAATGATTTTGAAACCCGACTGGGCATAAATGCCACCAAATATAACTTTCCCAAAAGTACCGGACAGGCTTTTGGCATCTATGGCGCAATGATTTATCACCCAAATGAAAGATTAAGACTAAAAGTGTTTGGAGTATATACACCGACTTACCAGTATGGCTTTTATAGAAATACATATGGCATTACTGCCGGGTATGATTTTACAGACCGGTTGGAAATGGAAGTCGGCATACAAAATTATTACAATCCGGAGAAAGGTTGGAATGTGGCTCCAATAGTCATACCACGCTACAAGTTTAAGAAGTTTGATATTGGAATAGACGTAGGCGGGCTACTTTATGAAACAATACGGAAATAGGAAAGGAAAAGCTGTCTTTCCATATCTCTGACGTTTTTTTGTCATATCCTTAGTCTTTTTCCTTACCGTTTCTTTCATAGCCTCTTGCTATACTGATCATTCCTTTACAAATGTAGCGTGCGGATCTTTCTGGGCCGCACACAGGATGTGGAGGCATTGAAATATTACCCTCTCTTTTTCGGGAAATACGAGAAGGAGAAGAAGTCCACCAGTTCCGGCAGCAGCGGTGTAAATTCTTTATTCATCGGTAAGTGAATATATATTTGGCAAATAAAAAATACACTAAAAATAAAAGTGAGAAAATGTATTTTGCTATATTTGCAGCATGTTTCGGAAGTATAAAGCATATTCTGTTCAGAAAATTACGATATGACAATGAAAGAAGATGTTCAACCAAAGAAGAGGTCTGAAAAGATAATAATTTCAATAAGTGGCGAAACCTCCGAATGGCTGGAATTATATTGCAAAACAGACGGAATACTCCGTAAAGACTTCGTTTCACTCCCGCTGGATTATTTCGAGCATACCGGATTTGACCTGCAATATATCGTTCTTGATTATTTCCCATTGGAGAAGATTATCGGAGAATTGTGCTGGGTACATAATGAACAAAAGACTTTCGGAAAAATACATGTAAAAACTGAGTTGTAATCAAACCTATTAATAATACTATGAAAAAACAATCTATATATTTTTTAGTTATCATCATTTTGTTAGTACAGACATCTTGCCAACAAAACAATGAGGAAGAAGACTTTTTTAATAATCAAATAACACTCTTAGAAAATAATCCTCGATTATATCTTTCTAAAATTGATTCAACCCAGGTCACTAATCTTAATAACTCAAAAGAAGCAACTCATTTCTTATTGGTTTCATTAGCAAATCACTATATAAATAATTATTACCCACATAAAGGGTTATTACAAAAAAGTATTCATATTTTCACAAAAAAGAAACTAATTCAACAACAACTTGAATCCCTTTTGTTTCTTGCCAAAACATACAAAAAAGAAAAAAACTTAAAAATGGAGGTGCAAGCTATAGAAAAAGCTATAGATATAGCAAGCCAAATAGAGGATAAAGAATGGCTATGTTGTTTATATGGCTATCTAGGAGATATGTATATCCACAAATACAATATGTTGAAATTTATTAAATATCAAACATTAGCTAACCAGTGTATTAAAGATATTGCATTTAGGGATATGGATATATCAACTCAAGTACAAATGGCAAAAAGCTTTTTATATATAGGAAATCATAAAAAAGCCTATGAGTTATTGAATTTAATAGAAATTTCCATTGATAAAAACAATATTTATTATAATGAAATCAAATGCCTACAAGGTATTGCGTTATATAAGACTAAACAATGGACATTATGTATTGATAAATTACAGGAAGCTATAACATTAAAACAAACAGATGATTTTTTGTTTGTCTGCCATTCTATACTAACTTATTGCTATCACTCCATAAATGATTTAGCAAATGCTTATAAACATAGAAAATTAGCTATACAATATGACACAGACCCGGAAACTAATTTTGCTGAAATAGAATTTTATAAACTGTGTGCAGAATTTGCTAGAGAGAATAATAATACAGATAATCAAATTGATTGCCTGTATAAGGCAATAGAACGACATGAAATTCTTCTAAGAAATTTGAATGGAAGTTCTTTAGATGAAGCTATTCAAGCATATACCCACTTTTGTGATAAAAAAAATTATGAAAAGAAATTATCTACATACAAATATGCTGCTTTAAGTTCTCTTTTTATAGCAAGTATAGGGCTATTAATCTACATCAATAAAAAAAGAAAACAAACTTACCAAATTGTGGCTCTTCACCAACAAATAGAAACATTGGAGGGATTAAATAATATAAAAGATGAAGCAAAGATGTTCATTTTACGTGATTTTGAAGTAGCCAAACAAATTGCGATGTTGAGATATACGCAAAAAGAACAAAGTGCTAAATTTATAAAAGAATTAAATAGATTCAATATTACACAAAATAATTCTTTACTAACTACGCAATGGGACAATTTTTATAAACACATTGATTTATCTTTTGATAATTTTTATACACTGCTGAAAGATAACTTTTCAGATCTAAATGAGAAAGAACTACAACTTTGCTGTATGATGGTTGCAGGGTTCAAGACAGAAGAAATTGCAGCTATATGGATGCAAAGTATTTTTTCTGTACACAAATATAAAACCAATATCCGAAAGAAACTTAAAACTCCTGAAGGTGCTAATATCATAGCTTTTTTAATGTCTGCTCCTCCATTCCAATGACAGTTTATACTTTTACAATCTTTTTTTGTGATATACCCTAAATATCAAATAGTTATATATTAAGTTTACAAGTTAACAAAAAGGCTTACAAATGGCGATTTAAAGTATTAAGTCTAACTTTGCAACGTTCAAAATCAATAAATTATATGATAAAAAAAGGTTTTTTACTTGCATCGTTTGCCATAGGTGTTTTTGCAAATATATTCGCACAGGACACCTTATCTTTCAAAAAGACAAGAGATAAAAATATCTATGTAGAGTTTTTAGGATCTTCTAACCTTATTGGAGTTTCTTTCGATTCAAGATTTACTCCTATATCCCCATGGGGATATAGGCTTGGTGTTTCTTATTTTCAAGGAGGGGATTCTTTTATTAAAGCATCTAACTCTAATAGAGGGCTATTTTTCCCTATCGAAGTCAACTTTCTCACCTCTGGAAATAAGCACAAATTAGAACTTGGATTAGGTTCTAATCTTGGAATATATAACGAACATATTTCTTTTATAGAAAAATCAAAGGATCAATATGAAACAATAAATTTAACTTCCAATACAACATTTGGATATTATTTCTTTTCTAATATAGGTTACCGTTACATATCAACTAAAGGTTTTCTATTTAGAATAGGATTAAGCCCTTCTTTTAGTTTTAATGATAAACACGGTGTAACAAAAGAACCATTTATTTACCCTTATATTAGTTTTGGATATTCATTTTAATAAATTACACATATATGAAAAAAGAACAAAGTGCCAAACTTTTAAAGGAAATAGAAAAATTTAACTTCATAAAATATAATGACCTATTAACAATACAATGAAACAGTTTTTATAAACATATAGATTTATCTTTTGACAATTTTTACTCCATGTTAAAGGAAAACTATTCATGCTTAAATGAAAAAGAAATGCAGCTATGTTGTATGATGATTGCAGGTTTTAAAACAGAAGAAATAGCTGCTATTTGGATGCAAAGCATATTTTCATAGATACAAGACCAATATTCGAAAGAAAATTAAAGCACCTGATGGAGCCAATATTATTACCTTTCTTTCTCAAGAAAATGAAATAAATAAAAAAGATAAATATTACAAGTCTTTTTCTATATTCACTACTGACAATCAATTGATTAAATCAAATCATTACAATAAAATAAATTCTATTATAAATGGATTTTACATATATATTGCATAAATTTGCACATTGTTAAAGCCATATTATGGCAATATAAATAAATAAAATGTAAACTAAAAAAGCATGGTATAAAATGAAAAAAAATTATTTTATTTGTTATATATCATAACTACTTCTTTCTTTATGGCTTGTGAGAAAGAAGAACATTTAGTAAATAAAAACAATGAACAGTTACCACAAAACCCTAAAGATACGGTTCAAAATAAATTTATTTTTCAATGGGACACCCTTATTGATGATAGTAAAAATGATGACGAATTTTTTATTGGTAACCAATATATAGGAGTACAAAGATGGGAATGTTTAGCAACTCCACCTCACATATATGTAGGAGCAACATTTCCTAAAAGTTCTTTCGCTACAACTTTCGATAGAGAAAATATAGATAAGAAACATCCAATAGATTTAACTTTTAATTTTCCCATTCCATACATAACTTGCATGGAAGATGTTAAGGGAAGTGAATATCTACAAAAGATAAAAGAAGCTCTGAAATCCAAAGAATTCCAGAGCTATACTTCACCTCAAAGACCATATATTATAAAATTTGCAGAATTAAAATCTCTATCAAATATAGAGAACTGTTTCCCATATAATAAAGAGTTTGGCAATGCACTAAAAAAAATAGCACAACAAGAATTTAATATGAAAAACATAAAAAGCCTATGTATTAGTGAAGTTATATTCAAAGGATTCACAATCTCAATGGATGTACCCTCAGATGGGTTATTCATTGCCCCTCCCTCTTCCCTTGAAGAATTAGTTTATATACGAACACTAACATATGGTGTTACTGCTTATTTTGTAATAGCAAGTAATAATTCATACCAAAATGTTTTAGAAGCTTTTAAAAACTCATTTATGGATGAATATTATAATCCCAATGGTACCATTACACGAATCCCAAATTATTTTATTAACGATATCCGATATAAACCAAGAAGCATCTATAAAATTAACATTCAACGACTTAAATAGATTTTTAAAAAATCCATTTATAAACGGTAATACATATGGATATCCTATATATTGTGAAGCTTTTTCCTTTAAAAACAACAAAGTCTTCACAAGAGAAAACTAAAAACTATTACTAATCAACTCATTTAACTATGAACTCAAAATTATTTATTTTATTCTTAAGTTTCTGTTTGTTTTCGTCATGCTCAACGATGCTTGAGATAATAACAGGAGATTATAAATGCGCATACCCTAATTGTAATGAACGGGCGACAACAAATTCAGTATATTGCCCATACCATAAGCCCTACTATCTTAAATAGCATCATCACATACATACCTTCTCCTGTTTTCCCGCCTCTCTCTTTTTCTCCATATCCTTTTCAACCAGGGTTGTGATCACCCTGGAAGGAGAGGAATTATGGATATACATGAACAATCCCGGATTTTCGGGTTAGCGGAAATTTCTGGTTGGTAATTTTTAAAATTCGCTATCTTTGCTTACCTTTGTTTTATGAAACCCGGACAACTCCTTCGTGCCATCCTTCCGGATGTGCTTATAGACAACTTTAATATTGTCAATTTCGACAAAAGTGCTGACCGTTTTGATATTTATCTTGATGAAAAAAAGTTCAGCTAAAAGAAGATAAGACCAACCCGGATATCATATCCTATGGTTTTGGTGAGTATCGTACAATCCAAGACTATCCTATTCGTGGTCGCGCCACTTATCTCCATGTTCGTAAACGTAAATGGCTTGACAGGTCTTCCAATGAAATCTTCAGTTATGACTGGGATTTATCCGAGTTTGACGGTACACGGCTGAATTCTGAGTTCGTTTCTTTTTTAAAAGAAGGAGATTGAATCTACTCCTGTGAGCATTTGTGTGCTTGCGGAACGTTATGGCGTAAAAGGGCAGACTCCTCGTAAACAATACAAGGAGAAAATCAGTGATTACCGGAACTGGGATCAGCTCGAACATGCGCATGACTACCTCCTTTATCCTGAAAACATTGGAGAAAACCTTTCTTTGGATGAAACTTGCCTGAGCAATGGAGATGTTTATACGAGCATGAAACTGACAGACATCTTCAACAAGAAGTCAGGTCCCGATGAAGCAAGGCTAAATCTCGCAAAATGGTACAATGAAGTGGAAAAGTTTGACTATATGGAGTTCAACAAGGTACTTGATACTTTTTCAAACCATAGTACGACCATCATAAATTATTTTGAAGAACGATTGACAAATGCTTCAGCGGAGTCGTTCAATGCTACAATCAAAGCTTTTCGAAGCCAGTTAAGAGGGGTGGCTAATGTGAAATTCTTCATGTTCAGACTGGCTAGGCTATATGCTTAAAAGAAAGCTTGCCAACCGGGAAAATCCGCTGACGAGACGCTTACTGATATACAAAATTTGAATGAAGAAAGGCTGTACAAATAAAATCAACAAAAAGCTGAAAAACAAAGGTTTACACTTGTACATAGAAAATGAATTCTTTGTCAAAAATTTATTTGTACCGATTAAAATGCTAAAACGCTGATAATTAAACATGTTTCGATGTTGCATCATAGATAAGTGGTGATTACCAACGATTAGCATTTGGAAAATCCATCGCAATCTGCCCTTGAAAACCAAGCGATTTTGCTCCCTTTCGTCAAAATAGACATTTCCTTTAAAAACAATATAAAAACGCCCCTGCCAAACATTGTCCGACAGGGGTGTTTTTCGTAGATTTGATTCCCGTCTTGACCGGTGGGGTAAAACCATTTCTACTATGACAACAAAGATAGCAAATATTCTCCAATGCTATGCATTGGGGATGGAGATAAAGCAAATAAGCAGGAGTTTTGAGCTATCCCGCAACACAGTGCGCAGATATGTGCGTCTGTTCCAAAAGTGTGGCATTCCGATAAAGGAGTTGGCATCAATGCCTTCTTCCCGCATCCAAGAAATGTTCTCCGAAGGGGTTAGCCGTAGTCAGATTCCATCACAACGCCAACTTGAGCTGGAGGCACTTCCACCCGAGTACTCCGCCCGTCTTAGCCGCCGAGGGGTAACGGTCAAATCCCTGTACAAAGAGTATCACAAAACACGCCCTAATGGATACAAACATGCCAGTTTCGGTAATTATCTCATGCGTTACCGGATGGTGACTCATGTCGTGGGGCATATTGAGCATTATGCCGATGACCAAATATACATTGACTTTGCCAGTGACAAGTTTGAGGTCATTGACAATGAAAACGGTGAATGCCGTAGCGTTGAAATGTTTGTGTCCATACTCCCCTGTAGCCACTATACCTATTGTGAGGCGGTCTGGTCCCAGTCAAAACAAGATCTGATCAAGGCATGTGAAAACGCACTTCATTTTTACGGCGGTATTCCGATGGCAATCGTACCTGACAACCTCAAAGCAGCAGTAGCCCGCAGCAACCACAACGGTCCGGTAATCAACGAGGAGTTTGCGGCATTTTCCGAGCATTATGGATGTACCGTATACCCCGCACGGGTACGCCATCCCAAGGACAAGGCGTTGGTTGAAAATGCCGTGAAACTGCTTTACCGGCAGTATATGCAGATGTCGAAGAGCTTGTGTTCAACTCTCTGGAATCTTTGAATGTGGCCATTTTCGAATCGCTCTCAGCCTTTAACAGGCGCAGGATGAACGGACGTTCCCTGTCCAGACGCGAACAGATTGAAGCCGAGTACCTCCGCCCACTTCCCGCCATACGCCACCAGATGAAGGAGCAGCGCTCTGCAACGGTAATGCGGAACTGCTATGTAACTTTCAAGCTTCACCATTACAGCATGCCGAAAGAGTATATAGGCAAACGTGTCGAAATTGTCTATGATGCTGACACGCTGAAGATATACCATGGTCTGCGCCTAGTGACCACACATCAGCGTGATGATACGCTTTATGCCTATACAACTAAGGCCCCCACAGACTGCCCGGACGCCATGGGAGCTATGAAAATAAAATAAACTTAATCATATATTAATCTTTTCAAAGGTCTGTAATCCGGAGTTGCCAAAAGGCAACAGCAGCTGCTGCAGCCACATTGAGCGAATCCACTCCATGCGCCATAGGGATACGGACTACATAATCAGCTTCAGCAATTGTCTTGTAAGGAAGCCCATCCCCTTCTGTTCCCATC
>QWCV01007017.1_pt1 | contig 10622 bp, 13 predicted proteins | sample 1972621 | NCBI WGS metagenome assembly QWCV01 (sample SAMN09866699, study PRJNA288562) | Human gut metagenome isolate pre2_stool, whole genome shotgun sequencing... | isolation source: gut | host: Homo sapiens | place: USA: California
ATCGCGGGGCACGCGAGGATAGCTTGTAGATACTTGGCTCTGTAGAGCCATTGAGCAAGAAGCCCCCACTTCAAAATCAGAGATTTAAGTGGTGGGAGCATGTCACCAGGGCTATATTGAAGGAGATTCTCGGAGAAACTTATAATTTTCTGAAGTCTTCGATGGTTTTTAATTGGATTTTGTATGTGATCATAGGAATGCTCCTCTTTATATAAAATGTACTTGGTTTGTTATGTCTGTATCATACTCCTTCATTATAATTCAAGAATGCCCTCGGCATTCTTGAATTATAATGAAGGAGTATGATACAATTGGTTATGAATACTAAGAACTAAGGAAAAACCATGTATGTTAAATAAAAAAGATTTCTTGAAATATGCATCAAAACTAGCTTTTCCGATCATGATCCAAAATCTGATCGGAACTCTGGTAAACATTGCCGATACGGTAATGCTTGGATATGTAAGCCAGACTGCCATGGCGGCTTCATCCCTTGCGAACCAGTATACTTTTATTCTTTTCTGTTTATATTATGGCATGGCCACGGGTACTTCAGTTTTATGTGCACAGTACTGGGGAAAAGGTGATAAAAAGACTGTAGAAAGAATTCTCGGCCTGGCGGAACGAATCTCACTGATCGTTTCCCTCGTGTTTTTCGTGATCTCCTTTTCTATGCCAACTACGATCATGAAGATCTTTACAAGCAGTCCGGATACGATTGCTGCCGGCAGTGAATACTTAAGGGTAATTTCATTTTCATTTATGTTTATGGGATTTTCTCAGGTTTTTATGAGTGCCCTTCGAAGTATCGGAAAAATAATGCTGCCATCTGTCACGTACATTGTTTCGCTTTGTGTCAATGTAATTTGTAATGCGACCTTTATCTTTGGTCTGTTTGGACTTCCAAAGCTTGGCGTTACCGGTGTGGCTCTTGGTACTGTCATTGCCAGAATCACAGAAGTACTGATCTGCCTCATTTATTCATTAAGAAGTTCCGATGTCAGATTCCGGATCAAATACTTCTTTGCGAAATCAGGTATTCTGTTCCAGGACTTTATGAAAATTGCCACCCCGGCTGTAATAAATGATGTTGTCTGGAGTTTTGCCAGCTCAGCATTCGCAGCAATACTCGGCCATATTGGCGATGATATGGTTGCCGCAAATGCAGTTGCTGTCATGGTGGTAAATATTGGTGCGATCGCCTGTCGTGGTTTTGCCAATGCGACTACCATCATTGTCAGCCAGGAACTGGGTAAAGATAACATTGATACAGCAAGAGAATATGGAAAGCGCATGCTCAGGATAACAATGGTTGTAAGTCTGGTCGGATGCATTATTATTCTGGCACTTCGTCCTTTGATACTGGATTTCTATCGGGATAAACTGACAGAGACGGCCATTTATTATCTTGGCATTTTTATCATTATGACAACCTGGCGTCTTGTGGGAGAAGGTATCAATACCTGCCTTATCTGCGGATGTTTCAGAGGTGGCGGTGATTCCAGATTTGGAATGATCATAGATTCCGTATTTATGTGGCTTGTTGCAGTGCCGCTTACTTTCTTAGCAGCATATGTTTTAAAACTGCCGCCAATCTGGGTATACTTTGTAATGACTCTGGATGAGTTTGAAAAAATGCCTGTGGTCTTTATCCATTATTTCAGAGGCAAATGGCTCACAAACATTACCAGAGATTTTGATTGATTTAATAGAGGTGCGAAACATGACTATCAGAAAAGCTGAAGAAAAAGATATTCCAAGAATTATAGAGTTATTAGGGCAAGTGCTGCAGATTCATGCAGATATAAGACCAGATATTTTTATTCCTGGTACAACAAAATATACAGTAGAAGAATTAACAGAGCTTTTGAAAAATAAAGAAAAACCGATATATGTTGCAGTGAACGAGTCTGATGTTTGTGTAGGGTATGCCTTTTGTCAATTGCAGAAACAGCCTTTCTCAAATAATATGGTGCAGTTTAAATCGCTTTTTATAGATGATCTATGCGTTGACCAGCAGGCACGAGGTCAGCATATCGGTGAAAGTTTGTTTGAGCATGTAAAAAAAGAAGCCAGGAAAATGCACTGCTATGAAGTGACATTAAATGTATGGTCAGGAAATACTTCCGCAGAAAAATTCTATGAAAAAATGGGAATGAAAACAAAAGAGAGGCAGATGGAATACATTCTGGATAATTTATGAAAAAGCATTTAAGAGATTTAGAACCGCATTCTGCTGTGGTAATAATGACTAAAAACAGAAGGTGCTTTTTTAGTAAAAACTGCTTTTGCAACCAGAATAAAATAGTTTTATAATAAAGATAGTGGCGAGTGGCGTAATCATGCAGAAAAGCAAAATATACGTTACTCGCCTTTACAAAATTAATTTCAGGAGGAAGCAGATATGCATGAGTATGAAATTTTTATTGAGGATATAAATCCATGTGGAGGAGAACAATACAGCAAAAAAACATTGATAGAGGCAGAAGCAGTCAGCCCGGAAGCTTATGTAAAAGAAAATGGAAGATTCCCGATCCTGGAAACTACAAGCAATGAGAGTGGAGACATTGTAATCGTAACAGGAGATAATAACGGCTCTTTTGTACGATATACTTTTACGGAATAAAAGGGACGGTCAGTAAGTTTAAAATATAATATTCGCCATGAAAAAGTGTGTAGCCAGTCAGCGTAAGTCCAGCTTATATGACAGGGTGCACATTTTTTTGTGCAAAAAAGAGAGGAGTAAAACAAAATGGCGGAAAGTAACAAAATGAAGGATATGCCGGTGAATAAGCTGATGATCCAGATGGGAATCCCGATGATCTTATCCATGGCATTGCAGGCGGTCTATAACATTGTAGACAGTGCATTTGTAGGAAATATGAGAGTGGGCAGTGAAGCTGCATTAAATGCACTGACGCTGGTATTTCCGGTTCAGATGCTTATGGTGGCAGTTGGGATTGGAACTGGTGTAGGAACAAATGCACTTCTTGCAAGGACACTTGGACAAGGTAACAGTAAAAAAGCTGCAAAGGTAGCAGGTAACAGTCTGTTTCTGGGCGTAATCATTTATGTGGTCTGCTTATTGTTTGGTATCTTTGGAGTGAGAGCATACATTTCATCACAGACAGTAGATCCTGAAGTACTTGAGATGGGAGTCAGCTATCTGCGGATATGCTGTGTGATTTCTTTTGGTATTATCTTCTTTTCTTTATTTGAAAAGCTGCTTCAGGCAACAGGTCGTTCTCTTTATTCTACGATTGGTCAGGTAGTCGGTGCGGTTGTAAATATTATCCTTGATCCGATCATGATCTATGGTATTGGCCCCTGCCCTGAAATGGGCGTGAAAGGTGCAGCCTATGCAACCGTAATTGGTCAGGTAGCATCAGCAGTTTTATTATTCATTTTCCATATGAAATTGAATAAAGAATTTGAGCATGGGGCGAAATACATGAAACCAGATGGCAGAATTATCAAGGAAATTTATGCAATCGGACTTCCGGCAATCATTGCTCAGGCCCTGATGTCTATTATGGTTTATGTAATGAACCTGATCCTGAAGTTCAATCCGTCAGCACAGACAGCCTATGGATTGTTCTATAAGGTACAACAGTTTGTTCTCTTCCTTGCATTTGGTCTGCGAGATGCGATCACCCCGATCATTGCGTTTGCTTATGGAATGAGAAGCAAAAAGAGAATCCAGGATGGTATCAAATATGGTTTGATCTATACAATTGTATTAATGATCCTGGGAATTGCAATCACAGAGATTTTCCCTGGAGCGTTTGCTACTCTGTTTAATGCAGGACAGTCAAAAGAATATTTTATCAGTGCGATGAGAGTAATCTCAGTAAGCTTTTTGTTTGCCGGAATCAATGTTGCTTATCAGGGCATTTATCAGGCACTGGATGGTGGTATGGAATCACTGGTTATTTCACTTTTGAGACAGCTTATTATTATTTTGCCACTGGCTGGAATTTTTTCTATATTTGTTCGAAATGGTCAGATGGGAGTTTCACTGATCTGGTGGGCATTTCCGATCACTGAAATAATTTCATGCTTTGTAGGATATGTGTTCTTAAAGAGAATCAGAAAAAATAAGGTTAATGTTTTGCGTTAAGGAGGACTCAGAGATGGCAAAAAGAATCATTACGATCAGCAGAGAATTCGGAAGTGGTGGACGCTTTATCGGAGAAGAAGTTGCAAAAAAACTTGGAATTGCTTATTATGACAAAAATATTATCAATGAGATTGCAGAAAAGTCTGGTTTATCTCCGGAATATATTCAAGAAAATGCAGAGCTATCTCCGAAGAGAGGCTTGTTTGCATATGCATTTGCCGGACGTGATATCACCGGAAAATCAGTAGAAGATATGGTATATGAGGCACAGAGAAAGGTTATCTTAGATCTGGCAGAGAAAGAGTCTTGTGTGATCATTGGAAGAAATGCGGACTATATCCTGAAAGACCGTGATGATGTGCTGAATGTATTTATCCATGGAAATATGCCGGAAAAAATACAGCGTATCACTCGTTTATACAATGTAGAAGAGAAGGAAGCTGTCAAAATGATGGCAGACACCGATAAAAGACGTATGACAAATTACAACTTTTACACGGATCAGAGATGGGGAAAAGCTGATAACTATACGTTGTGTCTGAACAGTTCGCAGCTGGGATATGACAGGTGCGAGAAGATAATTATGGAATGTATCTGTAAAATGAAAGAGAGGTAGCTATAATGAAAAGAATCAAAGCAGCTTGTATCACTCAGACATTGTGTTTTTCCAACCATGATGGAGAAACGACAGAGTATGCAAAAAAGATGATTGTACAGGAGTATGATAAGTATAAAGCACAGCTAGATAAGAGCGGTACAAAGTACAAAATATTATCAGAAAAAACTAATGAAGATGGTTCTATCGTGGTCGAGATTAAGAAACAGTATAATACATCTCCGGTTGGAGAATACCTGAATTAATGTTAAATAATTGATAATATATTATGAAGACAAAATTTGGTTGATTAACCAGGTAAAAGTGATATACTGAATGCATAAGAAAAGAAACCGTGTGGAATTACAGTTTTGTTTGCACACGGTTTTTTAGAAAATGAAAGTTAGATATTGCTAACATGGGCACTGGCAGTTTTTTTGAAAATGAAAAAGAGGACGGATTTCTATGAGAATATTGATTTATGGTGCAGGTGTGATTGGGTCTTTGTATGCGGCCTTATTCGCAGAAGCTGGTTATGATACAAGTGTTTATGCCAGAGGTAAAAGACTTGAGTTTTTAAAGAAAAATGGATTGCTTTATAAGAAAAACCAGAATATAAGGCGGGCAGAAGCCACGATTCTTGGAGAATTGTCAGATAATGATGCTTACGATTTTATTTTGCTAACTGTCAGGGAAAATCAGCTATATGAAGCACTTGCTGAATTAAAAAATAATAAAAGCGATACAATTGTTACAATGGTAAATTCATTGGACAGTTATAAAAAATGGGAAGATATTGTTGGAAAAGGGAGAATATTGCCTGCTTTTCCAGGAGCGGGCGGAAGTATAAATAATGATGGTATCCTTGATGCAGCACTCACTCCAAGAATGATTCAGTCGACAACATTTGCAGAAATATCAGGAAATAAATCCGAAAAGACAAAGCAGTTTTCAAAGATTTTAAGGCATGCTCATATACCATATCAGAAAGTAGTGGATATGCATATGTGGCAATTATGTCATCTTGCCATGGTGGTGCCGATTGCGGATGCATATTACGAAGCAGATTGCCCGGAAAGAGCGGGAAAAGACTGGAAGATTATGAAGAAAACAGCAAAAAAATTGAAAAGAAATTTTAGCTTTTTGCGAAAACAGGCAGGTAGGCTGTCACCTTGTAAAATGAATATTTTTCGTTTTTTACCACTGCCAATTATGACGATTATGCTTGCTGTTACATTCGAAAGTAGCTTTGGAGATAAATTTATGTATCAACATGCCAGGAAGGCACCAGATGAAATGAGGGAGCTGCATAAGCAATTTTATGCTTATATGAAAAAACTAAAGGAGGCCAGATATGAAATTTTATGAAAGTGGAGACAGTAGTAAACCAGTGATATTTTTATTTTTTTACACGGTAATCGTTTCTTATGATGGATTTGATCCAAATGAGAAAACAGAATTTTATTCAATGGAAGAATCCGGATATTCGGAGACACAACATGCAGCATGAAGAACTGTTTTGCTGTCATAGTGCAGAGTGGGTAAAAGAAGTAAAAAAATCAGTGGAAGGCGACAGACAATGAAAGAAAAAGTGAATGTGACAGGTGTGCCGGAAACAATGGTACAGACTTTGTATGCAAGAGCAAAAGAAACCAAAAAGCAAAATGCCAAAATCAAGGATGAGATTGCAGTAGAACTTGTGGAAAAGCTGGACTATGACTTTTCTATAGCAGATAAGGATAAAGCCATGAACTGTGGTGTGATTGCGAGAACAATCGTATTAGACCGGATGGTTAAGCGATATCTGGAGAAGCATGCAAATACAGTTGTCGTAAATATTGCATGCGGACTGGATACCAGATGCTACCGGATGAAGGGAAAATATCTGCGCTGGTATAATGTAGACCTTCCGGAAACATAGATGATATCGATTATCACGGTAAGAATATTCTGGTAATAATCGAAGGACTTACAATGTATTTGTATGAGAAAGATATCAGGAAGATGTTTTCTATTATTGATAAATCATTTCAGAAAGTTACAGTAATGGTCGAAACCATGTCACCCTTTGTTGTAAAGCATATGAAAGAGAAATCCATAGAGGGAAGCAATGCAAAATTCACATGGGGAGTTAAGAACAGAAAGGAGCTGCAAAGAATCATACCGGCATTTTCTGTTCGGCAGGAAGTCAGTCTTGTTGAAGGAATGAAAGAGCTTATGCCTGTTTATTATGTAATAGGTAAGATTCCGGCTGTTCGGAATATCTCAAATAAAATAATAGTTTTGGAGAAACATAGCTGATATTAAGGGAGGAGATGATACAGATGAAGAAAAGGCATTTTGATGTGGAATCAGATGGATTTTATGGTGCATACTGGAAATGTAAAACAGGCTCAGACTGTGCAATGATTGCGATGATCGGGGATGATCCGGAGGATTATCTGGCGCGTACATCCGTGAAATGGTTACATAAACTCGGTGTGAACGTGATGACGATGTCGCCGGCAAAAAAGGATTATGGACATCATAATTATCCGCTGGAACGTATAGAGAAAGCAATCAGTTGGTTAAAAATACATGGTAATCAGAAGATAGGAATTGTCGGGGCATCTACTACAGGAACACTTGCATTGACTGCCGCTTCTTATTTTAAGGATATCACATTGACGATAGGTCTGACACCGAGTGACTTTATCTGGCAGGGATTTATGCAGGGTAAAAGAGATGGTTGTAAGGAATGGCCAATGGAGGGAGAATCTCTTTTTTCGTATAAAGAAGAACCACTTCCATACATGCCGTTTTGTTACAAACATCCGGATTACTGGCATGTGATTGAGAAAGAAACAAAACGGACCGGTGATATGATCAATTCAAGAAAACTATTTGATGATTCTGAAAAGGCTCACCCAATCACAGAAGACGAGATAATCAAGATTGAAAAAATCCATGGAACAGTATTGTTAATTGGTGCTGAAGATGATGTGTTGTGGGATACTGCAAAATATATCCGCCGTATGAAGCAGCGTATGAAAGAACATTCACACACATGCAGATTGGATTATGTCATTTATATGCTGTTGCAAAATGGAAGAGAGTAGATAGATAAAAAATAGACAGAAGGTGGAAGTGTGGTATTTAAAACAACAGGAAATAAATCAAATTCAGTCATTCTGTTTTTCCATGCAATGGGAGTAACTGGGGAAAGCAGTATGCCGGTTGCAGAGAAAATGGCAGAAAAATATTATTGCATTATGCCAACATCGACTGTGTATTGCTCCGGACAGAGGTATCAAAGCAAAAGAGATGAGATACAACAGATTGTACGATTTTTGGGGAACCATGGAATCAAAGAAATAGAACTTATAGTTGCATCTTCGATTGGAGCAGATCTCGCCATGGCATTCCTGACAGAGATAAAAATACCGGTAAAGCATGTTTTTTTTGATGGCGGGCAGTTTGCACAGATTGGAAAGGCAACACGCAGAATCATGGTTCCGTTCTTATATATAGCAATGAAAAGTTTATATTGGTCAAAAGGAAAAACACTAAAGAGAATCATGTGGTGTGACGATGATAAAATTAAACCTTATTTTATAGAGGCAGGAAAGAACTTGACGTATGGAAATCTGAGGAGACAGCTGACAGACAGTTTGGAAGATAAGCCATTTTCAGAACTGTCAGAAGAATTGCAGAAACATACATTCTGGGAATTTGGAAGTATAGAAGAACATTTTAAATACAGAAATGCAGTGATGCAGACTTATATATACGGTAACTTTCCGGTTTTTGAGGGATTCAACCATATGCAGTATCAAATTCAAAATCCGGAGGGATTTGCCAGAATGCTCGAAACAATTATTGAGACTGACCGATTACCGGAATTGGCATTTGCGATGTGGTATAGAGGAAAATAGTTATGAAAAATGCTTATGAGCTTGCTGAAAATATATTGAAGTCCAAACCTGATAAGAATATAGAATTAAAATCATCAGATTCTTTTGCCAGTATTGAGTTATATGGTACATCAGCTTGCAAAAAGGTACAGGATACGGAATTCTGTGAATGTTTTCATTTGGAAAATGAGAGCGGTACAGGAATGATTACATTGTATCATGTGTTTCCAGGAATTGATCTGGTTTATAATGATATGCATATGGAGTATTGCAACAAGGAGCAAAAGCCGGCTTCCAGTGTGATGGAAATAAACTATTGCATGGAAGGCCGTTGCGAATGCGTGTTTGAACAAAATGAATATGGTTATATAGCGGCAGGAGACTTGTCATTTTGTTCTTTGAAAAAAACTGGGCATGTGTCAGAGTTTCCAACATCGCGTTATCATGGAATTACCATTACGCTTGACTTTTCCATGATTACAGACGAAATGAAAAGGATACTGCAATTATTGTCTGTAAATCTGGAAAAGATTAGTAACATTTCAAAAACACATAGTTTTACTATTATACGGGCAAATCAGTCAATAGAACATATCTTTTTGGAATTGTATAAAGTTCCTGAAGAAATCAGATATGGTTATATTCGTGTGAAAATTCTGGAACTATTATTAGTATTAACTGGATTTGATTTAAAGAAAAATAATTCTGAGCATGTATATTTTTCGGATGTACAGATTGATGCAATAAAGCAGGTTCATGCGTTTCTAAAGGGACACTATAGGGGGCATTATACGATTGAAGAATTGTCAGTGCGTTTTAAAATGTCACCAACTGTTTTGAAAAAATGCTTTAAGGGTGTATACGGAAATTCTGTGTACGCTTATATGAAAAAGTACAGGCTGCAGATGGCGGAACGCCTTTTAAAAGAAAATAAACTTACGATCGGGGAGATAGCATTACAAATTGGCTATCAGAATCCGAACAAATTTACATCTGCATTTCGTACAGAATACGGTATGACACCAACGGAATACCGTAAGAAAAAGACACAGGAAAGTCTGAATGGATAGAAAAAGAGTCTGTTTAGTAATTGAGATTCTATATGGAAATCTATAAAATATGCGTTGTAGTTAGAAGAATCTAACTGCAACGATTTTTAATTTAAGGAGGCATCTCATGAAGCAGAAAAAACTTTTAACATTATTTTTAACAGTTGCAACGTCATTTTCAATGTTAGTTGCTTGTAGTAACGCTACATTTGCAGAAAGTACAGGTACGGCAACTGTTACAGAAAGTACAAATACGACGGACAAGAAACAGAAAGCAGATGAAAATCAGGATGCTGCAAAACAACTTTTGGTTGATTTGACGGGTTCATATCAGGAACTATGGCCGGTAATTCTTGATGAAAAATATCAGCAGATCTGGATTGATGATTGTACAGAGTTGGTTGGTGAGGAAAATGCGGAGGCAGCATATGATAAGTTAGCATCCATGGTTTCAGGAACAATTTATGGAGAAGAAGCAGTAGAAGCATACAAAGATGGCGATGGTGTTTATGACTGCTCTTTTAAAGAAGGTGTAAATAAGCTGGAATTTAATGGTTCTGATTCAGTGATCAAGGGATATGATTCAGAAGGAAAAGAAATCTTTTCCCATACATATCATTATGTTGGAATAGAAGAAGTACGTGGGTTATACGAATTTAAAAGTGACGATGCAGACTCAGGCGAATTTACTTATTTCTGCATAGCACCAGATACAAATGATACAACCTATCATATTGAATTGCGCTACGGCAGCGATTTGGAGGCACTTGGAAAATATGATGAAGGAGACTATGCATACTGGCTTGGCTCAGGTATTTCAACAGACTATGATCAGACAATGGTTGAGAACTGTATAGAACTTTTCTGCAAAGAAAATCTGTCTGAATAGAACAGACTTGTAAAACTGCAGAAAGCATCTGCGGAGTGGAAACTGAATACACGAGGAAAATAAAAAATTGAAACAC
>QWCV01003802.1_pt1 | contig 10583 bp, 7 predicted proteins | sample 1972621 | NCBI WGS metagenome assembly QWCV01 (sample SAMN09866699, study PRJNA288562) | Human gut metagenome isolate pre2_stool, whole genome shotgun sequencing... | isolation source: gut | host: Homo sapiens | place: USA: California
TTAAACAAGCAGGAACAACACCACAAAATCCACCAGTAGTAGGACCAGTAGATCCACAAGATCCAAACGGTGGAAAGCCAGCAGATCCAAGCAAATACTATGTAGTAACATTTGTATCAGAAAATGAAAACAAAGGTACTGTAGCAAAAGCAAATACTGTTTATGTACCAATGAGAGCAGGCAAAACATTTGCAGATTTAGCAAGATTTGCACCAGCAGCTATACCTTACTATGGATATGAGTTTGCTGGATGGTCACCTTATCTATATGGCAATACAACAATTATCGATAGAGATATGGTTATTTATGCTAGATTTGAAGAGATATACACACCAAGCTACCCATACCCATACGAAAGACGTAGACCTCGTAGAAAATATAATGATAGAGACGACAGATATGAAAGAGATGATAATGAAGAAGAAAAAATTGAAGAAGCTAAAGTTTATGACAAGCTTGAAGCAATACTATTTATAAATAACAATCTAATGCAGAAGTCAGTAAATGGTGTTGTAAGCCAAGTTAGGATGGACATCGCTCCATTCATTTATCAATCAAGAACTATGCTTCCAATACGCTTCGTTGCTGAATCTTTAGGATTTATGGTAACATGGGATGCAAATACAAGAACTGTATACCTAAGTGACAAAGAAAACATCATTCAAATACCAGTTGAAACAAACAATATAATTGTAAACGGAAATACATTTGTAAGTGATGTTAAACCTATGATTAAGAATAACAGAACTATGCTTCCTGTAGCAAACATTGCAAGAGCTTTAGGTCTTGTAGATGGCAAGGACATCTTATGGGATGCAGCTACAAAGCAAGTTACTATTATAAGAATGGTCGAAAAATAGATCAACTATAAAAAGGGGATCCAATAGATCATCTCTAAAAAAGGACACCCAGGTGTCCTTTTTTAGTTTTATAAATATAGAAAATGAAATTATATTTGACTATGCTAATGATTGATAAAGGAGTGATAATAAAATGTATATGCCTAGAGAGAAACTGCTAAGAAAGTTTTGGGTAATACTACTTGCTTTAATGGTTCTTTTACACATGCTTATATTGCCTGTTTCTGCAGCTGTAAATGTAAATGAAAATATATTGACAGTTAATAGAAGCACAATGAAAACTGCACCTATAAGAGCTAAGGAAATAGAGGGTCCCATACCTAATCCTCAGTACGAGTATTATCTAAATCACAAAGAGGAATTTACTAATGGCTACATACCGCCAAAGTATATCTTTCCTGAAGAAAAAACAAGAAATATTAGAACTAGATCATCAAGTGAATTCTCTAGCTTCAAAAAATATGATTCTAGAAGTAATGATTCAAATAGAAATAGATTTAGCAAAAATATCGTAACTCCAAGAAAAGATCAATTTAACACTGGTACATGTTGGGCTCATGCTGATTTATCAGTGGTTGAAACGCTATTAAAAATTAAATATGGAAATGACTATGATTTATCAGAAGGTCATATGGCATATAATATTGATAATATGACAGATCTTCAATCAGGTGGTGGTGAACAAGATCCCTTAGCATACTATGCTCGACTTTCAGGACCCGTGCTAGAATCCAATTTCCAAGCATACTCAATCGATGAAGATAATCCAAAAAACAGAAAACAAAAAGAATTTGACTCATCAAGAGCAACCTTACTTCCTGAAGGTGAAAGAGATACCTTTAAGATAATGGGTGATGCGTTTAATAAAAAACTTGATTTTTTTGTCACAAGGACCTTGGAGTTAGACTTAACACTTGAAAATTTAAAGAGGTGTATATATGAAAATGGCTCAGTAGCAGCATCATACTTTATAACTTATGATGGATATAATAAATTCGTTCTTGGAAATAAACCATGGGACGACTGGATTGTTAAACTTACAGGTGTATGCTATCACTATGTAAGAAATTTTAATAATTCAAAGTATCTGTATATTAATCATACTGTGGCACTGATAGGATGGGATGATGATAAAGAAATCACCAATAGTTTGGGAGAGAAAGCCAAAGGTGCTTTTTTAGTTAAAAATTCAATTCCTGCTCCACCTTTTAATCATTATGATGATTTCAGAGGATATCATTGGATTTCTTATGAATCATTTTTAGGTAATAAAGATATCGTTCCAAGGTCTACCAATATCATTACAGCTCGAGATGTTAGAATTATGGATTCAGTTGAAAGAGCAAGTCTAAAAAATGTATATAATCCTTGTAAACTCACAAACATTACCTTTAATCAAAAATTTGATATAAAAGGAAAGCTAAACAAGGCCATAAATGTTTATGAAAGAGGTACAACTGAACCTGAAACTATCAAGTATGTAACCTACTATAATAAGTCAGAAGGATCCGCCCCATATAAAATCTATATAACCGAAGACCCAGAACTACTAAAGGAAGAAAATACCACATTTGCTGATGGAACAAAGGGAGAAACTCTAAAAGATATAAACAGTGACAAATGGGTAGAATTGGCTAGCGGCACTTTTACAGAAAAAGGATATCAAACATTAGAAGTAATACAGCCTTATACAATAACTAGCGGCAAATTTGCTTTAAAGATTGAAACAAAGTCAAAGACTTTAGGATTAGCATATAGAAGCTTTCCTTCAGTTGAAAAATTGCCCGCATCTTCATATATGTACAATGATGAAAATCCAGAACATTTTTTTCAAAAAATTGATGATGCCTACAAAATTTTCCTAGGGACAGTAACAGTAAAACCTAACGAATACACTGTAACTGTAACCGACGATGGAAATGGCACTGCAACAGCAAATCCTTCCAAGGGGCCAAAGGGAACAAAAGTAACCATAAAAGCAGTTCCAAACCCAGGCTATGAATTTGACAAATGGGAAATAGAAGGAGCAACAGCACAAGACCCACAAGCATCTGAAACAACCATAACCATAGGAGAAGGAAATGTAACAGCGAAGGCAATTTTCAAGAAAATACCAGCAAAAGAATACAAGGTAAGCTTTGAAACAACCTATGGGACAAAACCAGAAGACCAAAAAGTAAAAGAAAACGAAAAAGCCACAGCACCAGCGGGATTTGAAAAAGACAAAACAGAAATCCTTGACAATGGTAAGACCTATGTATTCAAAGGTTGGTTCCTAGGCACAGAAGAATATAACTTCGAAACAGAAGTAAAAGAAGACAAAAAACTAACAGCAAAATGGGAAGAAAAAATCATCCCAACAGTCGAATACAAAGTAAGCTTTGAAACAACCTACGGCACAAAACCAGAAGACCAAAAAATAAAAGAAGGCGAAAAAGCCAAAGCACCAACGGGATTTGAAAAAGACACAACAGAAATCCTGGATAGCGTAAGTGGCAAGACCTATATATTCAAAGGCTGGTTCATAGGCACAGAAGAATATAACTTCGAAACAGAAGTAAAAGAAGACAAAAAACTAACAGCAAAATGGGAAGAAAAAATCATCCCAATAGTAGAATATACAGTAACTGTAACCGACGATGGAAATGGCACAGCAACAGCAAATCCTTCCAAGGGGCCAAAGGGAACAAAAGTAACCATAAAAGCAGTTCCAAAACCAGACTATGAATTTGACAAATGGGAAGTAGAAGGAGCAACAGCACAAGATCCAAAATCTCCTGAAACAACCCTAACCATAGGAGAAGGTAACGCAACAGCAAAAGCAGTCTTTAAGAAAGCGATAAAAGTATTTGATCCAGCTCATGTAGAAACTATGGTAGTAAAAACACAGCCAACAAAACTAATCTACAAAGAAGGTGATAACCTAGCACTAGCAGGACTAGTTGTAACATTAACAGATAATCAAGGCTTAACAAAGTACGTAGCATTTGCAGACTTTGTAGATAATGGAATCACTGCGGAACCAGCAAATGATACAGCATTAACAGTAGCTAATCACAATGGTAAGAAAGTTACATTAACAAAAGGCAATTTAACAGTAGATACAAATGCCTTAACAGTAAATAAAAAAGATGATTTAACAAAATACAAAGAAAAAGCAAAAGAAGAAATAGATAAACTTTCTAACTTAACAAACCAAGAGAAGAAAGAATTTAAAGACAAAGTAGATGAACAAGTTGATAAACCAGGAGTTGATAAAGTAGTAGAAGAAGCTAAGGCAAAAAATGATGCTAAAGTACTTCCACCTACACCTACACCTACACCAACACCTAACAGACCATACTGGCCAGATTATAGAGAAGAAGAAAGACCATATAGACCTCATAGACCATACAGACGTGATAAAGCTGAAGTAGATACTAAGACAGTAGATGAAGAAAAAGTTCAAGAAACAAATAACTATGATAAATTTGAAGCGGTACTATTTATTAAAGACAGTATATTACAAAAGTCAGTAAATGGTGTTGTAAGTCAAGTTAGGATGGATATCGCTCCATTCATTTATCAATCAAGAACTATGCTTCCAATACGTTTTGTTGCAGAATCTTTAGGATTTATGGTATCTTGGGATGCAAAAACTAAAACTGTATACCTAAGTGACAAAGAAAACATCATTCAAATACCTGTTGAAACAAACAATATAATTGTTAATGGTAATACATTTGTAAGTGATGTTAAACCTATGATTAAGAATAACAGAACTATGCTTCCAGTAGCGAACGTTGCGAGAGCTTTAGGCCTTGAAGATGGCAAGGACATCTTATGGGATGCAGCAAAAGCAATGGTTACTCTAAGGAGAAACGTTTTAAAATAGGATTTTGATTAAAGAGCTAGATTTAATATCTGGCTCTTTTTTTGCGCCTAAAATGCTTTTTGTGATATAATTATCTTAGGTGATATAATTGATTGCTATTGTTGACAGAGCTTACTACGACATTCTTCGTGATAAGCTTAGTGAATTTAATATAAAAGTCTATCCATCGTTTGAGAGCAAAATTTTGAAAGGGGCGGTCAAGTCTCATCCTGATATGTCGCTTTTTAAGTATGACGAAGATACTTTAATTGCGAGCCGCGAATCTTTTGATTATTATAACGAAATTTTTAAAGGGACTAAGATAAATATCATCAGTGCAGATGAAGATCCTCTTGAAAAATATCCATGTGATGTTAAGTTCAATGCGCTTCGTGTAGGTGAGCACTTAATTTGCAAGAAAGCTGTTTGTGCTGATGCCATAATAAAACGTTTTGATGATAATAAAATTATAAACTCATCTCAAGGCTATGTGAAATGTTCTGTAATCGACGTAGGAAGCGAATATTTTGCAAGTGATGACAAATATTTATATGAAATTATAAAATCTTTGGGCAAAAAATGCATTTTGCTAGACAAGGGTTTTGTAAAGATTAAAGATTATGACTATGGATTTATAGGCGGGGCGAGTGGATATGCGCGTGATAAGATATTTTTAACGGGTAAAATTATTAACGAGGCTAATAGGATTCGCTTAGAAGAATTTGCACGAGAAATCAATAAAGAATTGATTTATTTGACAGAATATGATATATTTGATATAGGAACTTTGATGATTATGGAGGAATAATATGCTAGTAAAACCATCGATATTGCCGGGTACTATGGAACTTTTACCTCATGAGCAATTAATTTTTAACAGGATGAAGGATATAATTAGAGAAACTTATGAACTTTTCTCTTTTTTACCAATTGATACGCCTGCTTTAGAGAAGACTGAGATACTTCTTGCTAAGGGCGGCGGCGAAACTGAAAAACAAATTTATAATATTGCAAATACATCTACTGAGACATCTTTGCGTTTTGATTTGACTGTGCCTCTTGCAAGATATGTTAGTATGCATGAGCATGAACTTAAATTTCCATTCAAAAGATATCAAATCGCCAAGGTTTATAGGGGCGAGAGGAACCAAAAGGGTAGATACAGAGAGTTTTACCAATGTGACTGCGATATCATAGGCGACGAAAAACTATCAAAATTTTATGATGCAGAGCTTGTTAAGATAATCAGCATTATATTTAAAAAGTTTGGTTTTGATAAATTCACTATCATGATTAACAATAGAAATATAATGAATGGTTTCTTAAAGAGTCAAGGTGTTGAAGATACTGTAGAGGCTGTTCGTGCACTTGATAAATATGACAAGATTGGTAGAGATAGCCTTGAGGAGCTTCTTATTAATCAAGGTATAAAGGCGGATTCTGTTAAAAATATTATAGACTTAATCGAGTTTGAAGGAACAAATGAAGAGACAATCGCTCACTTGGAAGGGCTTGGTATTGACAACGAAATTTTCTTAAAAGGTCTTGCTGAGATGAAAGAAGTTTTGGAAAATATCAAATTATTTAATGTTGATAAAAATAATTATAAATTCACTTTAAAATTACAAAGAGGACTTGATTATTACACATCAACTGTAATCGAGACTGTTCTTGATGATTACAAGGAGCTTGGCAGTGTTGCTGGTGGCGGCAGCTATGAGAATCTTACTCAGTTCTACTCAAAGAGAGAGCTTCCAGGCGTTGGTATATCCATCGGCTTAACAAGATTATTCTTCCAATTGAGTGAAAAGAACATTCTTCCAAAATTTGAAAGTGAAGAAAAATCTTTCTTGGTTGCTCCACTTGATATTGACATGAGCTACGCCATAAGCGTGTTAAACGAATTACATGAGTTAGGCGCTCACTCTGAAGTGCTTTACTCCAAGATGAAGATGAAGAAAATTTTTGATTTTGCCGAAAGCTATAGCTTTGACTATATCATCTTCCTAGGACAAGAAGAACTAGAAAATAAGAAGTTATCGGTAAGAGACCTTAAGAGCAAAGAGAATATAAGCATTAGCATAGACGAATTGAAAACTTTAATAAAATAAATCAATCCCTATACGAATAAGTATAGGGATTTTTACATTTATTAAAGTACTACTTGAATGTAGCAGGTCTTTTGTGGTATAATAATTTTGAGGTGGTATGATGAAAAAACTTTTATTAATAGTTTTATCTGCTCTTATGTTTTTCATGAGTTTTACTTCTTATGCAAAAAACATTGAAGAGTCAAAAATCAATAAAATATCTGGCCTAGTTAACTCTGATTTAGAGAATAAAGTTCTCGAAATACAAGGAGCCAAGAAGGATGATGTGAAAGCTTTATTCATACCAGCAAGAGAGGTATTTACAAAGCTAAACTTTGATATATATTGGAACGGCGAGGACAAGTCTTGCTTTTTCAAAAAAGGTATAAAAAGCATAAGACTTAAGCTTGGATCGAAAAATTATATTACTTCAAATAATAACAAGATCGAGCTTGATTATGCACCTATGCTAGTAGATATGAAGATGTATCTACCTATAGATGTTTTGTACTATTTACTTGATTATGATACATTTGTAGTCGCTGATACAATTTATATAAGAAATGCGATTGATGGCATAAAGACTGGTATAGTGAATGAGGCTAAGTACAGCCTTGCTTATCCGGTATTTTTCAGTACTGAAGATGTAAAGAGAGCATATAGAAATAAAATTAATGAACAAATCAAGAAATTTGTTGATGAGCACGTTGAAAAAGCAAAGAATGATGCTAAACTTAAGAAAATGTATTTTACTTATGATATAGCAAGGTCTGACGAGAGATTAGTATCTTTATGTTTTTATATCAATAGTGTTTACAATGATGATTCTACAAACAGCGAATTTTATACAAAAACTTTTAACTTCAATAGTGCTGAAGAGATTAAATATGAAGATTTAATTAAAAAAGATCAAAATGTTAGAGAGACGATACTTGAGGATTTAACCAAGACTGAAGAAGAAAAGAACAGCATTAGAAATAATATTAAGAATTATTATATCGTTGATAATTCTATAATCTTGTATTATTACAAGGATACGATTGGAAGTTCCAATATAGGATCTCACTACGTTAGAAGTGAGGACCTAAAATTTTATATAAATGAGGAATATTTAAAATATTTTAATTAAAGGAGTGTAATTATATGAAAGTTGCATTAGTAATGGGCAGCATCTCTGATAAAGAGGTTGTTGAAAAATCACAAAAAGTACTTGATGATTTTGGGGTTGAGTATGAGACAAGAGTTATCTCAGCTCACAGAACACCAGAAGTAGCATTTGATTTTGCTAAAAACGCAAAAAACAATGGTATCGAGGCAATTATAACATTTGCAGGTAAGGCTGCACACTTAGGAGGAGTCATAGCAGGACTTAGTACTTTACCAGTTATAGGAGTTCCTGTAAAGAGCTCTTTAATGGATGGACTTGATTCACTTCTTTCAATTGTTCAAATGCCTAAGGGCGTTCCAGTTGCTACAGTTGCTGTCAATGGCGCAGAAAACGCAGCGATACTAGCTGTTCAAATCTTAGCCATCAAATACGATGAACTTGCTAAAAAACTTGAGGATTACAAGGTCAAGATGAGAGATGACATCGTTAAAATCGATGCAGAACTTAATAAGTAGGTAGAGCTATGGGATTAACATATAAAGACGCTGGTGTAGATAAGACTAAGGGCTACGAAGAAGTAAAACTTATCAAGAGCCTTATAAAATCTACAAACAGAGACGGAGTTTTAAACGATATAGGAAATTTTTCAGGTTTATTCAAGATTGACCTTAAAAAATATGATAAACCAGTATTAGTAAGTGGTACAGATGGTGTAGGAACAAAATTAAAGCTTGCATTTATCTTAGATAAGCACGACACAATCGGTATAGATGCTGTGGCAATGTGTGTTAACGACATCATTTGTCAAGGTGCTGAACCACTTTTCTTCCTTGATTACATCGCTTCATCTAAACTTATCCCTGAAAAGATGGCTGAGATAGTATCAGGTGTTGCTGAGGGATGCAAGATGAGTCATGCTGCGCTTATAGGCGGAGAAACAGCTGAAATGCCAGGCTTCTACGGAGAAGGCGAGTACGATATAGCTGGTTTTGCTGTAGGTGTAGTAAATGAAGATAAGATTATAGATGGCTCAAAGATTGAAGACGGTGACGTTATCATCGGTCTTAGATCAAGTGGCGTTCACTCAAATGGTTTTTCACTAGTTAGAAAAATTATTTTTGATAATGATAAAGTTGATGTAAACAAAAAATACGACGGACTTGACGATACTTTATTAAATGTATTACTAACACCAACAAGAATTTATTATGATCCAATGATGGATATCATCGAACATGTTAATGTTAAGGCAATCTCACACATAACAGGCGGCGGCTTCTACGAAAACATTCCTAGAATGATTAAAGACGGCTACACAGCTGTTATAGACCTAAAAGATTATGAAATACCACAAATTTTCAAATATTTAATGACTTGGGTTGACGTTCATATAGAAGAAATGTTCGGTACATTCAATATGGGTATAGGCATGGTATTTGCTGTATCTAAGGACGAATTAGCAAAAACTGAAGAACTTCTTAAGAAACATGGCGAAGATTATATAATACTAGGTCATATTGAAGAAAAAGAAACTAAGGAAAAGATATGTCTAAATTTAAAATAGCCGTTCTAGCATCTGGTTCTGGCACTAATTTTCAAGCCATAATCGATGCGGTTAAAGAAAAAAAGCTTGATGCTGAGATAGTTTGCCTTATAAGCGATAGAAAAGCTGCCTATGCACAAGAAAGAGCTAAGGACAATGGTATTGATACCTACTACTTTAGTATTAAAAAATATGCTGACAGCAATGAATTTAATCACGCAATCGTAGAAGTGCTTGATAAGTACGAGCCAGATTTAATTGTACTTGCAGGATACTTAAAGATTTTATCGCATGAATTTATACAAAAGTATAGAGGAAAAATCATCAACATACATCCATCACTAATACCAAAGCACTGCGGCGATGGTTTTTGGGGCATGAAAGTTCATGAGAGCGTTATTAAAGCAGGCGATGAGTACTCTGGAGCTACAGTTCATTTTGTTGATGAAGGAACAGATACGGGCAAAATTATTATACAAAGAAAAATCAAGCTAGCTGAGGACGAAACGGCAGAATCTTTGCAGAAGAGAATTTTAAATGAGATAGAACACAAAATTTTGATTGAAGCGATAAATAAAATAATAGGGGGCAAAATTAATGAAAAAAGCATTGATTAGCGTTTATGATAAAACAGGCATCGTTGAATTTGCTAAAGAGCTTGAAAATTTAGGCTACGGTATAATTTCAACTGGTGGAACTTATAAAAAACTCATAGACGCTGGCTTAAAAGTAGAAGAAGTTACTGAAGTAACTAATTTTCCAGAATGTTTAGATGGTAGAGTAAAGACATTAAATCCATATATCCACTGTGGTATACTTTATAGAAGAGACTTAGAAGAGGATAAGGATTTTGTAAAAAAGATGAATATATCAGATATTGACATCATAGTTAATAATCTATATCCATTCGAAGAATATGTCAATGACCCAAGCAAAACTCACGAAGAAATTATCGAAAAGATAGATATAGGCGGACCATCTATGATTAGAGCGGCTGCTAAAAACTATAAATTCGTGACAGTTATCATGGATCCAAGCGATTTTGATCTAGTATTAAAAGAACTAAAAGAAAATAAAGAAACATCTCTTAAGACAAGAGAGTATCTTGCTGGAAAAGTATTTAACTACA
>QWCV01004151.1_pt1 | contig 10575 bp, 10 predicted proteins | sample 1972621 | NCBI WGS metagenome assembly QWCV01 (sample SAMN09866699, study PRJNA288562) | Human gut metagenome isolate pre2_stool, whole genome shotgun sequencing... | isolation source: gut | host: Homo sapiens | place: USA: California
CATGCTGGTTCTTGCAGTAACTCTGCATAATATTCCGGAGGGAATGGCAGTAGGAGTCGTATACGCAGGCTATTTAACAGGTCACGCCCAGATCACTATCATGGGAGCTATGGCTCTTTCTATCGGGATTGCCATCCAGAACTTCCCTGAGGGAGCCATTATCTCCATGCCCCTGCGTTCTGAGGGAATGGGAAAAACCAAAGCCTTTGCAGGTGGAGTCCTGTCCGGGATTGTAGAACCTGTCGGTGCAGTCCTTACGATTCTTGCCGCCGGCCTCATTGTCCCGGCACTTCCATATCTTTTAAGTTTCGCTGCCGGAGCTATGCTCTATGTAGTAGTGGAAGAACTCATCCCCGAAATGTCTGCCGGAGAACATTCCAACATAGGAACCCTTTTCTTTGCCATAGGATTCTCTCTGATGATGATACTAGATGTAGCACTTGGATAAACAGATAATAATGCACTATGGACAGAATATGTAGAGAGTACTATAGTAAGCTGTATAGGATTATAGTGATCATCAAAATAATGCTTTATTTCTGAGAATCGCTATAGACAGAAATTAGAGGTGGCAGATTAATGAAAACAGCAGAAACTCCTGCAGGGATATTTACGATCAACAAAGTGAAAATTCCCTCAGCATACACATGTGCAGCAGAACAAAAAATAGAATATATCAGCGAAAATCATATGCAGATCATTACTATGGATCAGGCAGTATCATTTGGAGATCAGATATTGTCCCCCAGAATCTGTCAAAGCTGTATGAATCCTGAAAAAATTACAATCTATCCACTGGAAATAGAATACTTTGGGGAAAAAGTGTTTTTTATGGATCACTATAGTGTAAAAGAATGGAAAAAAGGCGATCCATTACCGGAAATCCATGAATGGTATCCGCATATAAAAAAAGCCAAATGCAATCCATGCAGAAACTGTGGAAGATGTTAAAATTGCACATATGTGCATTGAATGAAAATATGTTGAAAACCAGAATCTGAAATGCTATCATGCAATCGAAATCACAAGTAAATGAGTGTTAGAGTGTGTTTGAAAAATCATTCTCACAATCTGCACGCCCCACTTTGCGGTATATTTTGCCCGAATTCGGTTGCCGTAGCCCGCTACGACGCCCTCATCCGGACAAAATCTCCCACAAATTGTGACGCACATCTTGCGAAAAGCATTTTTCAAACGCGCTCTAGAGTAATACAAGGGAGATTGCATGATGAAAAAGTATGAGATTGGATTATATGAGAAAGCCATGAGAAATACATTATCATGGAGTGAAAAATTAAAATGTGCCAAAGAATGTGGATATGATTACATGGAAATGTGCATAGATGCCACAGATGAAAAAATCAATCGTATCTTCATGAATACAGCAGAAAAAAAAGAAATTATGGAAGCTGTATTTCAGGCGGGACTTCCGATTGGTTCCATGAGTGTAAGTGCTCTGACAAAATATGCGCTGGGCGATCCGGACGAAGAAATCCGAAAGAAAGCAATGCAGATTGCAGAGAAATCCATAGAGCTTGCTGTTGATCTGGGCGTGCGTACAGTTATGATTCCGGGATATGATATCTACTTTGGAGAATCCACAATAGAAACAAAGAAATACTTTCTGGAAAATGTAAAAAAGATTGCAGAAATCGCAGAACGCGAGGGAATTCTGGTAGGATTTGAAACCATGGAGAATAACTTCATGAACACTACCGGAAAAGCAGTCCAGTATGTAAACATGGTAGATTCCGCATATCTGAAAATCTACCCGGATGCAGGAAATATCACAAACGCAGCAGTAGAGAATCAACACGATGTATGCGAAGATCTCTCCTTGGGTAAGGGAAAACTGATCGCGCTCCATCTGAAAGAAACAAAACCGGGAATCTTCCGCGAAGTTCCTTTTCTCACAGGCCATGTACAGTTTGAAAAAATCATTAACACAGCATGGAGCCTGGGTGTCCGCCGCTACGTAACTGAATTATGGGACGTAGGAAAAGAGAACTGGAAAGAAGATATCTGTTTTGCAAATCAGAGTATGCGTACACTTCTGGACAGAGAAGCATAAATTAAGCAGTTGGAAACATAAACAAATAATAAAAGAGAAAGCGAAGAATGATAGATGTTCTTTTCTTTCTCTTTTTTGTTCACTGTAAATTACAAATGTTCAAACACTGAAAAAATGTAAATTGCACATTTGTGCAGATGGTGAAAATATGTTGAAATATAAAAATGCAGGTGATAATATACTCTCAACAAGAGAAAAACGTTATAATCAAAAGGAGAGAGATTCATGAGTAAGATTAGTGAAATGACAAGACAGAGCTGGATTGAAAGCACTTTCCCGGAATGGGGTACGTGGTTAGTAGAAGATATTGAGAACGAAGTAGTAGCGCCGGGAAATGTAGCAATGTGGTGGTTAGGATGTACAGGTGTATGGTTCAAGACACCGGCAGACACAAACATCACTATTGACCTCTGGTGCGGAAACGGAAAACGTACACACGGTGATGGAAAAATGAAAGTCGGACATCAGATGGCAAACATGTGTGGAGGAAGAGCCATGCAGCCAAACCTGAGAAACGTTCCATTTGTAATTGATCCATTTGCATTTAAGAAAGTAGATGCAGTTCTTGCCACACATTATCATCAGGATCATATGTCACCGGAGTGGGCGGCACATGTGATCAACAGTGGAATGACAACTACAGATGAAAACGGAAAAGAAATCCCGGTGCCATTTATCGGACCAAAGAAATCTGTAGAACTCTGGCAGAAATGGGGTGTTCCGGCAGACCGCTGCATCACAGTAAAACCTGGTGACGCCATTAAGATCAAAGACATCGAGATCGTGGCTCTGGATTCCTTTGACAGAACCTGTATCGTAACAACAGATTCCACAGGTCCGGACAGAGAAGAACTTACAGGTGTGTGCCCGACAGACATGGACGACAAAGCAGTCAACTATCTGGTAAAGACACCAGGCGGAAATATTTATCATTCCGGAGATTCACACTTCTCCATCTACTTTGCAAAACATGGAAAAGACTATGATATCGATGTAGCATTCGGTTCATTTGGAGAAAATCCCATCGGTATGCAGGATAAAATGACATCTATCGATATCCTTCGTATGGCAGAAAATCTGAAATGTAAAGTAGTAGTTCCAATCCACTGGGATGTATGGACAAACTTCCAGGCAGATTGCGATGAGATAAAGGTTCTGTATGATTTCAAGAAAGACAGAAATGAATATAAATTCCATCCATTCTTCTGGCAGGTAGGCGGCAAATACACATACCCGGCAGACAAGGACAAGATTTACTATCACCACAGAAGAGGATTTGAAGACTGCTTCGAAGCACCACAGAATATTCCGTTCCGTTCTTGCTTATAAAAACAGAATTGTCTGAAAACGGTCAACGAAGGGTTTATTATGTGGAGAAAAAGTATATAAGGAGAAATTTGGGATGAATGTACTGGTTATTGATGTAGGAACATCAAGTATGCGAGGAATACTTTTTGAACATCAGGGAAAATGTCTGACAGAGAAGCAGGAATTCTATCAGGCCACCTATCTGGAAAACAGCTGGGTAGAACAGAATCCTGCAGACTGGGAAAATGCATTGTACAGCATTTTGAAACAGTCCGTAGCAGAAGCTGAGAATATGGGAGAGAAGATTGATGCAATTTCCATTACTTCACAGCGTTCTTCTGTAATTCCGGTAGATGAGAATATCCGTCCGCTGAGTAATGCGATCATGTGGCAGGATAAAAGAACAAATTATATCTGCGAATCTATGGAAAACCTGAATGACAAGGTATTTTCTCTATGCGGTTCCAGAGTCAATCCGGTGTTTTCCGGCTCCAAGATGATGTGGATTCGTGAAGAACGTCCGGAAATCTATGCAAAAACATATAAATTCATGGTCATCCCGGATTATCTCATTTATCTGATGACCGGACGTATCTGCACAGATTATACATATGGAAGTCGTTCACTTCTGATGAACATCCGTACTCATGAATGGGATGATGAACTTCTGGAAATTTTTCATGTAGAAAAAGAAAAATTGTGCGAACTGGTAGAGCCGGGAAGTGTCTGCGGACATATTACAAAAGCCTTTGCAGAGATCACGGGATGTCAGGAAGGAATTCCTGTGATCACAGCTGGAGGTGACCAGCAGTGTGGAGCCATCGGACAGGGAGTAGTCAAAAAAGGTGTCATGTCTGTAACAACCGGAACAGGTGGCTATCTTATCACAGCAACAGATCAGGTGCCGGAAAATCTGGAACAGGATGCAATCTGCAACTTCTCATCTGTAAAAGGCCAGTATATTCTGGAATCCAGTGTATTAACCTGCTGTTCTGCATTTGACTGGTTCAGAAGACAGTTTTATCCGGACAGTTCTTTTGATGAGATTAACCGTGAAGTAGAACAGACACCGATCGGTTCACACGGATGTCTCTGTGTTCCATACTTTATGGGAAGATCCACACCGGACTGGAACAATATGGCAAAAGCAGAGTTTGCAAATGTAACTCTCGGAACAACAAAGCAGGATATGCTGAGAAGCCTTCTGGAGGGAATCTGCTATGAAATCCGCAATGGAATCGATATTATGAACAAATATGTAAAAGTTTCTGACATCTACATCAATGGAGGTCTTTCCAACAGCGTTCCATTCAATGACATACAGACCAATGTCTATGGTATGAAGATCATCCGCAGAGGAAAAGCAGATGCCACAGCCAGAGGGGCACTTATGATCGCAGTCACAGCAATGGGAATTTTTGAGAATGTAGAAAAAGCATTTGAGTGTATCAGCCGTCAGGATGAAGTGAAAATTTATCTTCCTGATGATAAAAAGATTCTGGAATACGAAAGATACAGAGCACAGATGAACCGTATTTATAAGAGAGTGTGGGGGGAGAAGCAAAAAGATGGCAGGTTTGAATTCCATATTTAATTTTTTAACAAGCAATATCCTGACAAGAGCAGAGCTTTTTGTAGGTCTGATCATCTTGCTTGGATATATTCTTCAGCGAAAAAAATGGTACGAATGTGTAGGCGGATTTTTCAAGGGTGTGATCGGATACCTGATCCTGATGGCAGGTGCAAATGGACTGATCACCACATTCCGTCCGATCCTTGTTGGATTAAATGAAAGATTTCAGTTAAATGCAGTTGTAATTGATCCGTATTTTGGACTGAATGCTGCAAATGAAGCATTAGAGAGTATCGGCTGCTCTGCTGCATGGGCAATGACATCACTTCTTATTGCATTTATCTGGAACATTATTTTACTGATTTTCAAAAAGTGGACGAAGCTGAGAACACTTCTTCTCACCGGACATATTATGGTGCAGCAGGCTACTACAGTTACCTGGATCGTATTTCTGTTTATTCCATATTTGAGAAATATTACAGGTGCGATCCTGGTAGGAATGCTGGTAGGTACTTATCAGGCAGTCAGCTCCAATCTTACAGTAGATGCCTGTCTCAACCTTACAGACGGAAAAGACAGATTTGCAATTGGGCATCAGCAGATGGTTGCAGTATGGATCACGGATAAAGTAGCACACATATTCGGAAAAAAAGAAAACTCCATTGAAAACCTTAAATTTCCGGGATTCCTCAAGATGTTTGAGGACAACATTACTGCAACATCTACTTTAATGCTTGTGTTTTTCGGAACCATCATGGCAATCCTCGGTGAAGATTTCATGCGCCAGATTGACAGCGGATTTGCAGAAACAACGGCTTTTCCGGTATATATTCTGATTCAGTCATTATATTTTACCGTATATCTTCAGATTTTAAATATGGGTGTGAAGCTCTTTGTAGGTGAACTGACAGCGTCATTCAAGGGAATTTCAGATAAACTTCTCCCGGGTGCAGTTCCAGCAGTAGACTGCGCAGTTGCATTCAACTATGCACCGGGAAATGCAGTAACCATCGGATTCCTCTGTGGAATGGTAGGACAGGTGATTGCAATTCTGGGACTCATCGTGTTCCATTCCCCGGTTATCATTATCATGGGATTTACTACAGTATTCTTTGACAACGCTATTATCGCTATTTTTGCAAACAAACGGGGCGGTGTAAAAGCAGCCATGATCATCCCGTTTATCTGTGGCCTGATCCAGGTACTGCTGGGCGCAGTTACTGTATGGCTTGTAGAACTGGTGCCGTACGGCGGATGGCATGGAACAACTGACTTCTCGACTGTATGGCTTGGAATTTCTGCACTGTTGAAATGGCTTGGACTTCCAGGTGCGATCATCGCTATCATACTGATGCTTCTGGTTCCGCAGATCCAGTATGCAAAATCGGATAAAGAAAATTATTTTTAGATGAATCAGGCAAGAGTATCTGATTCAGAAAGGAAGTAATCACAATGAATAAAAAAGTACTGGCAAATCTGGAAAAATGTTATTCCATAGCTCCATTACATTATAAAAATACAGACCACATTCTGGTAGCAGCAGAAAAAACTGACAGATGTATTCTGTTTGATATCAATGGAAAGGAAGAAGAAACCGTGTGGGAAGGCCCTGGCGGAGTTATGACAATGGTACAGGTCCCGGGAACAGACGGACAGTTTCTGGCAACCCATAAATTCTATTCTCCTAATGATTCCAAAGAAGCAAAGATCATCATCGCTACACCAAAGGACGGAGAATGGGAGATACGCACTCTGACAGATCTGCCGTTTGTACACAGATTTGACATCATTGAAAGCGAGGGAAAACATTATCTGATCGCATGCTGCCTCAAATCCGGACACGAATACAAGGATGACTGGTCAAGCCCTGGAAAAGTATATGCAGCACTTCTTCCGGATGATCTCAGCGGCTTTGATGATAAACATCAGCTGAAGCTGGAAGTAATTAAAGATAATATGCTGAAAAACCACGGATACTACAGAGTAGTAAGAGATGGAAAAATGTCATCCATCGTCTGCTGTGATGGTGGAGTCTTCCGTTTCTATCCGCCCACATCTGCAAACCCGGAATGGACAATAGAAACCCTGTTGGAAACTCCTGCAAGCGATGCCACTCTCATCGACTTTGACGGAGATGGAAAAGATGAATTGCTGGTATTATCTCCATTCCACGGTGACACTGTTCTGATTTACAGAGAAAAAGATGGTAAATATGAGCTTGACTATGAATATCCGGAGAAAATCGAATTTCTTCATGCAATCTGGAGTGGGGAAATCCAGGGAAAACCGGTAGTCATGATCGGTCACAGAAAAGGAAACAGAGATCTTCTGAAATTCTGCTGGGAAAACGGACAGTATCACGCAGAACTGATAGACCACGACTGCGGTCCGGCAAATGCTTATGGATTCCATAAGGATGGGAAAGACTATGTGATTTCTACAAACCGTGAAATTAATGAGATTACTATGTATGAATTTGGCTATAGCAATCCTTTAAAATAATGCATCTTAATCCAGCCCATCATAGCGTGAAGTCCTGCGTCAGATATCTTTGCCGTGTGTCAGCACGCCTGCAGGTATCTTCCTTGTCTTTCGCACTCTGCTGAACTGTCTTGATTGCATTATTTTATGGAATTAGCTATAGTTGATTATGGAAAGGAAAACAGATAATGTTAGAAGAACTGAAACAACGGGTATATGAAGCGAATATGCAGCTCCCTGTACATGGTCTGGTTACATTTACCTGGGGAAATGTCAGCGAAATTGACAGAGAAACAGGCTATTTCGCCATTAAACCAAGTGGTGTACCATATGAAAAATTAAAACCGGAAGACATGGTTATCATGGATCTGAACGGAAATAAAATTGAGGGCAAATATAATCCATCCTCCGATACTCCGACTCATATTGAACTTTACAAAGCATTTCCGGAAATCGGCGGTATTGTGCATACTCACTCGTCCTATGCAACAAGCTGGGCACAGGCAGGAAGAGACATCCCATGCTACGGTACCACTCATGCAGACTATATTTATGGAGAAGTCCCATGTCTCAGATGTCTTACAAAAGAAGAAATTGACCAGGCATATGAGCAAAATACAGGTATTCTGATTGTCAATGAATTCAGGAAAATGAAAAAAGATATTCTTGCAGTTCCGGCAGTCTTATGCAAAAATCATGGTCCATTCACCTGGGGGAAAGACGGTATGGAAGCAGTTCACAATGCAGTAGTCCTTGAAGAATGCGCCAAAATGGCAATGCGTGCCGAACTTATCAATTCACAGGTAAAACCTGCACCGCAGGAATTACAGGATAAACATTATTATAGAAAACACGGTGCAAATGCATACTACGGACAGAACGTGTGAAATGTAATATAGTACGTGTGATCAGAAAAGCCAGACCATAAAAATGTAAATGGCAGAAACAGAGGATAGTTTGTGAAAGTCTGCAGAGACTTTACAAATTATCCTTTTTTCGAATATAATGAGGTCAGAGTTAAAACATCTTTTGATACTGATATAATGGAAAGGGATATGGAACAGCAATGGAAGACATAAAAAAATATGAAAATATGACCGTTCAGGAGAAATGGAGCATTCTGGCCATGGTAGCGAATTTATATTACAATTCAGAAATGACACAAAATGAAATTGCAGACAGGATGTATACATCCAGATCCAAAATTTCCAGAATGCTGAAAGAAGCAAGAGAACTCGGTATTGTAGAAATTTCCATTAAAGAACCCTGGGAACGTGACTTGAATCTGGAAAAAGAAATCCAACAGACTTACGGTGTCAAAACAGTAAGAGTTGTTTCCTCAAGAGATACCGGCAAGGAACAGATTACCAGCCGTCTGTCAGAAGTTTCCGCATATTATCTGGATTCTGTTGTTAAAGAAAAGATGGTAGTAGGAATCTCATGGGGAAATACCCTTTATCATATAGTGAAATATATTGATGCAAATAATAAGAAAAATATTCCTATTACAGTGGTTCCGATTATGGGTGCCTCAAATGTGAAACGTCCGGAACGGGATGCCATGGATCTGGCAAAAGACCTGGCGTCTGCATACGGTGGAACATATCAGTATATTTATGCCCCTCTTTTTGTGAAAAATAGAGAATTAAAAGAAATTCTTATTCAGGATGATACTATTAAAACAGCTCTGCAGCTTGCACAGAATGCAGATGTAATTCTGACAAGTGTCGGTTCTGTGGAATATAAAACCTGGGAGAATTACCTTGGGGAAAGCACTTTTCATCTTCTGGGAAATAAAGGAGCGGTTGGACATATTGGCGGTCATTTCTATGATATCAATGGGAAAGAAATCAACACTTCTTTAAATGACAGAATGATAGGAATTGGGTATGATGATTTGAAGAGGTGTAAAAATGTAGTCTGTGTTGCTTATGGAGAAGCAAAAGCAGCAGCTGTTGCAGGTGCTTTGCGAGGTGGTTTTATTAATACGCTGATCATTGATTCTGCCTGTGGCGAGAAATTGCTGTAACAGAATGGAGGTAAAAAATGGACTACAGAAAATTCGGTGAATGCTATTACATAAGAATGGATCGTGATGACGAAATTATCAGTACAATCCTCGAAATATGTAAAAAAGAAAATATCAGATCAGCCACTTTTTCCGGAATCGGAGGATGCAAGGATGCAGAAATCCAGACCTTTATCCCAGAGACAGGCAGCTTCGAAGAACAGCGCATTTCTGGAATGCTTGAGTTGGTATCTTTAAATGGAAACGTGGTCACAGGTGAAAATAATACCTGTTACCATCATACCCATGCAGTATTTTCTTATAAAGATGGTGAACGACATTGCATGGCAGCAGGTCATATGAAATCAATTACTGTAGAGGTAAATGGATGGGTAGAAGATAAAATGCAAAAGGAACAGTTCATTGAGAGTGTACAGAATTTAACACAAGTTCTGTATACTTTTTTTTATAAGAAATGAAACTTTTTGTTCCCTGGCAGGATATATAAGAATGTAAAGGTTAAAAGCTTTTAATTTTTGAAAGTATTAAAAAGAAAGTTGGGTTGATATGACAGATGAAGCAGAGCTTTTGCAGCGTCTCAGGAATAGAGAAAAAAATTCAATAGATGAAGCAATCCAAATTTATACACCATATTTGAGTACTGTTTTGTATCATATGGCCGGCAATTCACTGCCGAAAGAGGATATTGAAGAAATTGTGGCAGATGTGTTTATTGTACTCTGGAAGAATGCCGGGAGAATAGATTTACAGAAAGGTACATTACGGTCATATCTTGCTGCCGTTGCCCGGAATTTTGCTCTGAAACGGATAAACAGAAAAACGGATCATACATTTCTTGAGGATATTGAACTGTCAGATGGCAAAAATTTCATTGAAGAGAATTTTCATAACAATTATGTATGGGAAACAGTTATGAGCCTTGGCGAACCTGACAGCGAGATTTTTGTAAGACGGTATAAATTTGATGAAAAAATCAAGGACATTTCAAAAGCAATGGGACTTAATATTTCTACAGTTAAGACCAGACTTTCAAGAGGAAAAAGAAAACTCAGAAAAATGTTATCGAATGCGGAGGAAAGATTATGAGAAGAAAAAATTTGCTTAAAGAATTGG
>QWCV01007518.1_pt1 | contig 10575 bp, 13 predicted proteins | sample 1972621 | NCBI WGS metagenome assembly QWCV01 (sample SAMN09866699, study PRJNA288562) | Human gut metagenome isolate pre2_stool, whole genome shotgun sequencing... | isolation source: gut | host: Homo sapiens | place: USA: California
CAGATAACTCATTGAAAGATGTACAGTCTAAGAAAGAATTAGTTCTTGGACTTGATTCATCCTTTCCACCAATGGGATTTACAGATAAGAAAGATAATATTGTAGGATTTGATATCGACCTTGCAAAAGAAGTAACAAAGAGAATGGGAATCAAATTAAAATTACAGCCAATCAACTGGAATTCCAAAGAACAGGAACTTAATACAGAGAAAGTTGACTGTTTATGGAATGGTGTTACATACAGCAAAGCCAGAGCAAAAGAAATGTTATGTTCAGAATCTTACATGGATAACCATCAGGTACTGATTGTACCAGCAAACAGTAAGATCAAATCTTTAAAAGACATTACAAAAGATACAGAAGTTGGAATTCAGTCAGGATCTACAGCAGCTGATGCAGCAGATAGTGTAAAAGAATTAAAGAATTCAAAGATCAAACTGTTAGCAGACAATGTTCAGATTTTAAATGATTTAGGACACGGATTAGATGCGGCTGTTATGGATGAAGTTGTTGCAAAATACTACACAAAGAAAGATGCTGGTAAATATAAAGTATTAGAAGACAGTGTAGCAAAAGAAAAATATGTCATTGGATTCAGAAAAGATGACAAAGCACTTTGCAACGAAGTTGTAAAACAGTTAAAAGCAATGGCAAAAGATGGTACATTAAAGAAGATAAGCGAAAAATGGTTTGATGAAGACATCACAACAATCAAATAATTAAAGAAATAAATTTTAAGGAAGAAAGGGCTTACATGCTAAAGCCCTTTTTCCGTTTATAAAGATATTATAAAGGAATAACCCGTCCCTTATAAATATAGATAAAAATAAGTAATATAGGAGTAGAAAATTATGGATGGAACACAAAGTTTTCCAGAAATCGTAAAGTTATTAATTGAAAATGGTCTGCAATCTACATTGATCTTATTCTTTCTGACTTTGATTTTTGGACTGATTCTTGGTATGATAATTGCTAAAGGAAGAATGTCAAAGCTTCTGATCATTCAGATGCCAATTCGATTTTTCCTATTGATCATGAGAGGGACACCACTGATCCTGCAGTTATATGGATTCTATTTTGGACTATATTATATCGCAGGATTAAGCCTTGATCGTATGACAGCGGCAATTATCGGTTTTTCTTTAAATTACGCAGCATATTTTGCAGAGATTTATCGAAGTGGTATTCAGGCAATTCCAAAAGGTCAGTATGAAGCAGCGAAAGTATTAGGATTTAACAGATCACAGACATTCTTTAAGATCATTTTACCTCAGGTTGTAAAGATCATCACACCATCCCTTGGAAGTGAGTGTATGACATTGGTTAAGGATACATCCTTAGCTCATGTTATTGGTGTTATGGAGATTTACGTTGTGGCAACAAACCAGATGGCACGAAGTCGTGGAATGATCTACCTTGTTGTAGCAGGTATTTTCTACCTGATCATGAATGCCATTGTATCAAAAGTATTCTCAGTCATTGAGAAAAGAATGAACTATTATCGTTAGGGAGGAAAGAAGATGAGTATTTTATCCGTTAAAAACTTAGAGAAGAAATTCGGAGATCTTACCGTATTGAAAGACATTTCCTTCGACATCAATGACGGCGAGATCATTTCGATCATTGGATCATCAGGATCAGGAAAATCAACATTACTGCGTTGTATGAATCAGTTAGAGACGATCACATCTGGAACGATCACGATTGATGGAAAGACATTGGTTGAGACAAAGAATGGAGCACCAGTCTACGCAGGCAAAGATATTTTGAAAGAAATTTTAATGGAAACAGGATTTGTATTTCAGAACTTTAACCTGTTTCCACACTATAGTGTTCTAAGAAATGTAATGGAAGCCCCTGTATGTGTTGCAGGAGTACCTAAGAAACAGGCAGAAAAGAAGGCAAGGGAGCTGTTAAAGAAATTAGGTCTTGAGACAAAGGCAGATGCTTATCCATGTGAATTATCTGGTGGACAGTCACAGCGAGTATCGATCGCAAGAGCATTAGCCTTGGAACCAAAGATCTTATTCTTTGATGAACCGACTTCTGCACTTGATCCAGAGCTTACTGGAGAAGTATTAAAAGTCATCAAATCACTGACAGATCTAAATATCACGATGGTGATCGTCACACACGAGATGGCTTTTGCAAAAGAAATTTCAGACAGGATCATTTTTATGGATAAAGGAGTCATCATTGAAGATGCATCTCCAGATGAGGTATTCAGTTCTGATAATGAAAGAACAAGAGAATTCCTTGGAAAATACCATGATGTAAACTAGAAATGATAGCAATTGTTAGAAGGGAGAAAAAACGATGGTTAAAGATATGCCGAATAAGTTTTCAGAGGTAACCCCTGAGATCAAAGAACTGGCTAAGAAATGTAATAAGAAGATTGATGAAGAGTTGTTTGCAAAATATGATGTAAAAAGAGGTCTTCGTAAACATAATGGTGAAGGTGTCCTTGCAGGATTAACTGACATTTCCATGATCAATGCTTATACAATGATCGACCGTGAAATCGTGCCATGTGAAGGTAAATTATATTACCGCGGAATTGATATCGAGGATATCGTAAAGGGATTTATCGAAGAAGATCGTTTTGGATTTGAAGAAACAGCATACTTACTGTTGTTTGGAGAACTCCCTAAAAAGGACCAGTTAAAACAGTTTGAAGGAATGCTTGGAGAATACAGACAGCTTCCTACAAACTTTGTAAGAGATATCATCATGAAAGCACCAAGCTGTGACATGATGAATACATTAGCACGAAGCGTCTTAACATTATTTTCATATGATGACAATGCAAGTGATATTTCACTGCCAAATGTACTGCGTCAGTGCATTCAGCTGATCGCATTATTCCCTGTACTTTCTGTATATGCATATCAGGCATACAATCATTATGAGAGAGGAGAAAGTTTATTCATTCATCTTCCAGATCCAGAACTTTCTACAGCAGAGAATATCCTTCATCTGTTAAGACCAGACAGCAAATATACAAAACTGGAAGCAAAATTACTAGATATGGCGTTAGTGCTTCATGCAGAGCATGGTGGAGGTAACAACTCTACGTTCACAACACACGTTGTATCATCTTCAGGAACAGATACATATTCAGCGATCGCAGCAGCCCTTTGCTCATTGAAAGGTCCAAAACATGGTGGAGCAAACATTAAAGTCGTACAGATGTTCGATGATCTAAAAGCCAATGTCAAAGACTGGTCCAATGAAGAAGAAATTCGTGAATATTTATTAAAACTGCTGAATAAAGAAGCATTCGACAAAGCAGGATTGATCTATGGTATGGGACATGCAGTATATTCATTATCAGATCCACGTTCCAAGATTCTTTCACGCTTCGTAAAACAGCTTTCTGAAGAAAAAGGAAAAGAAGAAGAATATCAATTGTATGCAACGGTAGAACGTCTTGCCAAACAGGTCATTGGTGAGAAGAGAAAGATCTACAAAGGAGTCAGCGCAAACATCGACTTCTACAGTGGATTTATCTACAGCATGTTAGGATTACCACATCAGTTATATACACCATTATTTGCGATCGCACGTATCGTAGGATGGTCAGCACATCGAATGGAAGAGTTGATGAACGGTAATCGTATTATTCGTCCGGCTTATAAAGCTGTGGCACCACATAGAGAATATACACCAATTGATGAAAGATAAATTGTGATTGAATGACGGAAATTATTGGTGGAATATTATAAAAAGAGATCATGTGTCTGCAACCAAATAAGATTGCGAAAGCGGCCCTTGTAATTAAGTAGGAAATTAATTGCAAGGAGGTAACAAATGAATTCACAACAAATTAAAGAAATTTTATTATCTGAAATTCACGAGGTGTCTATCAACTATGAAAAATACTGCAATGATCCCAAACATGATTTTTCCAGAAAACGCAAACTACCATTTGAACTAATGCTGAAAAACATCATAGGAATGGGAAGCAAAAGTATTACAAATGAATTGATTGACATCTTTCAGGCTTCCGGTGAAATGCCGTCTGCATCGGCATTTGTGCAGCAGCGCACAAAAATCAGACCAGAGGCACTAAAAGCCGTGTTTGATGGATTCATGAGCAGGATACTGGCATCGGCGGACAAAATGAGAATTCTGGCAGTTGATGGCTCTGATATTCAGATTGAAACAAATCCCAAAGACAAGACGTCACACATTTCCACTTCCATAGACAAAAAATCCTTTAATCTTTTACATTTAAATGCATTGTACGATCTGGAGGAACATGTTTACACTGACGCAATAATTCAGGCTGCAAAAAGCCAAAATGAACATGGAGCTCTGAATGAAATGGTTGACAGGTCTGAAATCCCGAAGGCTCTTGTGATTGCTGACAGAGGATATGAATCTTACAATGACATGGCTCATATACAGGAAAAAGGATGGTTTTTTCTTATTCGCATAAAAGATGGACGTAATGGCATAAAAATGGGACTTGAGCTTCCGAGGAGAAATGAATTTGATCTTGACGTGTCATTGAAGCTTACCAGAAAAAGGTTTGAAATAACACCGGGAAATTATGAAACGATACTCACAAGTCTGGATGTGAATAAATATCCTCCGAAAGAATTGAAACGACTGTATGCGCTGCGTTGGGGAATAGAAACATCTTTCAGAGATTTGAAATATACGGTTGGAATGTTGAATTTTCATTCAAAAAAGGTGATGTGCATTCATCAGGAAATCTACGCACATTTAATCATATATAACTTTTCTGAAATGATTACCTCACACGTAGCCATTAGCAAAAAGAAAAGATTATATACATACAAAGCAAACTTTTCCGTGGCAGTTCATGTGTGCAGATTATTCTTTTATGAAAAAGCGACATCACCCGGATTGGAAGCCATAATTTCAAAGAATCTGATTCCCATCAGACCAGACAGACATTATACACGGAAACGGTCAGAAAAGGGATTTTGTGGCTTCCTATATAGAGTAGCATAATAATTGGAAATTGAAAACCAATTTTAGACAGACTTAGATCTGTCTTATTGTGATCTATTTGTTTCACTTCTTTTTCTATTTTCTCATCCTTTAAAATTACCTCTATCTTATCTAATAAATCTTCCAAAATATCCTGATTATTTTCACATAATATTTTATATGATTCTACAAATGCTTTTTCTATTACCGCCTCTGGTATTGCTTTTGATTCAGGACAAAATCTTTTTCCTTTTTTCGCAGATTTTACACATTGCCATATTACTTTTGAATATTTCGAACTGCTATGCCAAGTTCTTTTTGATAAATTTGACCCACAAAAATAACACTGCAACATACAGCTAAATGCATATTGTCTTCTGATTCTAACTCTATTCGATTCTGTTGATGTCTTTGCTCGTTTTACATTTCTTGATATTCGCAATTCCTGTGCTTTGTCAAAAACCTTTCGTGATACAATCGGTTCATGATGTCCTTCTACATAAAACTTATCTTCTTCTCCATTGTTAGGCAATCTTCTCTTTGATATAGGATCAACCGTATAAGTCTTTCCCTGTAGCATGTCTCCCATATATTTTTCATTTTTTATGATATTTAAAATTATCGAACATGTCCATTGACAATGATTATACGTGAGAATTCCTTCTTCATTCAATTCTCTTGCAATTACAGTTCCTCCAGCTCCTTGTAAATATCTATCGAAAATATGCCTTACAGTTTCTGCCTCTGATTCTACAATTTTCAATTCACCCGTTTCTTTATCACGATCATATCCAAAGCATCGACTAAATCCTACCAATTCACCTCTTTTCATTTTCATCTTAAGTCCTTTTTTAACGTATGCAGAAGTATTTTCCACTTCCTGTTGTGCAACAGAACTTAGGATTGTCATTAGAAATTCACCGTCTACCAGCGTATTGATCTTTTCAACTTCAAAATAAATAGCTACATTCTTTTCTCTTAACAAACGGACATATCTTAAAGTATCCAATGTATTTCTTGCAAACCTTGGAATACTCTTTGTAATGATCATATCAATTTTTCCATCCATACAATCTTCTATGAGTCGTTGAAAATCTTCTCTAGGTCTTACACTTGTTCCTGTAATAGCCTTATCAGCATAAATTCCAACAAATTCCTATTCTTCATTCTTCTGAATTAAATCAGTATAATATTTAATCATAGAATTATAACTTTTAATCTGATCTTCATCATCTGTGCTGACTCTACAATATGCTGCAACTCTAAGTTTCTTAACTTTTCTATGAAAAGCTCCTAAAACTGATTTGTTTCCTTGTATAATTTTTACTTCCATTTTCTTTTTATCCTTTGCTATGTTGTAATGCTACACATTCTAATGAAGTCAATTTTTCACGTCAAATAACTAAATCAGACAAAACTCCATATTCTTTCATCAATTCTTTTTTTATCTTTTCGTATTCTTTCTCATCAATTAATTTTTTGTTCAATAATTGCTTTAACATCGCTATTTGCATGCTGTATTTTAATATTTCATCATCTTCCATAAATCAGTTCCTTCCTATTAAATAGAATATTAATCCTACAAGCATCCCTGGAATCAGGACCGCATTGGAATCTCACCATCTCTATGGACTGATCTATATCAGAAGTATCATTATTAAAAGGCAACATCTTCGCCAAAGATTTTCCATTTTCTTTTTACAATCAGATATTTATTCGCTCCGATTCATCTTCTTCAACTTTGCGCCACCGTGGCGCAAAGTACATCAAATGAATAATTCATCATCATGGCGTATCCATTGAAGGGCTTTGTTGCCTTACACGTCTTGTAGGATTATATTTAATTATCAATGTACCATTAAGAGAATTTTTCCCTTCTACATATATCTCGATCTGATTTACCAAAATGTTCGGTTTTTCAACGTATTTTTTTAAGAAATTCATTGTTCCATTTTCTATTTTATTTTTCCATTTATCTATGTTATATTATCCATATACCATAAACAGATGTTCGAAAGTGAGGTGTTGACTACGGCTAAGTTAAATAAAATCAAACAAGATACTATCTTAAAAAATTTTTGGAAAAACAATGACCGATTTGCTGATCTTTTTAATACTTTCCTATTTAATGGAGAAGAAATATTAAAACCTGATGATATAACAGAAGTAGATACAGATGTTTCTTCCATGTTAAAATTCAATGGTCATGCTGAAACTGTCCAAAAAATATTAGATGTAGTAAAAAAGAAAGAAACTTTGCTTCTACGGATGAATTTTTATCAAAATTCAGAAAAACAGATCGTCTGCATGGAATGGTAACGCTTTGCATATACTATGGCGAAAAGGAGTGGGATGGTCCACTTTCATTAGTTGATATGTTAGATATTCCTGATAAGTTAAAATTTATTTTTTCTGATTATAAGTTTAATCTTATCCAAATGCGGTCTTGTAACAATTTACATTTTCATAACTACGATATAAATACTGTATTTGATCTTAGCAGTTCTATTTATAATCGTGATTATGAGAAAATCAACAAATTATACAAAAATCAACCAATTTCTCCAGAACTTGCACTGGTAGTTGGAGCAATTACAGAATCCCAGGAACTTATTGATCACGCTTTAGAGAATGAGAAGAAAGGGGCGATTAATATGTGTACCGCTTTAGAAGAACTAAAAAAAGAGGGCGTGCAGGAAGGTCTGCAAAAAGGTTTACAAGAAGGTTTACAAAAAGGCGAAGTTAAAGGAATTATTCAAACTTGTAAATTATTTAATCCTGATCAAGATGCTGCCCTTAAGCTTATCATGGATAAATTTTCTTTGTCACAGGAAACAGCTCTTGCTTATATTAAAAAATACTGGTAAATCAAAATCACCGGCTTAGCTGGTGTTTTGTACTAGCCCTATAAGGGCTTATTACCGACGTTAAGTCTAAAAACCCATCGAATTTGGTTCGCCAACTGTACCGTCTTTTACTTATTAAGCCCTACGGGGCTTATTTTATTGTTAGGCTTTAAGCCTGTTCATCAAAGTTCCGTAGACCTTTCCGGGATTTCCGGCTCCGCCAATACCTGATCCATGTGTTCTACTGCATTGCCCACCTGCATGGCGTTGACGAAGGCATACAGCACCTTCATCAAAATGGAAGCCACCACAGACACAAAGATCAAATAGAAAATGAAGGAAGCCACAAAAGACTGATAATCTGTGGTGGAGCTGCCGATCCAAATGCCCATCGGGATAATAAACAGATAAATTCCATTTAGCGCGGCGGTAAAGGCCGCTGTCATCAGTTCCTGGCTCAGAGAGTACGGAATGACGGTTTTGGTATAATTCTTAATAGAATAGTGCAGACGCTTAAAAGAGAAGGATTTCTGGCGGAAAGCCTTAACCACAGCAATCCCTCAGATGTACTCTACGGAAGCATTACTCATATCCTCCAGCGATGTCTGGTAGTCCTCCATCAGTTTCTTTGTCTTGTTGCCGCCGGAAGTCACCCCATACATCAGGAACGAAACGATAATTCCTACAAAGGTTGCCAGGCCAAATCGCCAATCAACGATGAACACCAGCACCAACATGACCACCGGCGCTACAAAAGCAGAAATCATGTTGGGAAGGTCGTGGGCGATGAATCCTTCCAGGCTTTCAATGTTATCATCCATGACCTTCCGCAGCTTACCGCTGCCCATCTTCAAATGGTAGTCCAGTGGGAGCTTTGTAATGTGGGAAACATAGTTGATTTTGCATTGATACAGAGTCCCATAGGCCGCAATGTGCGACAGCTCCACGGATGCAGTGCAAAGCAGTACATTCAGGAGAACCCCACCGAGAGCCAGGCCGCCATATCCCAGCACTTTGGGCACATCCAGAGTGCTGAAATCCGGGTAAGCCCCCACAATTTCCTGAATGATAAAATAAATAGCCAGCTCCATGAGGCGTGGCAGGCCTTTTTTTGACTTGCCGTCTTGGCTTTCTTTTTTCGCCATTGATATCACCTTCTCTTTCATAATAAATGGTGGTTAGCAATCACTAACCACCATTTATTATATTTCTTATTTACTTCTTCTCCAACTCCTTCTTCTCCAACTCTTTAACAGTAAAAATACTCCGTTCGACAATGGATTTCTATCTGTCTAACATTGCAGTATATTTATTATAGTTTTAGATGTATCATCTTTACCATTTTGAATTGATCAGACACCGCCATACTGACCTTTGTGGAGAGCTTTAAGCCGTTTTTAGGAATGTAACGATAATAAGGTTCCTCCGCAATCACCTTTACATTACCCCTAATCTTTGCTGCCAGTTCTTTTGCTGCATCCACATAAAAGAACATCTGCGCATCGGCATGGCCTACCTGCTTCATGTACTTCTTTTGCATCATAGCCATGCCTTTTTTGTTCACGGTATCAAAAACAACTTCCATATTTCCAGACTGTCCTATCATACGCAAAAGGGAAATGACCTTATTTTCCTCAAAATAATGCAATAATCCACCTGCAGTAACGAGAACAGGGGCATCTGGTACATCATTGCGAACTTTTATGATCCAATCCTTCACAAAGGCATCCCCTGAAATATAGAATTCCCGCTCCGGTTCGGGAAGAAGCCCTCGCCGGTATTGGATCACATGAGGCAGATCCACGGCATACCAGTGTGTTTTTCCGTTATCACATCGGTGATAGGTTGTTTCCAGGCCACAGCCCAGCTGGACAATCACACCGTCCGGTCTGCGTTCCAGAAAAGACCGAACAAAACGATCCATATTGGCAGACCGGGATGCAGAGGCCAAAAGAGTATACTGGTTCTGCTTTTTCTGCTCAATCAAGTCCGAGGGCAGCTTATTTTTCAATTCCAATGCTTTTTTATCATATAAAACTTGCGGACAATACTCACTGGCATAGATTCTGCCCAGCATAGGGACAAACAGAGTATCTTCCACAACGCCTAATATTTGCATAACCAGTCCTCCTTATGGTGAGATTATTTCCGGCCTACCAGGAGTCTGGAAGATTCCAGCATCATCATAGCTGCTCAGCGGTGTGAGCCGAACGCCTCTTGTGCAGTATCAATGAGACGAACATCCTGATACCCCATATCCCGCAGTTTCTGCATATCTGCGCCCATAACATTGTGATAGACATAGTTGCTGATGACTACATCAAAGCTCTCATCAGGAAAATCCAGCTGCTTTGCATCACCGTGCTGAAATACACAGCGGGAAGCCACGCCCTCACTTACAGCATTTTTCTCGCAGAGTGCCTTGCTGTAAGTGTACACAGCGCCCCAATAATCAATACCGATTACTTTTGCTTTCGACCATGTCAGAGCCGCACGGATTATCAGTGCTCCGGAGCCGCAGCCTACTTCCAAAATCTTTTCCTGCCCATCATAGTCCAGATGGGAGAGAACAACCCTATGAACCTGTTCCATGATTCCGCCAATGATGTAAAAGACAGGATTGGACATCCAGCTTCCATAGTCTTCCCCGTGGGTGCCAAGGCGGATATTCTCCTGCTTCCATTGGTTCCTTTTCATTGCACTACCTCCTTTTCCTTCTTCACGCAAGTTTCCAGTTCTGGCTTTCTGTCTGCAGTTTTACCATATG
>QWCV01003804.1_pt1 | contig 10570 bp, 10 predicted proteins | sample 1972621 | NCBI WGS metagenome assembly QWCV01 (sample SAMN09866699, study PRJNA288562) | Human gut metagenome isolate pre2_stool, whole genome shotgun sequencing... | isolation source: gut | host: Homo sapiens | place: USA: California
AGCAGGGGCAGTCGGGAAGCAAACAGTAATTTCGTCACAATGCACAGAGTCATGCAGTGGAAAGACCGGATGCGGGGAGAGGAAATGCATAAAAAAATGCTATTTCCTCTTTCTTTTTTTGTGAATTTATATTAGTATATAACATAGGTGAGTTTTAGAAAACGAAAGAAAAGAACAATGCGATTGTGAAAATTGCATACAAAAAATGGAGAAAAGAGGAGTCGGAATGATATCAAACCAGATACTACAGAACACCATTGAAGGATTAAAGGGAATAACGAGAATTGATTTATGTGTCATGGATATCGATGGGAAGGTGCTGGCATCGACATTCCCTGAAAACGGCGATTATGAGAATGCGGTACTTTCTTTTGTAGCATCTCCGGCCGACAGCCAGGTGATTCAGGGATATCAGTTCTTCAAGATTTTTGACGAACATCAGCTGGAGTACATCCTTCTTGCAAACGGAGGAAATGATGACGTATATATGATCGGAAAGATTGCGGCATTCCAGATTCAGAATCTGCTTGTCGCATATAAAGAGCGGTTTGATAAAGATAATTTTATCAAAAATCTTCTGCTGGATAATCTTCTTCTGGTGGATATTTATAACCGTGCCAAAAAATTGCATATTGACACTGACGTCAGACGTGTTATCTTTATTATTGAAACTTCTCACGATAAAGATACGAATGCACTTGACAATGTTCGTACTCTTTTTGGTGGAAAGACAAGAGATTTCATCACGGCCGTAGACGAAAAGAATATTATTGTCGTAAAGGAGCTTTCCGCGGGAGAAGGCTATGCCGAGATGGAAAAGGTTGCCGAAGAGATGCTTTCTATGTTAAAATCAGAAGGCGAAGAGGGGGCTCATATCGCATACGGTACGATCGTAAGTGATATCAAGGAAGTGTCAAAATCATATAAAGAGGCAAAGCTTGCTCTGGATGTCGGGAAGATCTTCTTTGAGGAGAAGGATATCATTGCATACAGCGCGCTTGGCATCGGCCGGCTGATCTACCAGCTTCCGATTCCGCTGTGCAAGATGTTTATCAGGGAGATTTTTGAGGGAAAATCCCCGGATGACTTTGATGAGGAGACGCTGACAACAATCAACAAGTTTTTTGAAAACAGCCTGAATGTATCTGAGACATCGAGACAGCTGTATATCCATAGAAATACACTGGTATACCGTCTTGACAAGCTTCAGAAGAGCACCGGGCTGGATCTTCGTGTGTTCGAGGATGCCATTACTTTCAAGATTGCGCTGATGGTAGTCAAATACATGAAGTATATGGAGACACAGGAATACTAAAAGGCAGCCAGATTACAAGGAGTATCAGTAATTAGCAGGAGGAGACTTATGATTGAATTTAAGGAAGTAACGAAGGAGTATTCCAAAGGGATTGCTGCGCTCAATGGTGTAAACCTGAAGATTGAAAAAGGAGAGTTTGCATTTATTGTCGGTGACAGTGGTTCCGGGAAATCTACACTGATTCGTTTACTGTTAAAGGAACTGGATCCGACCAGCGGCAGTATTATTGTCAACGGCCAGAACCTGAACCGTCTGAAACACAGAAAGATACCTCAGTACCGGAGACATCTGGGGGTTGTATTCCAGGATTTCCGTCTTCTGAAAGACCGGAATATCTATGAGAATATTGCATTTGCTCTCCGCGTGACAGAGACATCACCGCGTATTATCAAGCAGAAAGTGCCGGCAGCATTGTCGCTTGTGGGACTGGCACAGAAATATAAAGCGTTTCCGAAAGAACTCTCCGGAGGGGAACAGCAGAGGGTGGCCATTGCAAGAGCGATTGTTAATGAGCCTGCGATCCTGCTGGCGGATGAGCCTACGGGAAATCTCGACCCGACCAATTCATGGGAGATCATGAAGCTTCTTGAGGAGGCCAATGACCGTGGAACGACGGTCCTTGTCGTGACACATAACCAGGAAATCGTAAACGAGATGAAAAAACGCGTTATCACAATGAAGAAGGGCGTTATTGTAAGCGACGAACAAAAAGGTGGGTATAATAATGAAAATTAGTACAATAGGATATTCGACAAAGCAGGGGGTTAAGAACATTTTCCGTAACAAGCTGTTCTCACTTGCTTCTGTTGCAACGATGGCAGCATGTATTTTCGTGTTTGGCCTTTTCTTTGCGATCGTCATGAACTTCAATTACATGGTTCAGAAGGCAGAAGAAGGGGTTGCGATTACAGTTTTCTTTAATGAAGGCACCTCCGAAGAGCAGATTCAGGCCATCGGAGATGATCTGAAACAGCAGGACGGTGTCCTGAGAGTAGAGTACGTCTCAGGAGAAAAGGCATGGGAAGAGTTCCAGGAAGATTATTTTGCAGGCAATGAAGATGCGGCAGAGGGATTTGCTGATGACAACCCGCTGATCAATTCCAATCACTATGAGGTGTATATGAGCGATGTCTCAAAACAGCAGGATATCGTAGAGCATGCACAGAGTCTGGAGGGAGTCGGCAATGTCAACAAATCTGACGTTGTTGCCAAGACACTGACAAGACTGAACTCCCTGATCTGGTATGTATCCATTGCGATTATCGCGATCCTGCTTGCTGTATCCGTATTCCTGATCAGCAACACAGTTACAATGGGTGTGACGGTACGGCGTGAAGAGATTGCCATTATGAAATATATCGGTGCGAAGGACGGGTTTGTCCGGGCGCCGTTTGTAATCGAAGGTCTTATCATCGGAATCGTGGGAGCGATTATTCCTCTGATTCTTCTCTACTTCATGTATAATAAGGCAGTAGAGTATATTATGACGAGATTCAGTCTTCTGAACAATATTATTGATTTTATTCCTGTCATGGATGTTTACCGTACGTTGCTTCCGGTAGGGCTTGCTCTGGGTGCCGGTATCGGATTCCTTGGAAGTTTTATCACCATTCGGAAGCACTTGCGCGCGTAGTCATAAGGAGGACAAAAGATCATGTTGAAAAAGAAAGCCAGACATATGGCAGCTGCGTTCATGGCGGGCATCATGATATTTTCACTTACCGCAGTTCCTGTGCAGGCTGATTCTATTTCAGAGGCCGAGCAGAGAGGAAAGGAGCTTCAGCAGCAGAAAGAAGCGGCGGAGAATGAGAAAAATTCACTTGCCGGTCAGCTGAATCAGGTGATCAGCGATATGCAGGAAGCGGAGGAAAAGCTGACAAAGAAGCAGGATGAGATCAAAAAAGCGCAGGATGAACTTGTGCAGGCCCAGATCCAGGAAAATGACCAGTATGAAGCGATGAAGCTTCGCATAAAATATATGTATGAGAACGGAAACACCAGCCTGCTTGAGATCCTTTTAAGTGCCAGGAGTATGGGAGACCTGCTGAATAAAGCAGAGTATGTTCAGACAATCTCCGAGTACGACAGAAACATGCTGGAAAAGTATGAACAGCTGACAAAGGAGATTGAAAAGAAAGAACAGGCACTGAAGAAAGAGGAAGAGGAATTAAAGACACTTCAGAATGACCTGATTGCAAAGCGTGACAGTGTCAACCAGCTTCTCGCGGAAAAGGAAGTGCAGATTTCCAGTCTGGAACAGCAGATCGGTGAAAATGCCGCAAAGCTTCAGCAGCTGATTAAGGAGGCCGAAGAGGCCAAGAGACGTCAGGCGGAAGCGGAAGCTGCCAGAAAGGCAGCAGCAGAAGCTGCAAGGAGAGCCGCTCAGGCCGCATCTTCTTCCGGAAGTTCATCAAGTGCGGGAAGTTCCTATGTGTCCGGAAATGGTACACTGGCTTACCCGGTTGCAAGTCCGCGGATCACAAGCGGGTATGGATATCGTACAGCTCCGACGGCAGGTGCGACGAGCAGACATGACGGTATCGATTTTGGCGGAGCGACCGGAACGCCGATCTATGCGTCGGAAGCCGGAACCGTTGTCACGGCATCTTATAACAGCGCACGTGGAAATTATGTAGTAGTCAATCATGGAAATGGAATCCAGACATGGTACCAGCATTGCAGCGCCGTGTATGTCAGTGCAGGACAGAAGGTGTCCAGGGGACAGAATATTGCGGCGATCGGTGCGACGGGAATTGTAACCGGACCGCATCTTCACTATGAAGTACATGTAAACGGAACACCGGTGAATCCATTGAGTTACTTATAATTTCAGACTCAGAAAGGGATCAGATGGAAGATCAAAGGAAAGAAAAACGAATTTTATTTAAGGGGGCGCTTTACGGCGCCCTCACGATGTTTATGGCGGCACTGCTTGTGCTGGCAGGATTAACAGCAACGGGAAGGATCAGTCTTCACACGGATGCAATCAGTGCCGGCACGTCAAGGAAGGCTGCCGAGATACAGAGTATTATCGAAAATCAGTTTCTCTACGAGGATGAGGTAAGAGAGGAAGATCTGCAGGATATGTCACTGAAAGGCTATGTGGCGGGACTTGGAGATCCATACTCGGTCTATTATGACAAGGAGGAGACAGAAGACCTTCTTGCTTCCACCGAGGGAAAATATGCGGGGATAGGGGCTTTGATGGCACAGGATCAGGAGACACTTGAGATTACCGTGCAGGAAGTCTACGAAGACACCCCGGCTGAGGACGCAGGAATGAAAAACGGAGATGTCCTTCTGTCGGTAGACGGAAAGGACGTGACGGGAATGTCCCTCTCAGATGTTGTAGATCTGGTAAAAGGAGAAGAAAATACGAAGCTCACCGTAACTGTGCGCAGAGATGGCAGCAGTATTGATATGGAAATGACAAGAAAGATTGTGGAGAACCGGACTGTAAAGACCGAGATGAAGGAAGGCGGAGTCGGATATCTTAAGATTACCGAGTTTGACAGTGTTACTTATGAACAATTCCAGAACGGACTGGAAACGTTGGAAAAAGAAGGAATGACAGCTCTTGTCGTGGATCTTCGTGACAACCCGGGAGGAAATCTGGATACCGTTTGTCAGATTCTTGATCTGCTTCTCCCTGAGGGGACAATTGTCTATACTGAAGACAAAAACGGGGAGCGTGTGGACACGAAAACATCAGATGATGAGCACCAGTTTACGAATCCCCTCGCAGTTCTTGTGAACGGCAGAAGTGCAAGTGCCTCTGAAGTTTTTTCCGGCGCGGTTCAGGACTATGGGACAGGAACCATCATCGGGACACAGACTTACGGGAAAGGGATCGTACAGACGCTCTACTCCCTGTCTGACGGCTCCTGCTTAAAACTTACGACGGCACAGTATTTTACGCCGGACGGCCGAAATATCCATGGAGAAGGAATTACCCCGGATATTGTTGTGGAAAAGTCAGCGGATGATCAGACGGACAATCAGCTGGAAAAAGCGGTCGAGACAGTACAAAATGCCGTAGATGGAACAGAAAAGGAATGATATTTTCATTCCTTTTTTTTATGTCCTATGGTAAGATAGATATGATATATACTTGAGCATGAGGAATATGCAAAAGCAGAAAGGAAAGAAAACTGAATGAAAACATGGATTCAGAATGGACATGTGCTGGATCCGCTTACCGGAACAGATCAGGTCTGTGATGTTCTGGTAGACGGAGAAAGAATCAAAAAAGTAGGAACCAGAGAAGAAATACAGAGATGCCTTGAAAGTGAGGATGTGCAGATGCTGGATGCTTCCGGCTGCTACGTGATGCCGGGATTTATCGATCTGCATGTACATTTCCGCGATCCGGGGCTGACGTATAAAGAGACTTTGAAAACAGGAGGCGAAGCGGCTGCCCGGGGCGGGGTAACAACAGTATGCGCCATGCCGAATACAAAACCGGTGATTGATACGAAAGAAAAGGTGGAGGAAGTACACCGCCGGGCAAAGGAAGAGTCGCCGGTGAATATCATCCAGCTTGGAGCAATCACGGTAGGAGAAGAGGGAAAAGAACTTGCCGATATCAAAGGAATGGCAGAAGCAGGGTGTATGGCACTTTCCGAGGACGGAAAGTCAGTCATGAATTCCGCACTGTACCGTGAGGGAATGAAACTTGCGAAAAAGTACGGACTTCTGATTTTTGCGCACTGCGAGGAGATCGATCTGCGCCGGGATCCGGATACCGGAGAGGACGGCGTGATGAACAAATGTCAGAGAAGCGAGGAGCTTTCGCTTCCGGGAATCACCAATTCCGTTGAGGACATTATCACCGCTCGTGATATTTTTCTTGCAAAGGATACCGGAGTACACCTGCATCTGTGCCACTGCTCCACAAAGGGCACGGTGGATCTGATGCGGATGGCAAAGGCGGAAGGCATTTCTGTTTCAGCAGAAGTCTGCCCGCACCATTTTACCCTTTCCACCGATGATATTACGGAGGACCATGGACGGTTCAAGATGAATCCTCCTCTTAGGGAGATGGAAGACGTGGAAGCGCTCCGCCAGGGATTGAAGGAAGGAGTCATGGAGGCTATCTCCACGGATCATGCCCCGCATTCCGTTGAGGAGAAAGACGTACCGATGAGAAAGGCGGCGTTTGGAATTGTAGGACTGGAGACCAGCGCGGCGCTGACTTATACAGAACTTGTCGAGGGAGGTGTGCTTACGCCGATGCAGATGGCAGAGCGGATGAGTTTTGCGCCGGCAAAAATTCTGGGATTGAAGGACAAAGGTTCTGTATCCGAGGGAAAGATCGCGGATCTGGTTGTCTTCGATCCGTCCAGAGAGTATGAGATCGATACGGACACCTTTTTCTCGAAAGGGAAGAATACTCCGTTTGACGGATGGAAGGTCAAAGGAGATGTCAAATACACACTGGTAGACGGAAATGTTGTCTATAAAAATCAAGCATATGAGGAACAGGAGTAGAGAGTATGATTAACAAATTAGTGGAAAACATTAAGAAAACCAATGCACCGATCGTAGTAGGACTGGATCCGATGTTGAATTATATACCGGATCAGGTAAAAGCAAAAGCATTTGCAGAATTCGGAGAGACACTGGAAGGAGCTGCGGAAGCAATCTGGCAGTTCAATAAAGAGATCGTGGACAGGACTTACGATTTGATTCCGGCCGTGAAACCGCAGATTGCCATGTATGAACAGTTCGGTATTCCGGGACTTGCGGCATTTAAAAAGACAGTAGATTACTGCAAGGAGAAAGGGCTTGTTGTTATCGGAGATATCAAGAGAGGAGATATCGGATCTACATCTGCAGCCTATGCGGTAGGACACATTGGAAAGGTACAGGTGGGAAGCAGATCCTACGCCCCGTTTGACGAGGATTTTGTGACAGTCAATCCGTATCTTGGTTCCGACGGAGTCAATCCGTTTATCGATGTCTGCAAAGAAGAAAAGAAAGGTCTCTTTATTCTTGTTAAAACATCCAACCCGTCAAGCGGTGAATTCCAGGATCAGCTGATCGACGGACGTCCGCTCTACGAACTGGTTGGAGAAAAAGTTGCCCAGTGGGGAGAAGGATGCATGGGAGATGAGTACAGCTACATCGGCGCGGTTGTAGGAGCAACGTACCCGGAGATGGGAAAAGTGCTCCGCAAGATTATGCCGAAGTCCTATATTCTGGTACCGGGATACGGCGCACAGGGCGGACAGGGCAAGGATCTCGTACACTTCTTTAACGAGGACGGTCTTGGAGCAATTGTCAATTCATCCAGAGGCATTATCGCGGCCTACAAGCAGGAGAAATACGCACGTTTTGGAGCCGAGAATTTTGGAGATGCTTCCAGAGCGGCTGTAGAAGATATGATTGCGGATATCAGTCAGGCACTGAACAACAGATAATACCGGATAAGAGGAAAAGAAGAGATGGCAGAAAGAGAAAAAGAACTGGCAGTGATTCATTCTCAGGAACAGCTGGCAGATGGAATTTTCAGTATGTGGATTAAGACGAAGGCGGCCGAAAGTGCAGTGCCGGGTCAGTTTATTTCCATGTACACAAACGATGGAAGCAAACTGCTTCCGCGCCCGATCAGTATTTGTGAGATCGACCGGGAGCAGGGAATGCTCCGGGTCGTATACAGGGTAACAGGAGAGAATACCGGAACAGAAGAGTTTTCCAAAATGAAAGCGGGAGATACACTTCCGGTCATCGGACCTCTTGGGAACGGCTTTCCTCTTGAGGCGGCAAAAGGAAAGAAAGCGTTTCTGATGGGAGGCGGAATCGGGGTACCTCCGATTCTCGAACTTGCCCGTCAGATTGACTGCGAAAAGCAGATTATTGTGGGATACCGGGATGCGCAGACATTCCTGAAAAAAGAGTTTGAGCAAAATGGAACGGTATATATTTCCACAGAGGACGGAAGTGTAGGAACAAAAGGAAACGTGATGGATGCGATCTGTGAAAATCAGCTGGATGCGGACATTATCTATGCATGCGGACCGACACCGATGCTCCGTGCAATCAAAGACTATGCGGAGGGAAAAGGCATTCCGTGCTACATTTCTCTGGAAGAGAGAATGGCATGCGGAATCGGCGCCTGCCTTGCCTGCGTGTGCAAATCAAAGGAAGTCGATCATCACAGCCATGTGCACAACAAGCGCATCTGTAAAGACGGTCCGGTATTTCTTTCGACGGAGGTGGAATTATAATGGCAGATACAAGAGTAACGATTGCGGGAGTAGAGTGGAAAAACCCGGTTACAACAGCCTCCGGAACCTTCGGATCCGGTGCGGAATTCTGTGAATTCGTAGATCTGAACAAACTTGGAGCTGTGACGACAAAAGGTGTTGCCAATGTTCCATGGGAAGGCAATCCGACCCCAAGAGTGGCGGAAGTCTACGGCGGTATGATGAATGCGGTAGGACTTCAGAATCCGGGGATTGATGTCTTCTGTGAGAGGGATATTCCGTTCCTCCGTCAGTATGACACCAATATCATTGTGAATGTCTGCGGACGTTCCGAAGAAGATTACTGTGAAGTCGTGGAACGGCTTGGGTCCGAAGATGTGGATATGCTGGAGATCAACATTTCCTGTCCGAACGTCAAAGAGGGCGGAATCGCTTTCGGACAGAATCCAAAGGCGGCAGAAGCAATTACAAAGGCGGTAAAGAAATATGCAAAACAGCCGGTCATCATGAAGTTAAGCCCGAACGTGACGGACATCACGGAGATGGCAAAAGCGGTAGAGGCGGGTGGAGCCGATGCGGTTTCCCTGATCAATACGCTGACCGGCATGAAGATCGATATTAACCGGAAACAGTTCGTACTGGCAAATAAAACCGGAGGAGTATCCGGACCGATTGTAAAACCGGTGGCAGTGCGGATGGTATATCAGGTGGCAAACGCCGTGAAGATTCCGGTGATCGGTATGGGAGGAATCAGTACCTGGGAAGATGCTGTGGAATTTATTCTTGCGGGAGCAAGTGCCGTATCAGTCGGAACAGCGAATTTCTTCAATCCAAAGGCGACAGAAGAAATCGCAGAAGGCATTGCGGCGTACATGGACAAGAACGGATTCCAGACCGTGGCCGACATGACAGGCATTGTCAAATAACATTTGATTTTGGAAAAACGAAAGAAGATCGAAATACCAAAAAGAAAGAGTCTGGCGTATCGTAAAGGTACGCCTTTTCTTTTTCAACTTCTCTGTAAAAAGAAAGGAAGAAGGAGGAAAGCGGTATGATTCGCATGATGGAAGAAAAGGATCTTGACCAGGTGGCAGCAGTCTGGTTAAGTGGAAATAAAGAGGCACACCCGTTTGTGCCGAAGCAATACTGGGAGGAAAACCTTCCGGAGGTCAAAAAGCAGTTTTTGCAGGCGGAGATCTTCGTGTATGAGGAAGAGCAGGCTGTAAGAGGATTTGCCGGACTTCAGGGAGACTACCTTGCAGGAATCTTCGTGGAACAGAAATTCCGTTCCCGCGGGATCGGAAAGAGGCTTCTCGATGAGGTCAAAAAAACGCATCCGAAACTGACGCTGCATGTCTATCGGAAAAACAAGGGTGCAGCAGCGTTTTATGAAAGAGAAGGATTCCGGATTGCCGGAGAAGGTGTGGATGAAGCAACCGGGGAAGTAGGATACACGATGAGTTATACGAGAAAATAACCGGATATCAAATCTGATATGGAGGCCCCTGGGAATTGAAAAACTTCAGGGAGTATGTTAGAATTGAAAAGAATTTAACCGTTGCTGCCTGATGATGACGGGCAGAAGGATAAAAATAAAGAGTCTGGATGAAAAGTCCACAAACACGGAGGTTTGAAAAGAGATGGAAGCATACAAGAAAGAGTTTATCGAATTTATGGTGGAGAGCGATGTGCTCAAATTTGGAGAATTTACATTAAAGAGCGGACGGAAATCTCCGTTCTTCATGAACGCAGGAGCTTATGTGACAGGATCTCAGTTAAAGAAGCTTGGAGAATACTACGCAAAAGCCATCCACGACACATACGGTGATGATTTTGACGTGCTGTTCGGACCGGCTTACAAGGGGATTCCGCTCAGCGTTGTAACAGCGATTGCATACAGTGAGCTTTACGGAAAAGAAGTACGTTACTGCTCTGACAGAAAAGAGGAAAAAGACCACGGCGCAGACAAGGGAAGCTTCCTTGGAAGCCAGTTAAAAGACGGTGACCGTGTGATCATGATCGAAGATGTAACGACATCCGGAAAATC
>QWCV01004767.1_pt1 | contig 10564 bp, 6 predicted proteins | sample 1972621 | NCBI WGS metagenome assembly QWCV01 (sample SAMN09866699, study PRJNA288562) | Human gut metagenome isolate pre2_stool, whole genome shotgun sequencing... | isolation source: gut | host: Homo sapiens | place: USA: California
CACTTCACGGAGTCATCTGTAAAAAGGATGGCAGCACAGTGACAGTCAATATCGGAGACAAGCCAAATGATCCTGTAGTGGGTGTGAGCGATCTGCTTATTCACCTGTCAGGCGAGCAGATGGGCAAGAAGGCCTCAGAGGTCATAAAGGGCGAGAGCCTTGATGTGCTGATCGGAAGCATACCGGGACCAGAAAAGGACGAGGACGACAAGGATATCAAGGAGAGAGTAAAGGCCAATATCCTCACAATACTTTCACAGGAGTACGGTGTGGACGAGGATGATTTCCTTTCAGCAGAGATAGAGGTGGTACCTGCCGGAGAGGCAAGAGACTACGGACTTGACAGAAGTATGATCATGGGTTACGGCCACGACGACAGAGTGTGCGCATATCCTTCATACAGAGCTATGCTTGAAATAGAGGGCGCACCGGAATATACAAGTGTATGCCTGCTCGTGGACAAAGAGGAAATCGGCTCAGTGGGAGCCAGCGGCATGCAGTCACGCTTTTTCGAAAACTGTGTGGCAGAGGTGATGAACCTGGCAGGAGACTATAGCGAGCTTGCAGTTCCAGACAGCAGAGCTTGGAAAGGTAGACGAGGGAGGCGGCGGAACAATCGCATATATCCTCGCAAACTATGACATGAATGTTATTGACAGCGGTGTGCCGGTGCTCAACATGCATGCGCCATGGGAAATCATAAGCAAGGTCGATTTATATGAGGCATTCAGAGGCTACATTGCATTTTTGAAGGAAGCATAGGCTAAAGGAATATAAGATGAATCAGACATTTGTAAAAAGTGTAACAGAACAATTGCCGCAGCTTGGTCTCCTGCAGGATGAGCCGATGAAAAAACACACGACATTCCGCATAGGAGGCTCGGCAGATTACTATGCAGAGCCTGATATGAGTCAAATTTCAAAGCTTATAGAGATGGCTAAGGCATGTGATATGCCGGTTACAGTGATAGGAAACGGAAGCAATCTGCTGGTAGGAGATAAGGGCATCAGAGGCCTTGTAATTGGTATTGGAAAAGGCCTGTCCGAAATCGATGTGACAGAAGCTGTGGCGCAGCAAAGCACAGCGCAGGACCTCACAGCACAAGACAACGGTCATATCATCACAGCCGGCGCCGGGGCTATCCTTGCAGCAGTGGCGGCAAAGGCAGCGGAGGCATCGCTTTCAGGTCTTGAGTTTGCATCGGGCATACCCGGAAGTGTTGGAGGCGCGGTAGTCATGAACGCAGGAGCCTACGGTGGAGAGATAAAGGATGTCCTAATCGATGCCACAGTGCTCACAGCAGAGGGCGAGCTAAAGACTGTCACAAGGGATGAGCTTGACTTATCCTACAGGCACAGTATAGTCCAGGAAAAGGGCTATATAGTGCTGTCAGCCAGATTCAGGCTCACACCAAAGCCTAAGGATGAGATAAAGTCATATATGGCAGAGCTTCGCGCAAAGAGAGTGGAGAAGCAGCCGCTTGAGTACCCAAGTGCAGGCAGCACCTTTAAGAGACCGGAGGGCTATTTTGCAGGGAAGCTTATCATGGATGCAGGCCTTCGAGGTTACAGCGTGGGAGATGCACAGGTGTCTCAGAAGCACTGCGGCTTTGTGGTAAATAAGGGCGAAGCCACTGCAGCGGATGTCCTGACACTCATAAAAGACGTGCAGGAAACAGTTTTAAAGCAGTTTGGAGTAAAGCTCGAACCGGAAGTTAAGATGATTGGAGAATTCTAGTGAAATTTGTAATAGTGACGGGCATGTCAGGTGCCGGAAAAAGCACAGCAATGAAAATGATGGAGGATATGGGATATTTTTGTATAGACAATCTGCCTATACAGCTATTAGATAAGCTCATAGACTTTTCAAATACCTTCCACAGTGATGTGTCCAAGGTGGCAGTCGGCATAGATGTGCGAAACGGTTCAGGAATTGATGCGATTCCACAGACGCTCGAGCAGCTAAGGCAGAAAAATTTTCCGTATGAGATACTTTTCCTCGATGCTGAGGATGAGGTGCTTGTAAAGCGATACAAGGAGACGAGGCGAAACCATCCTCTCGCAGGCAGTGAGCGCACAAGGGAGCTTAAAATTGAGCTGGAAAAGATATTTGTGCAGAATGAGGATTACAAAAATCTGTTTATCACGATACTGTCCTTCGGCTTCAAGTATGGCATACCGTCAGACTCTGATATAGTCATGGATGTGAGGTTTCTGCCAAATCCCTACTATGTGGACGGACTACGCGCGAAAACCGGCAATGATAAGGAGATACAGGACTATGTCATGCAGTTTCCGGAGGCAAATGAGTTTATCGACAAGCTTGATGATATGATAAAGTTTCTCATTCCAAACTATATCTCTGAGGGTAAAAACCAGCTTGTTATATCTATAGGCTGCACCGGAGGCAAGCACCGCTCGGTAACGCTTGCAAACGAGCTGTACAAGAGGCTTAGCGGCTGTAATGACTATGGACTTAAGATAGAGCATCGCGACATAGGAAAGGATGCATTGAGAGGTAAATAACATGTCATTTTCCAGTGATGTAAAGGAAGAGCTGGCAAAGCAGGTATCAAAGAGCAGGCACTGTCAGCTCGCTGAGCTTGCAGGCATCATAGAGCTTTCGGGCCGTATCAATGAAAAAACAAAGGGACTTGAGCTCGACACCGAAAACCTGCTGCTTTTAAATAAATATGCCACACTTATGAAGCGTGCCTTTGGCACAGATACCACAAAGGCGCTGGATGAGCGGGATACCGGAAAAATACTTGCAGCGCTTAAAATCACGGCACAGCCTGTCAACAGACAGACCGCAGACGGACTGCTTCTTATGCAGACATGCTGCAAGAGAGCCTTTATCAGGGGAGCCTTCATGGCAGCAGGCTCGATAAGCGACCCCAACAAAGCGTACCATTTTGAGATAGTGTGTCATACGAAAGAGCAGGCAAAGCAGCTTCAGGAGCTCTTGTGCGGCTTTGATACGGATGCCAAGATAGTAGAGCGCAAGGGGCACTATGTAGTGTACATAAAGGAGGGCGCCCACATCGTGGACAGTCTCAACATCATGGAGGCGTATGTGTCACTCATGAAGCTGGAAAATGTGCGCATATTAAAGGAAATGCGCAACAGTGTAAACCGTAAAGTAAACTGCGAAACCGCAAACATCAGCAAGACTGTGAATGCGGCAGTAAAGCAGATAGAGGATATCAGACTGATACAGAAAATGAGAGGACTCGATGATTTACCGGCGCAGCTTCGGGAGATGGCGCTGCTTCGGCTTGAATATCCGGATGCACCGCTAAAGGAGCTCGGAGGATATCTGGATCCGCCAATGGGTAAATCGGGAGTCAACCACAGGCTTAGAAAATTATCGGCGATTGCGGAGGAACTGAGATAGATGAAGAAAAAGCTTTTATTTGTATTTAATCCTAAATCAGGCAAGGGACTCATAAAGGAGCACCTGGTAAATATCGTGGACATCATGACAAAGGCAGGATACAAAATCACCATTTATCCTACACAGTGTCAGGGAGATGCCATAAAAAAGGTCAGGAAAAATGCTGAGAAGTATGACCTTGTAGTGTGCAGCGGCGGAGACGGCACACTCGACGAGGTAGTGACCGGCATGGAGCAAAGCGAGGTAAATGTACCGATAGGATACATCCCTGCGGGCAGCACCAATGACTTTGCAAACTCTCTCGGCATACCCAAAAATATGGAGGAGGCCGCAAGAGTTGCCGTAAACGGTACTCCATTCCCGTGTGATGTGGGAGGCTTCAACGGAGATACCTTTGTATATGTCGCAGCCTTTGGTCTTTTTACAGAGGTATCCTACCAGACCTCGCAGCAGATGAAAAATATACTGGGACATGCCGCATATATTTTAGAGGGTGCAAAGCACCTGATGGATATCACCTCGTACAGGATGAAGGTGAGCCATGACGGTGAGATAATAGAGGATGAGTTTATATATGGAATGGTGACCAACTCCCTTTCGGTAGGAGGCTTCAAGGGCATATCAGGTCCTGACGTACTGCTTGATGACGGCCTTTTTGAGGTGACACTCATCAAGAATCCAAAAAACCCAATCGAGCTCAACAAGATACTTGCGGGACTGGCAAACCGTGAAAATGACAATGAGCTCATCTACTCCTTCAAGACCAGTGAGCTGCATGTGGAGAGTGAGGAGGAGGTACCGTGGACACTCGACGGAGAGTTTGGCGGCAGCCACACCGATCTGACCATCACTAATCTGAACAAACAGATTACCATTATGTGCTGATAAATACAAAATCGGACATAAAATAGTAATAGTACACAATTTTTTGTCTGATTGTGTTAAAAATTTAACTTTATTTTTATAAGGTTATGTAATATAATAACATTAGCTTTTAATTAACAGGAGGAAAAAATATGTTAGTATCTGCAACAGAAATGCTTAAGAAAGCAAAAGAAGGACATTACGCAGTAGGTCAGTTCAACATCAACAACCTTGAGTGGACAAAATCAGTACTTTTAACAGCAGAGGAGCTTAAGAGCCCTGTAATCCTTGGTGTATCTGAGGGTGCCGGAAAGTACATGACAGGCTTCGGTACAGTAGCAGCAATGGTTAAGGCTATGCATGACGAGCTCGGTATCACAGTACCTGTAGCACTTCACCTTGATCACGGCACATACGAAGGATGCTACAAGTGCATCAAGGCCGGCTTCACATCAATCATGTTCGACGGATCTCATTATCCAATCGATGAGAACGTTGCAAAGACAAAAGAGTTAGTATCAGTTGCTCATGCAATGGGCATGTCTATCGAGGCTGAAGTTGGTTCAATCGGTGGCGAGGAAGACGGAGTTGTTGGAATGGGCGAGTGCGCAGATCCAGATGAGTGCAAGAGAGTTGCTGATCTTGGTGTAGATATGCTTGCAGCAGGAATCGGAAACATTCACGGAAAATATCCTGCAAACTGGCAGGGACTCAGCTTTGAGACTCTTGACGCTATCCAGCAGAAGACTGGTGTTATGCCATTAGTACTTCACGGTGGTACAGGAATCCCGGCTGACATGATTAAGAAAGCAATCGACCTTGGAGTATCTAAGATCAACGTTAACACAGAGTGCCAGCTTTCATTCGCAGATGCAACACGTAAATACATCGAGGCCGGAAAGGATCTTGAGGGCAAGGGATTTGACCCTCGTAAGCTTCTTGCTCCAGGTGCTGAGGCAATCAAGGCAACAGTTAAGGAGAAGATGGAGCTTTTCGGATCAGTTGGAAAGGCTGAATAATATTATTGCAATTTAGTATTTTTGCACATACTACTTTACAAAATATTTATATCTTGTAGTAAAAATTTATAAAACTTAACTTTTTTAACATAAACGCTTGATTTTTGATACTCAAAGGAGTATCTTAATTTCAGAAATAATGTTAAGCGAAATGAACGAGGGCGTTCCACCATAGATGGAGTGCCCTCTTTTTTAATAAACTAAGAAGTCCGGCATAAAACAAGAATATTCGAGTTTATATGTTGTGCAGCTGTTTAAACATTATTTGAAAATAACAATTCACTCAAGGGGATTGATGAACAGAAAGGATGTAAGATATGAGCGAACAGGAATATTTCAACGTAGCAGACATCTTTGGAGAGAACGTATTTAACGATGCAGTTATGCAGGAGCGTCTTCCAAAGAAGGTTTACAAGAAGCTCCATGAGGTTATGGACGAAGGAAAGGAGCTTGATCTCGAGACTGCTGATGTTATCGCACACGAGATGAAGGAATGGGCCATTGAGAAGGGTGCAACACACTATACACATTGGTTCCAGCCACTTACAGGCGTTACTGCTGAGAAGCATGATTCATTTATCACTTCTCCAATGCCAAACGGAAAAGTACTTATGAGCTTTTCAGGAAAAGAGTTAATAAAGGGTGAGCCGGATGCTTCATCTTTCCCATCAGGTGGTCTTCGTGCTACATTTGAGGCAAGAGGATATACAGCCTGGGATTGTACATCACCTGCATTTGTAAGACAGGATGCAGCAGGCGCAACACTTTGCATTCCAACAGCCTTCTGTTCATACACAGGCGAGGCTCTTGATCAGAAGACACCTCTTCTTAGATCAATGGAAGCAATCAACGATCAGGCACTGAGACTTCTTAGATTATTCGGAAATACAACATCAAAGAAGGTTACACCTTCTGTCGGACCTGAGCAGGAGTACTTCATCGTAGACCGTGAGAAGTATTTACAGAGAAAGGATCTCATCTTCACAGGACGTACACTTTTCGGAGCTATGCCTCCAAAGGGACAGGAGATGGATGATCATTATTTCGGAGCTATCCGTGAGAGAATCGCAGCTTACATGAGAGATGTAAACAAGGAGCTCTGGAAGCTTGGTGTTTCAGCTAAGACACAGCACAACGAGGTAGCACCTGCACAGCACGAGCTTGCACCTATCTATGCTGAGTGCAACGTAGCTGTTGACCACAACCAGCTCATCATGGAGACACTTAAGAAGGTGGCAGGCCGTCACGGACTCCAGTGCTTACTTCATGAGAAGCCATTCGCAGGAGTTAACGGTTCAGGAAAGCATGACAACTGGTCAATCACAACAGATGATGGTATCAACATGCTTGAGCCTGGCAAGACACCACATGACAATGTACAGTTCTTACTTGTACTCACATGTATGTTAAAGGCAATCGACGAGCATGCAGCACTTCTTCGTGCGGCAGCAGCAGATGTAGGAAACGATCACAGACTTGGAGCTAACGAGGCACCACCTGCAATCCTTTCTATCTACCTTGGAGACCAGCTTGGAGACGTATTGAACCAGCTTATCGCAACAGGTACAGCTACACACAGCTTAAAGGGTGAGAAGCTTGAGACAGGTGTTAAGACAATTCCTGATTTCATGAAGGATGCTACAGACCGTAACCGTACATCACCATTCGCATTCACAGGAAACAAGTTCGAGTTCCGTATGGTTGGTTCACAGGATTCTGTTGCACAGGCCAACATCGTGCTTAACACAATCGTGGCTGAGGCATTCTCAGACGCTTGTGATATACTTGAGAAGGCAGACAACTTTGACCTCGCTGTACATGATCTCATCAAGGATTACGCAGTAGAGCACCAGAGAATCGTATTCAACGGAAACGGATACTCAGATGAGTGGGTAGCTGAGGCAGAGAGACGTGGACTTCCAAACATCAAGTCTATGGTAGATGCAATTCCTGCATACGTTGCTCCTGAGTCAGTTGCAGCATTCGAGAAGTTCGGTGTATTTACAAAGACAGAGCTTGAGAGCCGTGCCGAGATCGAGTATGAGACATATGCAAAGACTATTAATATAGAAGCAAAGGCTATGATTGATATTGCCGGAAAGCAGATTATTCCTGCAGTTATCAAGTATATTACATCACTTGCACAGTCAGTTAACTCAGTTAAGAGTGCAGTTGCTGATGCAGATGTATCTGTTCAGTCAGAGCTTCTTACAGAGAGCTCAGCTCTTCTCTCAGATGCACAGGTTGCACTTGCAAAGCTTAAGGATGAGACAGCAAAGGCCGGTGCTATGGAAGAGGGCAGAGAGCAGGCTGTTTACTACAGAGATGTTGTAAAGACTGCTATGGATGCTCTTCGTACTCCGGTTGATGAGCTTGAGATGATTGTCGACAAAGAGATGTGGCCAATGCCATCATACGGCGATTTAATTTTCGAGGTTTAATCCTTGTAGTTTAAGGCCCAAAGCTTACGGAAAGCTGTTTAGAGCGGCATATATGATTTAATTTAACATAATAATAAAATGGAGACATTTTGCTGAACCACGAAGCTGTGGAAATTGGTGAAGTGTCTCTGTTTTTTTATAAATTTTATTTTCGATAAAATGAAAAAATGAAAGAAGAAACAGGAAAGAGAGGACATTACTATGACAGAAGAGATTAGTGGAGTAATTTTCGGAGTCTGGTTCCTTATTGGAGCAGCATTGGTATTCTGGATGCAGGCAGGTTTTGCTATGGTAGAAGCAGGTTTTACCAGAGCAAAGAATACCGGTAACATCCTTATGAAAAACCTCATGGATTTCTGTATTGGTACAGTTGTATTCATACTGATTGGTTTTTCACTTTTATTAGGTGAAGATGTTCTTGGTTTCATCGGTAAACCGGGATTTGACATCTTTACATCTTACAAAGATTTTGACTGGTCAAACTTTGTATTCAACCTGGTTTTCTGTGCGACAACGGCAACTATCGTATCAGGAGCTATGGCTGAGAGAACAAAATTTATTTCCTACTGTGTTTATTCAGGAGTTATTTCAGCACTTATTTACCCAATCGAGGCTCACTGGATCTGGGGCGGTGGCTGGCTTTCACAGATTGGCTTCCATGATTTCGCAGGTTCATGTGCCATCCACATGGTTGGTGGTATCAGTGCTCTTGTAGGAGCTACAATTCTTGGACCTCGTATCGGAAAGTTTACAAAGGATAAAAACGGAAAGATTACAAAAGTAAACGCTATTCCGGGACATAACATCACAATCGGTGCACTCGGTGTATTCATTCTCTGGCTTGGCTGGTATGGATTCAACGGTGCAGCAGCAAAATCAGTAGAGCAGCTTGGTTCTATCTTTGTAACAACAACAATCGCACCTGCACTTGCAACAGTAGTTTGTATGATTTTCACATGGCTCAAATATGGCAAGCCTGATGTGTCAATGTGTCTGAATGCTTCACTTGCAGGACTTGTAGCTATCACAGCAGGCTGTGATGTAACAGATGCACTTGGTGCTATCATTATCGGTTCCGTAGCAGGACTTCTCGTCTGCTTCGGTGTATGGTTCCTTGACAATGTACTTCGTGTTGATGACCCTGTAGGTGCTGTCGCAGTACATATGATGAATGGTATCTGGGGAACAATTGCTGTTGGTCTTTTTGCCACAAACAGTGCTCCGGGATATTCAATCGCTGATTCAAAGGGCAACGAGCTCGTAGGACTCTTCTACGGCGGTGGATTTAAGCTTTTAGGACTCCAGCTCACAGGCTTTGTGTCTGTTGCAGCATGGACAGTAGTAACTATTACAATCGTATTCCTTGTTATCAAGGCTACACTGGGACTTAGAGTTTCAGAGGAAGAGGAAATCGTAGGACTTGACCCAACAGAGCATGGTCTTCCATCAGCATACGCAGGATTTGCTATCATGGATGTATCAGGTGATGTTATGGATGTCAATGAAAATACAGACCTTGGTTCTTCTGAGTATGCAACAGCTTCTCAGGCAAAGAAGGATGCAGCAGTGCCTGTTGTAAATGCAACAACACCGGCTTCAGCAAGCGGTATCCACAAGGTTGTTATTATTTCAAAGCTTACAAAGTACGACAAGCTTCGTAAGGCTATGAATGACTTAGGTGTAACAGGAATGACAGTGACACAGGTTATGGGCTGTGGTATCCAGAAGGGTGCCGGCGAGAAATACCGTGGAGCTGAGCTTGATGCGACATTACTTCCAAAGGTTAAGGTTGAGGTAATCGTTGGCAAGATTCCGGTAGAAAAGGTTATTGAGACTGCTAAGAAGACTCTCTACACCGGACATATCGGAGATGGTAAGATCTTCGTTTACGACGTGGCACAGGTTGTCAAGGTTCGTACAGGCGAGGAAGGAATTGAGGCATTACAGGATGTAGAGTAATGCAAATTATTATCTAATCCCCTTAGCATATATACATCAACAAAAACCCCCGAGGATATGATCCTTGGGGGTTTTGCTTTAGATAATTAAGTTGTGAATCGTAATGGTTAACGATGAGTGTTACCGGATGAACCGGAGCTGCCGGTATCAGTACCACCTGAACCTGAGCCACCGGTACCGGAAGCACCGGCTCCAGAGCCGCTTGAACCGGAACCGCCAGTGCCAGTACCGGAGCTACCAGTACCAGCACCTGAGCCAGCACCGGTACCAGTTTCAGCCCCACCTGTCTGTGCTCCAGCCGCAGTGCCATCAGTACTGCCCGGTGTAGTACCGGAATTGGTAGGATCCGTGGTGGTTGGTGAGCTGTTAATCAGCGATGTTGCATCATGTAATGTACATACGGTATTCATGAACGTATCATCTGCCATGAATTCATATTCAGGGCTGCCTGATACAGCGCCTGTTATAAATACCTTTGATGTTTTATTCGGACAATACGGACCGGCAATGGCTCCCGAATCGGCACAAATCTCAAGTGCAACATGATGGTCGCAGCTGTCTGTCGGCACAGTGTCCGTATCAAAATATTCGGTTGTCAGCATTGATCCTCGAGGATCATTGTCACATGTTCCCTCTAAAGGAACAAGTCCTGATTTGCTGCATACCGTGGTATTTGTTATACCATCCGGCTGTACAAAGTCTTTGGTTTCAAGTCCTTCATGGATTCTGCTCATGGCATTCCTCCATATATTCTTAGGATAGGATGTGAGCTTGCCGGATTGTTTTGAGTTGTCATCATAGCCGCCCCATACGACACATGTGTAGTATGGTGTGTAGCCTGCCCACAGGCAGTCGCGGTTACTGGTTGTGGTACCGGATTTACC
>QWCV01003813.1_pt1 | contig 10543 bp, 9 predicted proteins | sample 1972621 | NCBI WGS metagenome assembly QWCV01 (sample SAMN09866699, study PRJNA288562) | Human gut metagenome isolate pre2_stool, whole genome shotgun sequencing... | isolation source: gut | host: Homo sapiens | place: USA: California
GGCTTCGGGGTGATGGGCGGGGGAGGAAACCCGGTGACGGAGGCTCTGGCCCCCACCATCACCATTGCCGGACAGCAGGTGTCTGCGGCGGATAATTTCCTGGAGCTGGTGGACGGCACGCTCACCGATGCGGATATTGCCGCCATGAAACAGATGGGAAATCTTCAGCGCATCTATCTGGAGGGCGTGTCCATTGAGACAGACGGGCTGGCTTGGGTGGCAGAGTTCCCGCAGCTGACCGAGTTCAGCTGCGAGGGATATCTAACGGATGAACTGGACTTGACGCCCTTTGCCGGGCTGACGGAGCTGACCCGGCTGAGCTTCTATCAAAACAATACGGCCGGGGCGCCGGCCGGCGACCTGTCCCCCCTGGCGGGACTGACTAAGATGGAGCGGCTTGATCTGTGTATTGGGTTTGACGTAAAAGACATCTCCTCCCTATCCGGGCTGACCCAGTTGGAGGAGCTGCAGCTTTATAGTACCAACAGCAACAACAGCAGTTCCAGCCTGACCAATATCAGCGCGCTGTCCGGGATGACCCAACTGACCAGTCTTCGCCTGAACCTGGGGCATGTGGAGGATTTCTCTCCGCTCTCCGGCTTGACGCAGCTTCAGGAGTTGAGGATGTACGGCAGCTTCATCGTGGATGACCTATCCTTCCTTCGGGAACTGACAGAGTTGCGCTCACTCGATATAAGCGGGAGTTACGAGGGGGCAGCTATTCACCAGGATCTGTCCGATCTGTCCCAACTGACGAAGCTGACGGAGCTTCGGCTGGATATCCCCGTGGCCAGTTTGTCCGGATTGGAAAATTTGACTGATCTGCGGGAACTGTTGATGTATGGTTCCGATTCCACCTATACCGACGTGGACCCCTTAGCCAAGCTCACAAAACTCCAGGTGCTGCGCCTCCCTATGCACGGAAATAATCCAGCGCCCTTTACCATTGACGGGCTGGCCAATCTGACCCAGCTGACCGAACTGGATATGGAGTGCTCGGTAGCTTCGTTGGAACCTTTGCGCAACCTGACGAATCTTCGTGTCCTCTCTATGCGGAACGGCTCAAGCCCCGATGGGACGTCCTTCTCCTCTCTGGAACCGCTGGCGGGATTGACCGGTCTAGTTGAACTGTCCATCCGCACACCCCAGGGCATCACGGATCTCTCGCCCCTCTCCGGCTTGACCAACCTGCGTACGCTTTATCTGGATGTCTATGGCCAGTACGATGATCCGCCTCTCACGGATATCTCGGCTCTGGGAAACCTCGCCAGCCTTCAGTCGCTGACGCTGCAGGAACGTGGGCTGACGGACCTCTCTCCGCTGTCCAACTGCACCAAACTGCAGACGTTGACCATTTATGAGGGCGGGGAACAGCGGATCACCGACCTTAGCCCTGTGTCGCATGTCCCCAACGTGACCATTGAATGACCAAACTGCAAGGAGGAACCCCTATGGCACAAATCGAATGTGGGCGGGGCCACTTATATGACCCGGATAAGTATCCCACCTGCCCCTACTGCAACACCAACCAGCAGATCACCGTGGCGGCGGCGGGCCGCACCGCCCCCATCCGGGTGACGGGGACCAACCGGACGGCCCCGGTGTCGGTGACCGCGCCCCAGCGCACCGCTCCCCTGTCCGGCGTCTCAGTGACCGCGCCCCAGAAGACCGCCCCCCTGTCCGGCATCTCGGTGACCGCCCCCTCCAAGACCATGCCCCCCAGGGGCTACAACCCCAACGGGGTGCCGGTCCAGCCGGAGGAGGCCCCCGCTCCCGCCTTCCCCCACGGGGCCAGCGTCACCAGCGCGGGCAAGACCGTGGGCATGATGCAGGAGAAGATGGGCTTCGACCCGGTGGTGGGGTGGCTGGTGTGCACCGAGGGCCCCAGCCGGGGGAAGAGCTACACCATCCGGGGCGGCATCAACTCCATCGGCCGCAGCGACCGTATGGACATCACCATCACCGGCGACCGGACCATCTCCGCAGAGAACCACGCCAGGCTCAGTTACAGCGACAAGAACAACCGCTTCAACCTGCTCCCCGGGGACGGGCGGAACATCGTCTATCTCAACGGGGAAGAGGTGTTCTCCCCCATGCCCCTGAAGGCCTATGACCAGATCGACTTCGGCGCCACCAAGCTGCTCTTTATCCCGCTGTGCGGCGAGCAGTTCACCTGGACGCCGGAGCCAGGGGAGGACGGCCATGGGACTGTTTGACCGGCTCTTCCGCCGCTCCGCCCCTCCGGCCCAGGCGCCGGAGCCGGCCCCGGCGGACGAGGGTCCCCGGGATCTGGTCCTCCGGGTGAGCAACCTCCAGGGGATCGGCCGGCGGGAGGGGCAGGAGGACTCCTTCGCCCTGCTCAACGCCTCCGACCCGGAGGTGCTGGCCCAGCGGGGCCTGTTCGCCGTGGTGTGTGACGGCATGGGCGGCATGGAGGGCGGCAGGGAGATCAGCGAGGGGGCGGTGGACGGTTTCCTGCAGCTCTTTCAGGCCCTGAACGACGAGGGCGACGTCCCCCGCCAGCTGCGGGAGGGGACCTGCGCCCTCAGTGACGGCCTGTTCCAGCGCTTCAACGGGCGCAGCGGCACCACCGCCGTGGCCGTGCGGGTCTTTCAGAACACCCTCCACTGGATCAGCGTGGGGGACAGCGCCATTTTCCTGCGCCGGGGCGGGGGGGTGTTCCAGCTCAACCAGGAGCACACCTATCTGAACGTCCTCTATGGGCAGGAGCTGGAACAGACGGTGATCTGCAGGGAGCGGGCGGAGGGCCACGAGGACGCCCGGCGGCTCACCTCCTTTGTGGGCGTCGACTGCCTGGAGGAGGTGGACCAGAGCCTGCGGCCCCTGCCCCTGCTGCCCGGGGACGTTATCCTCCTGTGCTCCGACGGCATCAGCGGCATCCTGTCCCCGGCGGAGCTGCTGGAGGCCATGTCTCTGGAGCCAGACGCGGGGTGCGCCCTGCTGGAGACCATGGTCCGGGAGAAGGACCTGCCCGAACAAGACAACTACACCGGGATTTTGATATCCTGCACCTAAGAAAACGTTAAGGGAGAGATCGCGATGAAGATGGTACGAACCTTATCCGCACTGGCGCTGAGTGCAATGCTGGTGGGAGCCAGCGTGCTCCCCGCCGCCGCCGCGTTCCAGCAGAGCGTGCTGGACGGCATCATCCTCATCCGCTCCGGCGCGCCGGACGCGGACGGGACCATGACCTATTGGCAGGGCACCGGCTTCTTTGTGGGGGAGGAGGGCCAGGACCCCCAGTACATCGTCACCAACTGCCACGTGGTGGAGGACTTCATCCTGGCGGGGAAGGCCCTGGGCGGCGGCGAGCTGCACGTGCTCTTTGACCAGGACGACGAGGCGGAGGCCTATCTGGTGGACTATGACGCGGAGAAGGACCTGGCCGTGCTGAGACTGGCCGAGCCCACGGACAAGCGCGCCCCCCTGTCCATGCGGCAGGCGGAGGACTCCATGCTGGGCGACGAGGTATACGCGGTGGGCTATCCCCTGGCGGCCGACGTGACCGTCCAGGCGGTCAACTCCTCCAGCAAAGAGGACGCCACCGTCACCACCGGCAGCATCAGCCGCCTGCTCACCGAGAGCGGCACCGGGCGGAACCTCATCCAGACGGACGCCGCCCTCAGCGGCGGCAACTCCGGCGGCCCCCTCACCGACGGGACCGGCGCCGTCATCGGCGTGAACACCTACGGCTCCGACCTGGACCAGAACCTCTTTTACGCGGTGAGCATCAGCGAGCTGCTGCCCATCCTGGACCGGAACAACATCCCCTACACCATCGCGGAGGCGGGGGGCGGAAACACCATGATGTACGTGGCCATCGGGGCGGTGGTCGTGGTGGCCGTCCTCGCCGCGGTCGTGGTGCTGAGCCGGAAAAAGAAGGCGGCTCCCGCGCCCCAGCAGCCCAGCCAGAGCCAGCCGGAGGAGGGCCGCCAGCCGGTGCTCCGCTCCATGGCCGGGCAGCACGGCGGCATGGTGGTCCCCCTGCACCACCAGCCGGTCCAGGTGGGGCGCGACCGGGCGGTGTGCCGTCTGGTCTACCAGGACGGGACCCCGGGCGTCAGCTCCCGCCACTGTCAGATCTTCTTCGACGAGCAGGAGAACCTGTTCGTGGTCACCGACCTGAACTCCACCTACGGCACCTTCCTGGCGGACGGGCAGCGGCTGGCCCCCAACACGCCGGTCAAGCTGGCCCCCAGGAGCTCGATCTATCTGGGCGAGGTGGCAAACACCATCTATCTGGAGCTGGAGTGACCCTATGAAACTTTCCATCTATTCCTATACCAACCAGGGCGGGCGGGAGCACAACGAGGACAGCCTCCGGTGGACCTCGGACGGCACGGAGGGCGTGTTCGTCCTGGCCGACGGGCTGGGCGGCCACGACCGGGGCGAGGTGGCCTCCCAGCTGGCGGTGGAGGTCATCTGCGGCGGGGAGGACAGCCCCGTCCCCGGCCGGGAGGAGCTGCTGGAGCGCTTCCGGCAGGCCAACGCCCGCATTCTGGAGCAGCAGAAGCAGCCCGGACAGGAGGAGATGAAGACCACGGCGGTGGCCCTGAGCCTGAGCGGCGGCACGGCGGCCTGGGCCCACATCGGCGACTCCCGGCTGTACCGCTGCTCCCAGGGCAAGCTGGACCAGCTCACCCGGGACCACTCGGTCACCTATATGAAGTATCTGGGGGGCGAGATCTCCTATATGGACGTCTACCACGACGACGACCGCTCCAGCCTGCTCCGGGCCATGGGAAACCCTGTCTGCACCCCGGAGGGGGGAGAGGGCCCGGCCCGGCCGGGGGACGCCTTTCTGCTGTGCTCCGACGGCTTTTGGGAGTTCGTGTACAACGAGGAGATGCTGGTGGACTGTCTGAAGTCCAGGACGCCGGAGGAGTGGGCCCGGCGGATGCTGCTGCGCCATATCCGGCGGACCCCGCCGGGGAATGACAACTTTTCCCTGATCGCAGTCTTTGTGGAGGAATGAGCATGAAGCGTATTTTGCCGCTGCTGATGGCGGCACTGCTGCTCCCGGCCCTGAGCATGGGGGCGGCGGCCGCCGGTCAGGCAGAGATCGTGCGGGCCTTTGGCGCGGGAGAGACCCTGTACACCTATGTGGACCTGGGGGAGGGGGGCCAGCCCATCACCCGGGCGGAGGCCGCCCTGGACGGCCGCACCTTTCAGACCACCGGCCGCCTGGAGACGGTGCGCCAGGCCGGCTCCCCTGTGTCCTATCTGCTGATGGTGGACGCCTCCACCTCCATGCCGGGCTTTCAGGAGGACGTGGTGGGCTTTGCAGAGGGCCTGGTGGAGCACAGCGGGGAGAACACCCGCTTCACCTTGGCGACCTTTGGAGAGGGCTTTCAGGTGATCGGCCAGGATGTGGCCCCGGAGGAGGTCCCGGAGCAGCTGGCTGGGCTGCGGTATTCAGAGCCCATCACCCAGCTGCACAGCGCCATTGATCAGGCGCTGGACTACTTTGAGGGCCTCCCCAGACAGGGCAATGAGCTGCGGAGCCTGGTCGTCCTCACAGACGCGGTGGAGTACGACCCCCAGGGCGGGATCCCGTACGACACGCTGCTGGAGCGCATCGAGAGCTCCGACGTGATGCTCCACGCCATCGGCTTCGGCGGCGACCGCGCCGCCCTGGACCGTTTGAATCAGCTGGTCGAGGCGTCGGACGGGAGCCAGTGGGAGATCGGGGAGGCGTGCACCGCGGACCAGGCCGCCGATCAGCTGGTGGAATACACCGGACGGCTGTTCGTGCTGGGCTTTGACCTCTCCGGCTATGTGTCGGATGGAGAGGAGCAGCCGCTCTCCCTGGTGTTCTCCTCCGGAGCGGAGCTGGTGGGACAGGCGGAGAGCCAGGTGGCGCTCCCGGTCTCCCAGGATCCGGGTACGGAGCCAGACAGCGGGACCGAGCTGCCCGCACCGGAGCCGGGCGGGGGCGCCCCGGCGGCACAGCCGGCGGCGCCGGAGGAGCAGCCGGAGCCCTCGGCGCTGCCCCTGGCGCTCGGCGTCGGGGCGGCAGTCCTGGTGGTGATCCTGGCCGCTGTGGTCCTGGGCCGCAGGAAAAAACCGGAGGAGGTCCCGCAGCCCGCTCCAGCCGGCATCTACATGCGCCTGGAGGTGGTGCGGGGAGTACAGAGGACGGAGCGGACCGAATTTACCCTGCGGGATGAGCTTCACATCGGCCGGGATCCCGCCTGTGACATTGCCTTTGACGACGAGACGCTCTCCCTGCGGAACAGCCGGGTCTTTCTGGACCAGGGGGCGGTGTATCTGGAGGACCTCCAGTCTCAGAATGGGACGCGGGTGAATGGGACTCCGGTGTACGCCCCGGTCCGGCTGCGGAGCGGAGACGAAATTTCCGTGGGGAGCGCCTCCTTCCGCCTCAAATTCTGAGCCGCAGTCCGGCGGCTCACGCCCACTTGCTGCAACCAGAAATCCGCTGGAATCGTCAGATTCCAGCGGATTATTTTGCGCTCCGCCCCTTTTATTTCTCCGGTCTGTTTTCCCGTCCCTGTGCGGCGGCTCACCCACCCAGAGCGGTATGGGCCGTCACAGCCCCTCCAGCTCATTGACCACACGGACAAACTCGTCCATCTCCCGGGAGCACCACTTCTCCTTGTGGGAAAAGATCTGCCGGTACAGCGTGACATGAAAATCCGCTACCTGGATCAGGGAGAGCTTCCCCTGCCCCACGCTCTGCTCCACCGCATACCAGGGCAGCAGGGAGACGCCCCGGTTGTTCTCCAGGATGCGGATGAGAAAAGACGTGTCGCTGCACTCCAGGGAGGGGGTGAGGCTCCTGTCCCGGGCGGCCAGGAAGCGGTCCAGCACCCGGCGGTAATTGGTGTCCCGCTCCGTGAGATAAAACGGCCTGTCCAGCAGGTCCTCCACCGTCAGTTCCGGAATGCCCTCCAGCTCCGCCCCCAGAGAGGCGGAGGTCACAAAGACCACCCGCTCCTTCCGCTCCATCAGCTTGTTCCAGTTGTTGCTGTACCGGGGCTCATCCAGAATGTAGATCAGGTCCAGCTCTCCCCGCTCCATCCGCTCAATCAGAAACTTGGGTTCGCCGGTGGTGACATGGACCACCACCTTGGGATGCCGCTGCCAATAGGCGTGCAGCGCGGCGGGCAGCTTGGAGAAGCACAGGGATTCGATGGTCCCGATGTGGAGCCGCCCATGCAGCTCCCCGGTGTCCGAAACGGAGAGCCGGGCCTTGTTTACCTCCTGAAGCACATCGTAGGCGTGCTCCAGAAACTGTACGCCCCGGGTGGTCAGCGAGATGTGCTTCCCGATCCGGTCAAACAGTCTGGTGTCCAGCTCCTCCTCCAGCTGCCGGATCTGCACCGTCACCGCAGACTGGGAGTACCCCAGGCTCTCCGCCGCCCGGGAAAAGCTTTTCAACTGTGCCACTTGAATAAACGTGCTGAGCTGCCGCAGCTCCATGCAAAGCCCCTCCTTCTTCCGCCCCGGGAAGTGATCGTTGAATTTTTTTAAAGCATATTATTAAAACTATGAATTTTACATATTATTGCAAACAGAATATACTAAAATCAGCCAATAGACAAGAGGGAATTTGAGCAAAATTATAGGAGGGTTTTTTGTGGAAAAGAAGAAATTCAAACTCGGTCTGTTCCCCAAACTCATTATCGCAATCATCATCGGTATTCTCTTTGGACAGTTCCTGCCCGTGTGGTTCTGCCGGATCGTGGTCACCCTGTCCAGCATCTTCAGCACGTTCCTGTCCTTCATCATCCCCCTGATGATCCTGGCCTATGTGACCATGGGCATCGCCAACCTGAAAAGCGGCGCGGGCAAGCTGCTGCTCATCACCGTCATTTTGGCCTATCTGTCCACCCTGGCGGCGGGCTCCGCATCCTTCCTGGTGGCGGACACCCTGTTCCCCAGCTTCATGAGCGACGGCGCCCTGGAGCAGATCGCCGCCACAGCCGGCAACTCCCTGGAGAGCTACTTCAGCCTGGAGATCCCGCCCCTGTTCGACACCCTCTCGGCGGTGGTGCTGGCCTTTGTGCTGGGCCTGTGCCTGTCCACCCTGCGGGGCAAGACCATCGGCGACACCCTCTACAACGGGATGAGCGACTTCTCGGGCGTCATTGACCAGGTGCTCCACTCGGTGATCATCCCCCTGCTGCCCCTGTATATCTGCGGCACCTTCACCAACATGACCAAGTCCGGCCAGACCTTTGCCATTCTGGGCATCTTCTGGAAGGTGTTCCTGGTGGTCATCCTCATGCATCTGATCTGCATCTTCCTGCAGTTCCTGGTGGCCGGGGCCGTCAGCCGCAAAAACCCCTTCCGCCTGATCCGCAACCAGATCCCCGGCTATATCACCGCTCTGGGCACCCAGTCCTCCGCCGCCACCATCCCGGTAAACCTGCAGTGCGCCGAAGCGGATGGCGTCTCCGCGGAGATCCGCAACTTTGTGGTCCCCCTGTGCGCCAACATCCACATGGCCGGCTCCATGATCACCATCACCGCCTGCTCCACCGCTGTGTGCCTGATGAACCAGATCCCCATCAGCCTGGCCACGGTGATCCCCTTCATCATGACCCTGGGCATCGCCATGGTGGCCTCCCCCGGCGCCCCCGGCGGCTCCATCATGACCGCCCTGCCCTTCCTGTACATGGTCTTCGGGGCGGAGGCCGGCGACCCCAGCGGCCCCATCTGCGCCATCATGGTGGCCCTGTATATCACCCAGGACTCCTTCGGCACCGCCTGCAACGTGTCCGGGGACAACGCCATCGGCGTCATCGTGGAGACCATCTATCAGAAATTCATCAACAAGGCGCCTGCCCAGGCTGCGCAGGCCCAGTGACCGAGAGAAGGAGCGCTTATGGCCTTTATCAGTGTCTTTGACGTGCTGGGTCCCAATATGATCGGCCCCTCCAGCTCCCACACCGCCGGAGCGGCGGCCATCTCTTTCCTGGCCCGGAAGATGATCGCTCCCCCCATCGTGAAGGTGGAGTTCACCCTCTACGGCTCCTTTGCCAAGACCTATCAGGGCCACGGCACCGACCGGGCCCTGCTGGGCGGGCTCATGGGGTTTGAGACGGACGACACCCGCATCCGCAGCTCCTTCCAGATCGCCCAGGACCGGGGGCTGGATTACCGCTTCACTCCCTGCACCACCGAGACGGAGGTCCATCCCAACACGGTGGACATCCGCATGGAGAACGCCGCGGGACAGACCATGGTGGTGCGCGGGGAGTCCCTGGGGGGCGGAAAGGTGCGCATCGTCCGCATCAACGGGGTGGAGGTGGACTTCACCGGGGCGTACAGCACCGTCATCGTGGTCCAGCAGGACAAGCCGGGCGTGGTGGCCCACATCACCAAGGTGCTCAGCGACAACGGCGTGAACATCGCCTTTATGCGCCTGTTCCGGGAGGCCAAGGGCCACACGGCCTACACCATCGTGGAGTCCGACGGACGCCTCCCGGAGGGGGTCGACGTCCCCCTGCGGAACAACCCCAACGTACAGGACGTCATGCTGCTGGAGCCATAGGAGGAGGAACCCATGGACTTTAAATCATCTGTTGAGCTGCTGGAACTGTGCCGGCAGACCCAGTGCCCCATCTCAGAGGTCATGCGCCGCCGGGAGTGCGAGCTGGGGGAGACCACCCGGGATCAGGTGGACCACCGCATGGCCAAGGTGCTGGAGATCATGCGGGCCTCCGCCGCGCTGCCGCTGAAAAAGCCGTCCAAATCCATGGGCGGACTCATCGGCGGAGAATCCAAAAAACTCTACGACCACGCCGCCCGGGGCAAGGCCATCTGCGGGGACATCCTCCAGCGGGCCATGACCTACGCCATGGGGGTGGCGGAGGTGAACGCCTCCATGGGCCTCATCGTGGCGGCCCCCACCGCGGGCTCCGCGGGGATTGTGCCCGGCCTGCTGCTGGCCCTCCAGGACTGCTATAAGATCTCCGACGACCGCCTTGTGGACGCCCTGTTCAACGCCGGAGCCGTGGGCTATCTGGCCATGCGCAACGCCACTGTGGCGGGGGCGGTGGGCGGCTGCCAGGCGGAGGTGGGGGTGGCCGCCGCCATGGCCGCCTCCGCCACCGTGGAACTTATGGGCGGAGTGCCGGAGCAGTGTATGGACGCGGGGTCCACCGTGCTGATGAATCTGCTGGGCCTGGTGTGCGACCCGGTGGGCGGTCTGGTGGAGTACCCATGCCAGAACCGCAACGCCGCCGGGGTGGCCAACGCCCTCATCGCCGCCGAGCTGTCCCTCAGCGGGGTAAAGCAGCTCATCCCCTTCGATGAGATGCTGGAGACCATGTACGCCGTGGGGCGGCGCATCCCCATCGAGCTGCGGGAGACCGCCTTGGGCGGCTGCGCGGCCACGTCCTCCGCCTGCGCCAGATGCGGCGGCTGCGGCTGAATATTTGACAAATGAAAAGGGCCTGTTGCAAAATAGAATTTTGAAAAATCAGGTCAAAGAAAAAGTTAGCGGGAACCGTCGGGCTGGCGGTTGTCGCTAACTTTTTTAAAACAAAAATTT
>QWCV01003817.1_pt1 | contig 10537 bp, 8 predicted proteins | sample 1972621 | NCBI WGS metagenome assembly QWCV01 (sample SAMN09866699, study PRJNA288562) | Human gut metagenome isolate pre2_stool, whole genome shotgun sequencing... | isolation source: gut | host: Homo sapiens | place: USA: California
CAGCTTCTGCAGGATCATAGCGCTGACCTGCTGGGGAGTGTACTCCTTGCCGTTCAGGGTCACCTTGTGGTCGGTGCCCATATAACGCTTGATGGAAGCCACCGTGTTCTCAGGGTTGGTGATGGCCTGGCGCTTTGCGACCTGACCCACCAGACGGTCGCCGGTCTTGGTGAAGCCGACAACAGACGGGGTGGTGCGTGCACCCTCAGAGTTTGCGATAACAACGGGCTCGCCGCCCTCCATAACAGCCACGCAGCTGTTGGTAGTACCAAGGTCGATACCAATGATCTTACTCATAATGAAAGCTCCTCTCAAATTCAGAACGTTTTTTGTTTATGTGATGCTCAAATGTTACCAAGCGGATGTTATATTTGAAAACCCTTGCGGGGTCTTGCAAAATCACTCTGCCACAACAACGGTGGCATGGCGGACGATCTTATCGCCCAGCTTGTAGCCCTTCTGGTAAACCGTGATCACGGTGCCGCTCTCCTGCCCATCGGGGGCGGGGATCTGCTGCACGGCATTCATAAAGTTGGGGTCAAAGGGCTTGCCCAGCGCCTCGATCTCCTCTACATGGAGGGTGCTCAGCGCCTTGGCGGCTTTGTCCAGCGTCATGGTCACGCCCTTCTTGTAATTCTCGTCGGTGGTGGGGGCGTTGGCCGCCATCTCCAGCGTATCCAGAATGGGGATGATCTGATTCACGGCAAAGGACACGCCGTCGTTGAACTTCTGGTCAGCCTCACGGGTGGAGCGCTTGCGGTAGTTCTCATACTCAGCGGCCATCCGCAGCAGCTGATCCTTGGCCTGATTGGCATTCTTCTCAGCCGCGTCCAGCTTTGCCTTCACGGCCTCCAGCTCCCGGGCCTTCTTGTTGAAGAAGCCATCCTTTTTCTTGGGGTCTGCCGCTTCAGCGTTCGTCTCGGGAGCCGCTGCCTGCTCAGGTGCAGTTTCCGGGGCGGCCTGCTCGGCGGTGTTGGGCTCCACGGCAGGTTCTTCTGCCTGCGGGGTCTTTTTTGTTTCTTCGCTCATTCCAGGTCCTCCTTATAGATCACAGTCCGCCGGGGTGCGGCTGCCTGCGGGGTATCTTTTCGTTTGCCGCTCATTCCTTCGCCAAGCTGATCGGCAAAGGTGTGGAGCAGCGGCATCAGCTTCTGGAAGGGCATCCGGGTGGGGCCGATGAGGGCCACGGAGCCCCAGAGGCCTCCGCCCACCAGATACCGGTCACTCACGATGCACAGGCCGGGGATCTGAGGTTCCAGATCCTCGCCCAGCAGGATGCTTTCGCTCTGCTCTGCCGGGGGTGCAATGAGGGCGGCGGCCTGCTCTTCGTCGTTCAGCAGGCTCAGGATGCTGCCCACCTTGCCGTCCAGCTGGGGCCAGTCCAGCAGGTACTGCTCACCACCCAGATACACATGGGGCTGGGTGGAATCCTGCAGGATGGCGGCGGCGGCGCTGATCACCGGCACCAGCTCCGGGCTGATCTGGCTGCACAGCTCTGCAAGGAGCCGGGGCGACAGATCAACAGGAGCCACAAAGGTCAGGTTCCGGTTGAGCAGGGCGGCAAGCGCCGCTGCATTTTCCCGGGAAAGACCGGTGCGGACCCGCGCAACACGGGTGCGGACATAACCGGCAGTGGTCACAGCCAGCACCGCTGCGGCGCTGCGGCCCACCTGCACCACCTCGTAGTGGGCGATGCAAAGATCCTCAGCACAGGGGGTGCTGACGGCGGCGGTGCAGCCGCTGATGGCGGCCAGCGCCTTGGCGGCACCCTGTGCCAGCTTTTCCGGCTCGTGGTCAAGGCTTGCGAACACCGCGTCCACACGGGCGCGGGTCACACGGTCCAGCGGCTGGTCATCGGTGAGAAGATGATCCAGATAATAACGGTAGCCCTTGGCACTGGGGACACGGCCTGCGCTGGTGTGGGGCTGCTCCAGCAGACCCAGCTTGGTCAGCGCGGCCATCTCGTTGCGCAGCGTGGCACTGGAAACTGCCATATCAAAGTAGTTTGCCAGCACACTGCTGCCCACGGGCTCGCCCTCGAGGCCATACAGCGCAACGATCGCCTGCAAGACACGCTGTTTGCGTGCATCCATCGTCATAGCGCCTGCCTCCTTCGTTCGCTTTTCGTTCTTTAGCACTCCTTCTTCCTGAGTGCTAAGACCATTATATCCAATTTTGCGGCGCTGTCAATAGCTTCTCAGAAAAGTTTTGAAAGATTCATAATTCTGTCATAAAGGCCGCACAAAAAAGAGCCGCCCTGCGGCGGCTCTCCTATATAATAGATCATTCCTCCATCTGCTTTGCCAGAAATGCCGCCGCCACGTTCACCGCCTTGAGCTGGGCGGCATCGGGCTGGGCAGTGCGGTCCTCCGTAAGCAGGCCCACACTGCCGGTGACATCCCCCGCCGCAATGATGGGCACAGCGCACAGCAGCGCCCGGGGTGAGCCCTCACAGGGCAGCAATGCCTTTTCGGGGCTGCCATCGCTCTGGTAGGGCTTGCGGCTGTCCATCAGCTTTTCCAGCGGCTGGCTCACGCTGCGGTCTGCCAGATCCCGCCTGCCCGCACCGGATGCCGCCAGAATGCGGTCCCGGTCTGAGACAAAGGCCGTCAGGGCAAAGCACTTGCTCAGCACATCCACATACTGAGCCGTCACCCCGCTCAGTTCCCCCATGGGCGAATACTTTTTGAAGATGACCTCGCCGTCCCCTGTTGTGAAGATCTCCAGCGGGTCTCCCCTGCGGATGCGCTGGGTGCGGCGGATCTCCTTGGGGATGACCACCCGCCCCAGCTCATCGATGCGGCGCACGATGCCGGTTGCTTTCATAAGGTTCCCTTCCTTTCCATGTTCCGGTTTTGCTTCCAGATTTCTGTGAAGTATGGTTATTCTGTGGAAACAGGAAGGGAATTATTCATTCAGCTCCGGCCGGAGCCTTACCTGCGCACATACTGCGTCTTTCTGCCCGCGCCGATCCTCTCCAGAACGCCCTCCTCTGTCAGTTTTTTCAGCGCGCTTTCAATCGAGCTTGTACCAAAGCCCGGGCAGGCCTCTGCGGCCTCCTGTTTTGTAAAGGCTCCCAGCCTTTCCATCGCATAACTGCGCACTCGTTCGTACGCCGTCACGCGCTTCTGTCCCCCGCCAACCAGATCGACCCGCTGCTCAAAATCCTGATAACAGGAGCAGATCACCGCCAGCATATATTTGATGAACGGTGTCGGGTCATTTTCCTCCTCATGCCAGTGCTGATCAGCCTGCGCCAGTGCTGCATAGTACTCATCCTTAGTCTCTGCAATTGCTTTTTCAATGCTGATGTACTGCCCCACAACATATCCATTCTGATACAGCATCAAAAGGGTCAGCAGCCGACTCATTCTGCCGTTACCATCATTGAAAGGATGGATACAGAGAAAATCCAAGATAAAACAGGGGATCAAAAGCAGGGGATCAACGAGTTCTCTGTGCAGCACATCCTGATAAGTGCAGCAAAGTGCCTCCACAGCACCCGGTGTCTCGTATGGTTCCAGCGGGCCTTTGTTTCAGATATAGTTCCTGTCGCCCCTTGCATTCATGGATCTTCGCAACATAAGACAAGACCTCATTATCCCAGGAGTATTCTGCAATCTTTTTATAATCAAATGTACGCATGATTCACCCATTTCTTCTCCCAGCCCGTTCTTCCTTCTCCCAATTATACGCTCATTTTGGGAGAAAGCACAAGAAACTGGGAGAAATCTTTTATCGTTCTCGTCACTCGCAGCTCCTGCCGGAGCGCTGCTTATCCTCATACATCCGGTGGTCGGCCAGGATGCGGATGGCACGCACATCGTCGCTGTCGCAGGGGTAGACCGCACAGCCGCAGCTGGTGCCAACCTGCACCTCTGCATCCTTCAGGCGGTAAGGCTCCCGGATGGCTGCCTTGATCTTTTCCACCCGGCTCTTGCAGAACCCCTCCGTTATGGCTCCGTTGACGATGAGGGCGAACTCATCCCCGCCGATGCGGAACACCGCATCGCTCTCCCGCACGCAGCCCCGCAGGCGGCTGGCCACCTCCTTGAGCAGCTGGTCGCCCACATCGTGGCCGTAACGGTCGTTCACAGGCTTGAAACGGTCAAGGTCGAGGTAGAACAGGACAAACGGTGTCCTGTTCAGCTCGTTTTCTTTCAACAATGCGTCAAAATAGCGTTCATTATACAGTCCGGTCAGGCCGTCGGTGTTGGCCAGGTCCTCCATCTGCTGGCGGGCCTCCCCTTCCTGCCGGAGGGCGCGCTCCTTTTCCTCCACGCGCAGGCGGGCATCGGTGCGGACACCGTGCACCAGCACGATGCCTGCGCAGAAGAACAGCCCAGCCAGCAGCAGGATGGTGGCGTTCTGGATCTTCCGCATTCCACTGTCCACCACGTCACGGCCGACGATGCCCACAATGGACAGATCCTGAAAGCCCACAGGCTGGTAGACCAGATAATAGCTCTTGCCCTCAAGCCAGTAGAAAAGGCTGCCGCTGCGGCCCTCTGCCACGTCCTGCCGGGCCCGGGTCAGTGTGCCCGCATCCACCTGCGCACGCTTCTGCAGGTAGTCGAACAGGTTGTCCATCCAGTCCTCGATCTCGCTCTTGGGCTCCTCCGAGAGCATCACATCGCCATCGGGATGGATGATGTAGCAGTCGCTCTGGCCACCGTAAGCACTGCCGCCGATCAATTCCTCTATGGTCTTATTCCGATAGCTCACGGCAAGGCTGGTGTAGGTGGTGCCGTCGATCTCCACCGGCGCAATGGGCGCAGAGTATACCACCCGGCGCTCCCCGCTCCGCATGATGTAGCTGGACACCGTAGGCTTGCCGGTGCGGTACATCTCCTCAAAGGCCGTCCAGAGGTGATCCACTTTTTCATGCTTGCCCCGGATGCTCCAATATTCGCAGTTTTCATTGAACAGATACACGCTGCTATACCGCCAGATCTCCCGCTCGGCCTCATAGCTGCGCAGGCGTTCCTCCGCCAGACCCTCCTCATTGGCAGCCTGCAGGCTCTTGCCCCACTCGTTCAGCATGTTCCAGTTGCTCCGGCTGAAGATGGTAAACGCCTTATCCACCTGCTCATAGGTCTCCAGCAGGTTGCGGGTGCCTTCGTCATAGAACTGCTGCCGGATGTACAGGATGTACCAGCACAGACCTGTCACCACGACCATCGCCAGCAGCAGCGCAGCTGCCGTCCATCTTTCTTTTTTCTTCCACATATTCAGCTTCTCCTCAGCAGAGTCCCAACTCTCTGCCCTTTTCCGGCCGCATTTCCACAGCCTGCGAAACCACGCAATTTCGTCGAATCAACACTACCAAATTCTGCTTTTTCTGTCAAGGCTTTCGTCAAAGATTATTCGCTGCAAATTTGGGGCATTCTTCTATCCTTTTGCTACTGTGTATGTTATAATAAAATGTATGGATTTCTGAGGGGGTACTCTTATGCAGCAGATCGTGATATTGGGCGGCGGTGCAGCGGGCCTTGCCGCCGCATTGGCCGCCGCCCAGTCTGCCCCGGCAGGGGCAGTGCGGGTGACGGTGCTGGACCGCAACCCCAGGTGCGGCAAAAAGCTGTTGGCCACCGGCAACGGCCGCTGCAATTTGGACAACACCGGCATTGCACCGGAGCAGTATTTCACCGCTGACCCCGCCGCCCTGCGGCCCCTGCTGGCCGCGGTGGATGCCGCCGCACCGCTGGAATGGTTCGCGGCGCTGGGCCTGTACACCCGCACCGATGAGGCCGGGCGGGTGTACCCCTACTCCAACCAGGCCGCAGACGTGCTGGCCCTGCTGGAAGGCCACCTTGCCCGGCTGGGCGTGGAGGTGCGTACCGGCTGCACTGTGCAGACCCTGAGCCAGAACCGCAGCGGCTACACCATCCTGTGCGAGGATGCCGAGGGTCAGGACCAGACCCTGCGGGCCGATGCCGTCATCTGCGCCATGGGCGGCAATGCCGGGCCGCAGTTCGGCACCGACGGCTTCGGCACCCGATTCGCCGCCCAGTGCGGCGGAAAGCTGGAGCCGCTGTACCCCTGCCTGACCGCCCTGCAGACAGCAAAGCCCAACCGATCTCTGGCCGGCATCCGGGCCAAGGCCGCTGCCACCCTGCTGGACCTCGACCGCCACTGCACCGTGGCTGTGGAAAGCGGCGAGGTGCAGTTCACGGACTACGGGCTTTCGGGCATCTGCATCATGCAGCTGTCCGGCCATCTGGCCCCGGGGCGGGGGCCAAAGCGCCCGGCCGTTGAGCTGGACCTCTTCCCCATGCTGGATGAGACTGCCCTGACCGCCCTGTTTGCGGCCCGGGTGCCCCTGCTGCCGGGCAAGGCACCTGCGGATTTCTGGACAGGTCTGCTCAATCCCAAGCTGGGCCGCGCCCTGTGGGCAGCGGCAAAGCTGCCTGAAAAACCGGTGGACACCCTGCCGGATGCCGCCTGGCAGGTGTTGGCCAACGCGGCCAAGCACTGGCTGTTCGAGGGTCTGACCCCCTGCGGCTGGAAGCAGGCCCAGACCACCGGCGGCGGCCTGAGCCTGACCGAAGTGACCCCCAGCTTCCAGTTCAAGGGCTGCCCCGGCCTTTACTTTGTGGGTGAAACGCTGGACTGCGCCGGCAGCTGCGGCGGCTTCAACCTGCACTGGGCCTTTGGCAGCGGCATCGCCGCCGGGCGTGACGCGGTGCGGAGCCTGAAGCGGCCTGCCCCGAAGCCAAATAAAAAGAAGCGATAAAGAATGACCCTCTCCATCCCGCATCTGACAGACAGACTGCAGGGACGGAGAGGGTCATTTTCGTTTCAGATACGCTTGTGTCTCCCGGACCACCACTCCCGAAAGCCCCACCACGCCCACAAGATTGGGCAGCATCATCAGGCCGTTGAAGGTATCGGAGAGCGCCCAGGCCAGATCCAGCTTCATCACAGCACCCACCAGCACCATGGCTGCGAACACCAGCTTATATCCTGCGGCGGCGCGCTCCCCCAGCAGATACACCACTGCCCGGGTGCCGTAATGGCTCCACCCCAGCGTAGTGGAATAGGCAAACAGCAGGACCGACACCGCGATGAACTGCGGCCCGAACGCCCCGAACACCGTGGAAAAGGCCTGCCCCACCAGCGCGGAGCCTTCCACGCCGGTCAGCGCCACACCGGTGTCCAGATCCACAAGGCCGCTGGTGAGTACCACAAGGGCCGTGAGGGTGCAGACCACCATGGTATCTGCAAACACCTCGAACATCCCCCACATTCCCTGCTGGACAGGCTCCTCTACGTTGGCCGCGCAGTGCACCAGCACCGACGCGCCCAGTCCTGCTTCGTTGGAAAAGGCTCCCCGCTTGAATCCCCAGCTGATGGCCCGGGCCATGCCGTAACCCAGCACCCCGCCCCCGGCGGCCTGCAAGCCAAACGCCCCCCGGAAGATGGCCGTGAATGCCGCCGGGACAGCCGCCCAATGGACACAGACCACGGTCAGCGCCCCGAACAGGTAGAACAGGGCCATGAGCGGGACGATGGCCTCCGTGACTGCGGCCACCCGCTTCAGCCCGCCCAGTATGACCCGCCCGGTGAGCAGGGCCAGCACGATGCCCGTTGCCACCGGCGGCACCCGGAACACCGCCTGCAGATTGCCCGCAATGGAGTTGATCTGGCTCATGTTCCCCATGCCGAAGCTGGCCAGCACGCAAAAGCAGGCAAACAGCACCGCCAGTGCCCGGCCAAAGCCGCCGCCCAGCCCCTCGGCCAGATAGTACATGGGCCCGCCGCACCATCTTCCGGCAGCATCCCGGCGGCGGTAGCAGATGCCCAGCACGTTCTCGGCATAACTGGTCATCATCCCCAGCAGGGCCATGACCCACATCCAGAACACAGCCCCCGGCCCGCCTGCCAGAATGGCTGCCGCCACACCCACGATGTTGCCGGTGCCGATGGTCGCCGCCAGCGCTGTGCAAAGGCTCTGAAACTGGCTGATGGCTTCATCGTCCGTGTGGGCAGTCACATTCCGGTCCAGGAAGATGGCCCCGATGGTGTGCCGCATCCAGTACCCGAAATACCGCAGCTGGAAAAAACCGGTGCGCACTGTCAGCAGGCAGCCGGTGCCAAACAGCAGTGCCAGCCCCACCGGCCCCCATACCACACCGCCGACCACCGCGTTCACCCGCGCCAAGCTCTCCCACATACACAAACGCCCCCTGTGCTCTACTGTATGGCACAGGGGGCGTTTTCATGCTCGGGCAGCGGTTTCCGTATAAAAAAGAACATCCCGGCCCATCCTGTTCCAAAACGGAACGGAGGAACACGGGATGCACAAGAACGGTTGGAGGCCCTTCTGGGCGGCTTTGGGAGCGGCACTTCTGGTGCTGCTGCCGCTGGTGGGCGGCACAGTCCTGCTCACCCGGCAGATGGTGCGCACCCGCATCCAGACCGCCCAGCCCCAGAGCGGGGTGCCCATCCAGTTACCCCGGGCCGAGCACCGGATGACTCTGCTTCTCTGCACCGCCGGGGAACAGCCGGGCTTTTTGCTGGTCTACCTGAACGCCGCCCAGAACAGTCTGAACCTGCTGGCCGTGCCGGGGGAGCTGACGGTTCCCTTCAACGGAGAGACTGCCAGTCTTGCCCACTGCTACGGAGCTGCAGGGCCCGCCCGGTGCCGTCAGGCGCTTCTGGAGGTGCTGGGCCTGCCGGAGGATATGCTTTATCTGGCGCTGTCCCCCGCCGTGCTGGAAAAAACTGCTTCCCGTTACGGGCCGGTGCGGGTGGGGTTTTCGGGGGCACTGACTGCCGATGAGCTGGCCGAAACCGGGCTTTCCGCCGCCGTGCAGAGCATTTCGTCCAAGGAGGCCCACGCTCTGCTCTCCGGCTGGGATGCGGACGGCATCCTGCCGCCTGCCCGCCGGGCCGCTGCCCGGGCGGCAGTATGGGAAGCCTTTTTCCGGCAGGACATCGCCCTGCTGCCCGCCACCCTGCCGGATGCCCTGCGGGCCAGCAGCGCGGCCCTGCTCACCGACTTTGCAGCACAGGATTATACCCTGCTGGGCACGGTTCTGGAGTTTCTGGCCAACAACAGCGCCCTCCCCCACGCCGAGGCCCTGCCCGGGGCGTGGGATGCAAAAGCGGGCACTTACACGATCACAGACGCTTCCCGGGCGGCGGTGCAGACCTTCCTCAGCGTTTCGCCCGCCTCGGGGAATGATGCCTCGCTCAGGGAGCCATAGCCCAGCACAAACGTACCGGAAAAATCCTGTTCCCCGCCGGTCAGGTCATAATCGCTCAGCAGGCTCAGGGCCACGCCCTGCGCCTTTGCGGCGGCGCGAAGGGCGGCATCCGGCGGGGCAATTTTCAGCCTTGCCAACAGATGCAGGCCGGTGTGCAGGCCGGTCAGGGTCAGCTCGTCCGGCGCAAAGGCAGCGCGCAGAGAGGCAGCCAGCGCATCCCGCCGGGCCTTGTAGGCCACGCGCTCCCGGGCAAGATGCCGGGTAAAGTAGCCCTCGCGGATGAAGCGGGCCAGGGTCTGCTGCTCAAACCGGCTGACGGTGCCGGAATAGATCCGGTACTTTGCCCGCCAGGCGGGCAGCAGCTGCCGGGGCAGCACCATGTAGGCGATGCGGATGCCGGGGGCCAGACTGCGGGAGCAGGTGGAGAGGTAGACCACCGGGCCGTCGGCCCCGGCCATGCCCTGCAGACTGGGCAGGGGGCGGGTATCAAAGCGGAACTCCGAATCGTAATCGTCCTCTATGATATACCGCTGGCCCGGGCAGCGGGAGGCCCAGTGGAGCAGCTCCGTGCGGCGGCCCGCCGGCATGGTCACGCCCGTGGGGAACTGGTGGCTGGGCGTGACATAGCACACTGCCGCGCCCGAGCCGGACAACGCCTCAACCGAAAGGCCGTCCGCATCCACAGGCAGGCAGCAGCACCCCACGCCGTTGTTTTCCAGCACCTGCTTCGCGCGCTGGTAGCCGGGGTTTTCCACCGCTGTTTTGCCGGGCAGGAGCGGGGCCAGCAGGCTCAGCAGATACTCCATACCGGCACCCACCACCACCTGCTCGGCGGTGCACCGCACGCCCCGGTATTCCTCCAGATAGTCCGCCAGCGCCTGCCGCAGCTCCACATCCCCCTGCGCATCGCCATGGGTCAGCAGCTGGGGCGAGGAATAGAGCAGCTCTTTCTGCAGCCGGGCCCAGGTGCGGAACGGGAACAGCCCCGGGTCCACGCCCCGGGTGGACAGATCGAACCGGACGGGCGGCTCAGCCGCTTCCGGCGGAGCGGCAGATACCGGGGGCGGCACTTCCTCGGGCCGGGTGGGCAGGGCAAGATATTCCTGTACATAAAAGCCGCTGCGCTCCCGCGGCTCCATGTAGCCCTCGGTCGCCAGGATCTGATATGCCGCGTCCACCGTGTTGACAGACACCGACAGCTCTGCCGCCAGCCGCCGCTTGCCGGGCATCCGGGTGCCCGCCGGAATGGCCCCGCTGCGCATCTCGGCGGCAAGGCTCTCATAGAGCTGCTCGTACAGCGGCACCCCGCTGGCGGCATCCAGTGC